>Ga0209542_10014818_pt1 | contig 13192 bp, 19 predicted proteins | sample RifCSPhighO2_01_FD_184028 | JGI IMG/M metagenome (GOLD analysis project Ga0209542, IMG submission 184028) | Soil microbial communities from Rifle, Colorado - Rifle CSP2_plank highO2_0.1 (SPAdes) (version 2) | ecosystem: Environmental > Terrestrial > Deep subsurface > Rock core/Sediment ... | reverse complement strand
TCTCAAGTTCTGGGCGTATCAGAAGGTACAGAATATCTGTTAATTATTCTTAAAGAAGATAGTGAGAACTTTGTTGCATATTGTTAGTTATGCAACACAGCACCCCTATGGTAATCTTTATAAACCTGATTTTCTCAAAAATTTTATGTCTCTATGGGAAAAACTCAAGCTATTTATAATTGAATCAAAAAGGGTTTTTAGATCAACCAAGAAACCATCAAAAGAAGAATATCTTGCTATAGTCAAGGTATCAGGCATAGGCGTGCTTATTATAGGATTTCTAGGATTCCTAATCCATATGATATCCTCATTATTACGTTAAAATGGCAATATATGCTATAAGAACTACAGCAAACAGAGAAGATCAAGTATTAGACTTTGTTAGCTCAAATGCTAAAAAAAAGTCTCTAAATGTGTATTCTTTAATCCATCCTCATGGTATGCGAGGTTATGTATTCATAGAAACAGATAACAAGCAAGATGCTGAAAATGCCACATTAGGAGTCCCTTATGCTAAAGGAATCCTGGCAAGCCCAGTAAACTACAAAGAAATAGAACATATGTTAGAGCAAGCAAAAACGCAAACAAATATTATTAAAAATGACATTGTTGAGATAATTTCAGGTCCATTCAAGAGAGAAAAGGCAAAAGTAGTAAGAGTTGACAAGCAGAAAGAAGAGGTCATTATTGAACTCTTAGAATCTGCAGTTCCAATTCCAATGACAATAAAACTTGATTCAGTTAAGGTTATAAGAAGAGAAGGCGAAGAACAAAAAGAAGAATAAATGGGAACAGAAAGATTAGAGTTACTTGTTGAAGGCGGAAAAGCAGCTGCTGATCAAAATACAGCGCAAAAGTTAGGCCCTCTAGGTATCTTGCAGAATGTTATAAAATCTGTAAATGATAAAACCGCCTCATTTGCAGGCATGAAAGTTCCAGTAAAGGTTTCTATTGATACAACAACAAAGGAGTTCACAATAACTATAGGAACACCTCCTATAGCTGAATTGATAAAAAAAGAATTAAACCTGCAAAAAGGTTCCGGAACTCCAGACAAACAAAAAATAGGAAACCTCTCAATTGAATCAATAATAAAGATTGCAAAAATGAAAAGAGATTCTATGCATGTCAATACATTAAAGTCCGCAGTAAAATCAACAGCAGGCTCAGCAAATTCATTAGGTGTTTTAATAGAGGGTAAACAAGCAAGAGAAATGTGCGAAATGATAGATAAAAGCGTTTTTGATAAACAAATCGAAGAAGAAATAACAGTAACTCCTGATAATAAAAAACAAGTTCTCAAAACTCAGTTAGATGAATACAACCAGATAATGAAGAAAGAGCTAGAGAAGATGAAAGCAGCTGCAGCTGTCCAGGAAAAACCAAAAGCAACAGAAGAAAAGGCAGCAGCTCCAACAGAGGAAAAAGCTGCTGCTACTAAACCAGCAAAAGAAGAGAAAAAACCAGGAAAGAAATAGTTTTCTTTCAATAAATTTATAAAGAAAAGCCCCGAAAAACAAAGGATAGGGGTTATAGGCTAATGGTTAGGCTCACAGGTTTGGGACCTGTTGATCCAGGTTCGAATCCTGGTAACCCCATCTCCAAAAGATTTAAAAAACAAAAAGATTAGATTCTATAAAAAATGGTAAAACACAAAGTAGGAACAGCTGGTCGTTTCGGACCAAGATACGGAAGAAAGATTCGTCATATAGTTTCAGAAATTGAAAAAAGACTACGTACATGGCATAAATGCCCTTACTGCAAAAAGTTGAAAGTAAAAAGAATCTCATCAGGCATATGGGAATGCAGGGCATGCAACACAAAATTTACAGGAAAAGCATATACAATATGAAAATGGTTACCCATAAATGTTTTGTTTGTGATAAGATAGTAAAGCAAGACTATACTAAGAAAAAAATTCGATGTCCTTACTGTGGTTCTAAAATTCTATACAAACCTAGAATAATCTCAAGAAAAGTAAAAGCTATTTAAGATGGAAGAGCAAAATCAACAGATTCAGAAGCTTCAGCAATTGGAGCAAAACTTGCAATCTTTAATGATGCAGCGTCAATCATTTCAGTCTCAATTTCTCGATACAGAAAATGCATTAAAAGAAATGCAAGTTCCTCAAAAAGAGGTATACAAGATTATGGGAACAATAATGGTAAGTGCTCCTCAAGAAGAAATAAAAAAAGAGTTAGAAGAGAAAAAAGAGATTCTCGACTTAAGAATCAAAAGCATTGAAAAACAGGAAGATATTTTAAGGAAGGAATCAGAAAAAATAAAGAAAGAGGTACTGGAAAAATTAAAGCAGTAAAATGATCAAAGATGAACTTAGTGATATTATCATAATACTCCAATCAATAAGGGAAGACAACAGCATTCCAAAAAATGTAAAAAGCAAAATCGAGTCCACTATTGGCTCTCTTAACTCAAATGGAGAGTTCTCCCTGAAGATTGATCAAGCATTACAAGAATTAAGTGAGATTTCTAACGACCCAAACATCCCAACATATACAAGGATAGAGGTATTAAACCTAATAAGTTTATTGAGCAAATAGCAATAGAAATGTTTATATATTTATTGAAGTTAAAAAGTAATTAAAATGGGCGCACTTTCGAAGTTTAAGGACATCTTCAAAAGAGAAGATGGAGGATTTGAAGGGGAAATGGGCGAAGATTATGTTGAATTAGCAGGTTCAATGGAGAAAGGCTCAAAAGCAAAAGTTATAGTGAGGCCATTTGTTATTGAAGATTTCACAGATGTAAAACCAGTTCTAGACTGCCTAAGAGAAGGCGTAACAATAGCTCTAGTTAATATCCGACCTTTAAAAGAAAGAGACATAGTGGAGTTAAAAAGAGCTGTAAGTAAGCTAAAGAAGACATGTGATGCAATAAGCGGAGATATTGCCGGATTCGGAGAAGATTGGATTGTAGTAACTCCACCATTCGCACAGATCTACAGAACAGGTCAAACTGAAGACATAAGAGAATCATCTTCAGCAAGCGCTGCAATGCAGAACGAATAATTAGTTTTATAAATTATATCTTTATTCTTTAGATTATGGAAGTAATTGAAAATCAAGAGTGTCCTGTTTGCAGGGAAAAGACCGTACAATTAATACAGGAAGAAAAAGAAGTTCCTAATTTTGGTAAGTGTTATTTAATGTCAATGAACTGCACAAAATGCTTATATCATTCTTCAGGCATAGAAGTTGAAAAAAAAGATAATCCTAAAAAATACGAGTTTACTGTTGAAAAAAAAGAAGATTTAAATGTGAGGGTTATAAAATCTGGTGAAGCAGTAGTAAAGATACCTCAACTAAAAATGTCTGTAACCCCCGGAGCTTCATCTATAGGCTATATCTCAAACATAGAGGGAGTTTTAAGAAGGTTCAAAAAAATTGTTGAGGACCAGAGAGATACATCCGAAGACCCGGAAACAAAAAAAACAGCTAAAAATTTATTAAAAAAATTCTGGAAGGCAGAATGTGGAGAATTAGCTCTAAAAATTGTCATAGAAGACCCATCAGGAAATTCCGCCATAATCTCTAAAAAAGTAATAGTAAGCAAAAAATGAAAGTTCTGTTTGTAGACGCAAGAGCAAGTTTTGACATCACTGAATTGAAAAAAAAGATTTGTTCTAAATTCAAAAAAGGAAGATTCAGTTTAGTTACAAATGTACAATTCCTTCCCCAGTTAGAAGAAATAAGAAAGATTTTGCCTAATTCAATTGTTGCTGGTCAGGTAGTTGGCTGTAATGTTCTAAACACTGTAAAAATAAAAGAAAAGGTAGATGCATTTATCTACATCGGCTCAGCATATTTTTATCCGATAGAGATTGCTGCAAAAACAAAGATGCCCGTTTACATAGCAAACCCATTAACTAATGAAGTTTCATTAGTCTCTAAAAAAGAAGTAGAGGAATATAAGAAAAAAAAGAAAGGTAAAATACTAAAGTTCTTGTCAGTAAAAAAGATTGGAATTCTTGTTTCAACTAAACCCGGCCAGGAAAATATGAAATTAGCTTTGCTAATAAAAGAAAAACTTAATAAAGAATCAGTAATAGGTATATCAAATACCTTAAATCCAGACAGTCTAGAAAATTTTTCAGATATTGAATACTGGATAAACACCTCATGCTCGAGAATTGAGCATCCAAAAATAATAAATTTCGAAGATATCCCCAAAGAATACCTTAGGGTAAAACCAAAAGTCGAAAATTTCAGACCAAATCTAATTAATACCAAATGACAAAAACAGAAAACATAATGAATATTGCTACAAAGCGAGGCTTCTTCTTTCCAGCCGGTGAAATATACAAGCCAATTGCGGGATTCTGGACTTATGGCCATTTAGGAACATTAATGAAGCATAATTGGGAAAATCTCTGGAGAAAGTACTTCTTAGGTTTAAGCGCAAATTATTTCGAAATTGAAGACGTAAACATTATGCACAAAGCGGTATTCCAAAGTTCAGGTCACCTAGACAATTTTAACGATCCTTTAACAGAATGTAAAAAATGCCATTTTCGCTGCAGAGCAGACCAGTTGATAGAGGATGCATTAGAAAGAAGTGCAGATGGTCTTAAAGAAAAAGAAATGGAAGAGCTAATTAAAAAAAATAAAATAAAATGTCCGAATTGTAATGCTGTTGATTTTGACAAAGTGGTCTGGTTCAATATGATGTTTGATTTGAAAGTTGGTGCAACAGGTAATGAAACAGTTTACCTAAGACCAGAAACAGCACAATCTCCTTACATAGCATTCAAAAGAGAGTTCTCAGCTTTAAGGGAGAAATTACCAATGGGCTTAGCTGTTATCGGAAAAGCATTCAGAAATGAAATTTCCCCAAGACAAGGATTTTTCAGGTTAAGAGAATTTACTCAAGCAGAATTGCAAATATTTTTTGATCCTGAAAATATTGACAAAGTAGATAATTGGAATGAAGTAAAAAGTTACAAGGTAATAGTCTTCTTAGTAAAAGATAAAAAAATAGGTGAAATCTCTTGCGATGACTTAAATAAAAAGTTAAAATTACCAAAATTCTATGTATACCACATGGCTAAAATTCAAAAATTCTATTTAGAGGTTTTACAGATTCCAAAAGATAAATTTAGGTTCAGAGAGCTATCAGAAACAGAAAGGGCATTTTACAATAAGATCCACTTTGATATGGAACTAAATCTAGAAACATTAAAGGGATTTAAAGAGGTAGGAGGTCTGCATTACAGAGGAGATCATGATTTAGGAGGTCATCAAAAAGGTTCAAAAGAAAAGCTAGAAATTAATATAGAAGGAAAAAAATTAATTCCTCATGTTCTAGAACTAAGTTTTGGTGTTGACAGAAACATATGGGCATTAATGGACATTTTCTATAAAGCAGAAAAAGAAAGAGAATTATTCCAATTTAGTTCAATAGTTTCTCCTATTCAGGTTGCAATCTTCCCATTATTAAGAAAAGACAAGTTACCAGAAAAAGCAAAAGAAATTTTTGAATCCTTAAATAAAGAGTTCATATGTTCTTACGATAAAACCGGTTCAATAGGAAAAATGTATAGAAGGATGGATGAAATAGGTTGCAATGCAATGATTACAATAGATCATCAAACATTAAAAGATGACTCAGTAACATTAAGAGACAGAGACTCTCTAAAACAGATAAGAGTTAAAACAAAAACTCTCAAAGAAGTTCTTAAAAAATTCCTAGAAAGCGAAAAGCTAGAAAAACTGGGAAAGATAGTTTAATAAAATTGATATATCCAATTCTTAAAATGGGCCAGTAGTATAACGGCTAGAATCCGCCCATGGCATGGGCGGGATCCGGGTTCGAAAAATTAAAACGAAAATCCCGGCTGGTCCACACCAAAACCCATCTCAAAAACATAAAAGACGTTATTTCTTTAATAATCTTTTTTTCTTTTCCTTGTCTTTTTCCTTAGCCTCTATTTCCTTTCCATAATAATCAACTAGTTCCAGTTTACCTTCTTTCCTCGCTTTCTCTAATTTTTCTTTATGCAAAATTAACTGTTTTTCCAAAGATTCTACTCCCTTTATTAATCTCTTTTTCCTGTTAGTCATAATTTTTTAACCTCTTTGTCTAGTAAATGCAATAAATTCTCCGCGTGAACTATTTCTATTTTTACGTCTCTAATTTTTTTATTATCTCTGATATTCCTATAAGTATCATACATTCTCCTGAATTCATATTCTGGCAAATACATTGTAATCCACTTTTTGAATGAACTATTTGAAAAATTTTTATGTTTTAGCACACAATTAATCAAAAATATTCCTCTCAATCTCAATATTAATGAATAGATTGCACTGTAAGAGATAATATTGTTGCCATCAAGCTTATCTAAGTCTATTAGTTCTCTCACGCTCTTAATGCTATCTTCTGTTGAATCTGCAAACCACATGACAAAGCTGTTTGATTCAAATTTTATCTCTTTTAACTCTTCCAATAATAAACTATTAAAAACAGGCTTAGCTTCATTAATCACAAAATAAGTAAAGATATCATTTTTCACAGCATCTCTCAATTTCTTTGCTTCAATTACATCAATATCAAATTTCTCATGCTTTATTTTAAACTTGTTTCTGGCTATAACCAAGACATCCACATCAGAATCTTTTGTTTCCTCTTTCCTAGCATAGCTTCCATAAATAAATATGCCAGAAATATCTTTTAGATAAGGGAGTAAAATATTCAATATATCCTCTTCTAAAGAAAGCTTTGGAGTTTCCAGTCTTGTAACAATTATCTCTTCCCCAAGCCAGTCTTTTGGCACCCACACTGCCCCACTATTTCCCGATCTAGCTACTCTCTTCCTTAATTGCTCTTTGACAATATTATCCATGTCTATACAAAGGATAGACACATTTATAAAGCTTTGGAAAGTTTTAAGAAACAACAAATTGTTTCAGCAATAGGTTTATAAAAGTGAATAATAAAACAAAATCAATGAAAAGCTGGAAAATAATTTTAGTTTTAGTTTTGATATTAACAATAGTATTAATAATAACTGTAAAAACAGATTCTCCAAAAATGTCTCAGAATCAAATAGCGGTAATACCCATAACAGGAACTTTATCTTCTTCGAGTATGGGTTTTAGTCCATTAACATCGTCAGTAACAAATACAGATTATATCTTAGAATCATTGGAAAAAGCTAATTCAAACAATAACGTAAAGGCAATTATATTGGAAATAAATTCTCCAGGCGGAACAGTGGTTGCTTCAAAAGAAGTTGCTGAAGCAGTAGCTAAATCAGAAAAGCCGACAGTTGCATTCATAAGAGAAATTGGCACATCTGGGGCATATTGGGTAGCTTCCTCAGCAAATTACATAGTTTCAGATGAATTATCAATAACAGGAAGCATTGGAGTTTTATCATCTTATTTAGAATTTTCTGGCTTCCTAGAAGAACATAATGTGAACTATCAAGAATTAACAGCAGGTAAATACAAAGAATTAGGCAATCCATTTAAAGAATTAACTTTAGAAGAAGAAGCAATCATGAAAGATAAGTTAGTAAAAATTCAAGACATCTTCATAAGGGAAATCCAAAGTAAAAGAAAGTTAAATAATCTTGAAGATATAAGAACTGGTAAGTTTTATCTTGGCTTTGAAGCGAAAGAACTTGGTTTAGTGGATGAACTTGGTAACAAAGAAACAGCAGTTAAAAAAGCCAAAGAATTAGCAGGAATAGATCATGCTGAATTAACTCGCTATGAATCTAAAAAAACATTCTTTGATTTATTTAGCGCTTTATCATCAAATTCGTTTTATTCTATGGGCAAAGGCATTGGCGAAGAATTAAAAGTTGATACAGATAAAAGTCCAATAATCACAGCTTAATTTGTAAACTTAGTCCATAACATACCCACTTGAAGTAGCGTAATGAACCAATTGAGGAATTAATAACTCTGTTTTTGGAGAACTAAGAACCGCAGGATCATAAACCCAAGTATGCGTTCTGTCTTTTTGAATCAAAACTAAAGAATCTAACATAACCTCAACCAAACCATTGGCACCATCATCTTGACGAGCAAGCATGATTAAACCCCCATACTTTTGCATCCTCAATTTTCTTGCCAAACCTCCAGCATTCAATTCCTGATTATCTGAAATAGGAGATACTCCATCAATCCACACAACAGCAACATCAGAGTCAGAAGAACATTCATTAACTGCTTCACCAAAACGGGTTAAACCTTTAGTAATATATATCTCCCTCAAATGATGCAACATTTGTGAATACTGTGGATGAACTGGATGATTTAAATAATGAGGGATAGAAGGTACAAGCAATGCAGTTTTTTTATTTGACATTTTAATCAATATAATCTGGGTTTAAATCATTTATAAACCTTTCTATTTATCACTACTAACAAGTAAGTATAAAACGAAGTTAAATGTGTATCAAAACTCTTAAAAAAACTCTTTCTCTTATAATAATTGCAGACTAGATTGGCGGGTTAGCCCCTCGTTGTAACTACAAACGGGCTTCACGGTAGAATCGAATCTTGGGGAGAGGTATATGTATTCATGTAAACCCAGCCGTACTGATGATCCTCTGTCCTGTTCGGTCGGTATAGTAAGGAACTGAGTCAGGGTAGGAATACAGCAGCTCTAACTTATTATATCGGCGCTTACAGGGAAGCAGAGAGTAGGAAAAGCTAGGATCATTTACATGAACCACATATATCCATCTCCAGGAGCGTCTGCAACTTTAATAAAAAAGAAAAAAGAGAATTAGAAACTTTTCCCAGTAAGAATCTTAATTCTAGTGTCTCCAGGCCTTACTCTAGAGTCCATAGCAACTAAATATTTTAAATTACTTCTTTCAGCACCTAAAACAAGAGTCCTATCAATATATCCATCAAAGACAACAGCATAAGCATTCTTTAAGTCTCTAATAGTCCCGCCCAACTCACTTGTAGGAACCTTACCAAGAATGTCTAATTTCTCATCTAAGATAAATGCCCCTCTTGTTCCAACTAAATCATCTAATAAAGATTTAAATTTTCTAGTTTCATCAGTTTGAACTGGTTTAACAGGCTCAGGTCTTTTAACAAACCTTTTGTCATCTGTAGAGGGTTTTTCCTGTAAATTTTCCATAGGTTTCTCTTGAGAAATTTCAGGTCTTAGTACATGAGGCCTCTCATAATGGTGGTTAGAGTTTTCCATAGCTTGCGCAAAATCCATCTTGACTTGCTCAATAGTAACTCTGCTTCTCAAAGCCTTATGAATCTCCTTCTTAGTAATTTCCTCAACTTCTTTCCCATCTGGAGCCTTTATCACATAGTCTAGTTCAACACCTGAATCAATCAATCCTTTTATAATAAGATCCCCGCCTCTATCCCCATCTACAAATGCAATCAAGACTTTTTGAGATCCCAAATTCCTGATAGTATTAGGTATGCTGGTCCCATTAACCGCAATAGCATTCTTAATGCCATGTTTTAACAAATTCAAGACATCAGCCCTTCCCTCAACTAAAATAATTTCTTCACTCTCATCAATAGCAGGTCCAGCAGTTAACCTATCTGGTCCATATTCTATTGCAGCCATCATCCTCACAGAGTGTTCAACAACTTCAGTAATCTCTTGAGAATCAGGCAATACGCTCGAGGTTAACTCTTTTAGTAATTCCTTAGCTCTTTCAATAACAAAGTTTCTTTTAGAAATCCTGACATCTTCAATTTTCTCAACTCTAACTTTAGAATTACAAGGGCCTATCCTCTGGATAGTTTCCAAAGCAGCTGCAATAACTGCAGTTTCAGCTTTATCCAAATTACTAGGTATGATGATACCACCATTAGTCCTTCCATTCCTGGTCTCTAAATTGACCTCAATTCTGCCAATTCTTCCGCTTCTTTGTAATTCTCTTAATTCAAGATCATTTCCTAATAACCCTTCAGTCTGCCCAAAAATAGCACCTACAACATCAGGTTTTTCAACTACGCCTTCTGCGCTAATAACTGTATGAACTATATATTTTGCTCCTACAGGGCTTATTTTTGCCATTTAAATCCCCCCTAATCTAAGCCCCTCGAAACTAAAGAACAAAGCCTCCAAAGGAGGAATATACTATATCCTGCCTTTTTTGCCTAATTTGCGATGATTTTGATTTTTAAATAATAAATGAAGGTTAATTAAGCTTTGTTTGATAGTTTAAAGGTGATTTCTATTTATCATGAATGTTGCCTGGAACACTAACTCTCAAGTTCATCGTGTCAGCCATTGGCTTACTCCATTGAGTATTCTCATGCCAGGCTATAAAGTAAAAGACAGTATTCCTATATAAAGATTTCTATCACCACTAGAAAAGAGCAAAATTAGTTATACCTAACAGCTTTTAAGTATCTTTTAACCTCATCAAACACAGCATAAGTCTCAGCCCTTAGGTCTTTGTGGATTTTATCAAAATGCTGCTTAACAATAAACTTATCAAACACCTCCCTAATAAACTTAGAAACGGGGTTTTTCTCCCAGTTCTCTTCATAATCCTTATAGACATAACTCTCAAATAGTATTGAAACATTTCCTTTCAAAAGATTTCTATTTCCAACTTTGACCTCTTCAAGTTTATCCCCTCTAAAAGTAACATCAATAACCATCTTAGTGTAATCATCTACTTTTTTCTCAGAATTCCATTTGATGAAGATGTTTTTTCCTTCTTCAAGCTCCTTGTCCTTATACTCTTTTTCAATAAAGTCATATCTTCTCTGGAAAAACCATTCTTTCATGAGCCTATAAACTTCTCTTAAGTCAATAAGTCCAGACTTCTTAATCATAATCCCGCTTATTACATAATCCGTTTCAGCCATGATCTCATAAATCCTTTTCTATTATTAAACCTATCTTGTTAGCTCTAAATTTTCTTTTATATAATCAACAAACTGGTATAGTAAGGTGTAATAAATAACTTTATGCTCTTCTAGTCTCCTTCTGCCTATAAAGTTAAAATAAACCCTATCAATAAACCCTGCTTTATTCCAGTCATCTCCCCCTACTTTTACATATCCAATCACTCTTATTTCAACATCTCCTTTGTCCATCTTTCTTTTTACATCACCTATCTGTACCTCTGTCTCACTCATCCCTAACACCAAAAAAGTGACCTCCATGTTATAAGAAAAATAAGAACTTACTTGTTTAGAGCATTGCCATTGTATCTCCAAATTTTTAACTCCACCAGCAAATCTTCTCTCAGTAAACTTCTTCTCTAATGTCTTTTCATCAACAAATCCCCTATCCTCAAGCCATAGCTTCATAAATTTGTATAGATCAGAAAAAGCAACATTCCCCTGCCACCTAATCTTCAATCCAGCTTTTGGTGTTAAATATGCGTCATTATCTCCCATCTTAATCATAAAGCCCCACAATTCCTTTCATCTCGCCTATGCATTCCATCATCTCTAGATATAGGTTTGTTTCATAATAACTCTTGATTTTATGTTTTATAAGAAAATTAGTGTAAAGATGGAATAAAAGTCTTTTGAAAGGGGTGTCCTGCCACTGGTTCCTATAATCTAATTCAAGATAAGCCACAACATTTATCTTGACATCACCAAAATGCTTATTGCCCTTCTTTTTATATCCTCTAACCAAAGCAAAAGTCTCTATATGAAATTCAACAAAGTCATCTATTTTTTTGTCTCCATCCAATTTTATGTTTAATTCATTCCCATGTGCCCTGTACTTTTCAGTATTTTCTCTCTCAGTAAAAGTGTACATTCTTTTGTCAAACCATGTTTTTAAGGTAGAATAATACAGTTGAGCATCAAACTCTCCAGTTTTGAAAATTAGTATCCCATTGCCCGGAGTAATCTCATCCTTCTTAGGAATAGCCATAACATCAAAATCCTTCTGAAATTAATAAAACTTTCCTTTCAAAATCTATTTAAATACAAACACCAGTTATTTAAAAATGGGGGATTGTATATTCTGCAAAATCATTAAAAAAGAAATTCCCTCTTTTACAGTAAATGAATCTAAGAATTTCTTGGCATTTTTAGACATTAATCCCAGAACTAAAGGCCACGTATTAATAACCCCTAAAAAGCATTATATTAATTTAACAGACTTTCCCTCATCTTTAGCCAAAGAATTAGTAGATTTTTCAAAAGAAACAGCAAATAAGGTGTTAGCAGTTGTTAAAACAGCAGATTTCAACTTCTCAATCAATAATGGAAAACTTTCAGGCCAGGAAGTCTTTCATGCTCATTTCCACATTATCCCAAGATTCAAAGATGATAAATTAGATCACTGGCCAAAATCTCATTCTAGCATGGAATCATTAAAGAAGTTAGCTGATGAGATAAGAAACGAATAGTTTCTGTAGTATCCCGTAATTATTTCCCAACGACAAATTTTTTCTCTTTCTCATTTTCTTAGTTTCCTGATAAAAGCTTGAGATGGAGTCTCAAGGAGGTCAAACTTCAGGCTTCTATGGGGCTTAATGTCATTATACCAATGAAGGAATTCTTCAATGCTATTAAATGCTTCCCTATGCCTGTCATAGCAGCCAAACCATTTCTCAATCTTGCCATTGCTTTGAGGATGCTTAATCCTGCAAAGTATCTGCTTAATCCCTTTTTTCTCAAGGAATTCAGCAAACCTTGAATCTCCTCCAAGATTGCTGATAAACTGAGAGCCATGATCACAGATGCACTGCTTTATTTTTCCATGCTCCAGAGCAAGCATCATCCCTTTTATTGATTCATCTGTAGTTTCGTGTTTGCATTCGAGCAATGCCAGTAATTTTCTGCTTGCATCATCCTCCACTCCAAATATCCAAGTACCTTTGTAGTAATGCCAATCAATATGGACTGCTGTTAAGCTATGTTTCCTCTCATACCTTATCCATTTCTTCTTCCTTATATCCTTCTTCTCCTTAGCTTTTGCAAGCCCAAGATTAATCATGATTTTATGAATCCTGTTATGTCCTATGTGCTTCTTATAGTCCCTATCAATCACTCTTTCAAGTGTGTCAGCAGATACTCTATACTTCCCATAAGCTTCCTTAACAACATCTATTTCCCATTGTTCAATCATCTTTACTGGTTGTCCTGCTTTCTTCCCTATATCTGGAATCTCATCTGTTTCTTCGTATATCTGTTTTATTTGATAAACTCTTCTAACAGATATACTGGCTACTTTCCTAGTCTGATAGGCTGTA
>Ga0209542_10014816_pt1 | contig 13194 bp, 11 predicted proteins | sample RifCSPhighO2_01_FD_184028 | JGI IMG/M metagenome (GOLD analysis project Ga0209542, IMG submission 184028) | Soil microbial communities from Rifle, Colorado - Rifle CSP2_plank highO2_0.1 (SPAdes) (version 2) | ecosystem: Environmental > Terrestrial > Deep subsurface > Rock core/Sediment ... | reverse complement strand
GCCCTCCGATAAGCAAAAGTAAAATAATAATAAGTGTGACAATTAAAGCAGTATTTTTTTTCTTTCTCGGCATCATTTGCTGTGTCATTAATCTTGGCTGAACTTCACTAAGTTTTCTAAAAGCAGGAGGCGAAGCCATTTGCGCAGCCTGTTGCATTGGTGTCTGTGCTGGCAAGGGAATTTGATCTAGTCTTGCAATTTTAACAGGCGGCTGGGGTAAATTCCCTATGCCTGGCTGTTCAGCATAAGGGTTAGTAATCGCTGTTGTCCCCCCTATCATGCTTTCGGCAGCTTGCTTAACTTCGACAGGATTATAACCTGCATTAATGAAACTTTGCACAGCTTTCTCTAGTGGCTCCCCTCTTTCAATAGCATTCTTCAGCCCTCTTAAAATATCTTCTCTCATTTTATATTATTAAACTCTGTCCATTTTGCATCAGATGCACTGTCTTGTTCATTTTATATCCCATTTCCTCTGCCAGTCTTGCCCCCGCGCTAGTTTTCTTAAAATCACCATGCGAAGGTATAATATGTTCAGGATTTGTAAGTTTTATTAAATCCCGCAAATCCTCTCTCCCCCCATGCCCAGAATTATGAAGCATTATTCCACCAAAACCACCAATAAAATTCTCAGCGCCAGGTACGCTAAAATCGTAAACAGGGCCTTCATAATCAGAGACTTCTATTTTTATTATAGGGTCAAATAATAAAGAGCTGTTCAAAAGCTTCTCTGTAAATCCTTTAACAGACTTAGACTGTTCGGTAATAAGATCTCGGCTTATATGCTTCTTCTTTTTCTTTAAAGATAGGTTATAATTTTTAATATCAAAAAGGTAGGTATTTTTCTTTGGATCTATATCATCAAGGTTCAATTTTTCAACGGGCAAAGATTCAGGAGGAAGTTGTTGAGAAAATCTTGTTTTAATTATCTTATCTTCTATTTGTAATTTAAACTTTTCAGATAAGAAGTCTTTTAATAAAGCTAAATATTTTATTCCTTGAATTCTTATAACGAAAGAGTTAGTTTCTTCAGTAAAATTTTTGTTTCCCGCAATCTTTCTTCTCTTTCCTTTTTCCATATGGTCAAATTTAGCACATATTCCAACTTGGGAAAATAAATACATTAAATCAGAAGCAAGTTTTTTAGATGCAGTCTTCATCCTAATTCTAAAATGATCAGTGCCTTTGTCAATGCAGCCATCTCCATTAAGATACGCTCCCAAGAAGTTCAATTTAAATTCTTCATTTGCAGAGAAAACAAATTTTGGAATTCTCTTAGTCCTTGCATTTTCTCCAAACCACGATTTAAAAATAGATTTGAGAGTTCTTGCACCAAAGCATATCTCTAAAGAATTTCCCCTCTCATAAACATTAATATTAGAAGGATAACATTTCTTTATAGTGTTATTTATATCATCTAATATTTCTTTTTCATGTTTTCCTATAGCCAAAGATATGCGCCTTGGTGCAGAACCTTCAGCAAGATAATATCCTAATAATCTGGCAAATTCATTAGTTAGTTTCATTTTTAAGTCACAGATAGGTATACTATCATAGAATAATATACTTTTATTTTCATGATAATGATTGCTTTTCAGAGAAATATAATCTCTAATATCAATTTCATTTATTTCCTTATGCCAGGAGAATTTCCTTGGAATGGCCAAATAATCTCCTTCTTTCAAATAATCTCCCTTTTCAGCGACGATCTTATTTTTTTCCAATTTAAAAAGGCTGTGCCCAGAAGTAATTGATGCGCTTCTTCCAGACTTAGTTTTTATATTAAATATTTTCCCTTTATATTGATGTTTTATTAATTTTGCATCATACCATTTAATTTTTAAGTCAGAGGAATCAAATGCAGGAACCTTCATATTTTCTTCTTCTCTTTTCTCAATGTCTCCAATTTCCTTTATTTTCATTCCTTTATCGTCATTTATTACCACTTCTGTATTTGGTAGCACAGAAACGTGCACATTATCAAATATTCTAACTTTTCTTTTTTTTAATCTTCTCTCTAGTTGCTCCCTGTTTAACTCATTTACAGGAGTGGGAATGGTTCTGGATGAGAATATTATATGGTCATCCTCTTCAAGTTTAAGAGGCAGTTGTCCTCTCGATATCCTATCAAGAATTGAGCCAGGCTCACCCTGATGCCCTGTGCACACAACCAAATATTTTTTCTTTTCCCTGTTTATTTTTCCCATGGCTTTTTCCAATTGTCTTCTGAAAGTGAATAGTTTAATCTGATTTCTAAATGGCGCTTTGCCGACATTGCTAGCAGCGGTCATATATTTATTTAGGCTTCTCCCCAAAAACACAACCTCTCTTCCAAGCCTATTCCCAAATTCGGTTATAGATTTAAGCCGCGCAATATGCGACGAAAATGTTGTAATAATAATACCTGAATTCTTATTATCTGTTGTAAACAAAACATCTTCTAGCAGTCCCCGGGCAATTTTTTCGCTCGGCGTCTTCCTGTCATCAGAAGCATACAAGGAATCAACAATCAAAACTTTTATCCCTATCTCCGACAATTCTTTCAGCCGTTTATAATTTGGTTTGTCCCCTAATACAGGCGAATTATCCAGCTTATAATCATTAACATACATAACAATTCCCTCTGGTGTGTGAACAGCTATGGCTGCAGTTTGAATTGTAGAATGCGTCATGTTGATAAATTCAACTTTATAATTTCTCTTCCTTCCCCTTATATTATATGAAGAATTGGGATTCACTCGAACACATCTATTTTTAAGTTGGGTCTGCGAATCAGCAGCCAATATCTTCAAAACTTCCATCGTGAATGGCGTTCCGACAATGTCTGCCTTATATCTATAAGCATTATATTGCAATGCGCCCACATGATCAAGATGGGCATGCGAAATTAGCAGCGCCCTCACTTTATCTCTCAACCCCTTTTTCTCCAAATACAAATCATCAGGTAAAGCTCCAAGATTCCTCATGCCCTTCTCTGTCGGAATGCGCTCCTGCTCTGTAACACCTACTATAGCCGGCATAAACAACCCGCAGTCAAAAATAATAACATCATCACCAAGATCCAAAACAGTCATATTTTTCCCCACCTCGCTGTACCCTCCAACAGTATGTATTTTCATGCACTATCAAGGAAAATAAGCTTTAAATAAGTTTTTAAAAAAATATCATATTCAAAAACTATAAATATTCTCTTTCTTTCATATCAAAATGAAAAAACACATAAATGCCCTTTATATTCTTGTAACTTTTGCATTAGTCTTCCAGATAATTACTCTTGTATTCGTGACAATTCAGTTCTCAAAATCAAATGCAAAAACAAATTTTGAAATTGCGCGTGTGGAAGAAAATCTCACTTCCCATTTTACGAATTTGCTTAATGAATACGACAAAATGAATCAAAGAAATTTCAATGAATTATCAATTGCGCTGACAAAGCAAATAACCCAGCAGCAAACTGTTGAGCGCGAAGTCAAGCTTCTTAAAACAGGCCAGGAAGATTTTTCAAGTGTCATTGAAGGGGCAGTAAAAGGCGTCGTCGCTGTGATGACAGAAAATTCTGTTGGCTCAGGATTTATAATAACTTCCGACGGTTACATAGTAACGAATTACCATGTTGTGCAAACAGGAGACTCTCTTAATGTTCTCACTTATGACCAAAAGGCAATCCCTGCAGAAATTATTGGCATAGACAGGCTTCGCGACCTCGCGCTCTTAAAAATAAATGGTAATTATCCTTTCTTAAAACTTGCAAATTCAGACAACTTGCAAGTCGGAAGAAAAGTCATTGCTATAGGCAATCCTCTCGGCCTTTCCTTCACAGTCACAGAAGGCATAATTTCGGCATTGCATAGAGAAGGCCCAAATGGCATCGAAGAATACATTCAAACAGATGTTTCCTTAAATCCCGGCAATTCAGGAGGCCCGCTTCTGGACACCAGCGGCGATATAGTAGGAATCAACAACTTTAAGATTGGCGGTGCAGAAAGCATAGGATTTGCGCTCGAGAGCAACTCAATCAGGCAGTCAATCAATGCAATTTTCGGCAAAACAGTCATAGAATAAAATGAAACTAAAATTAAAGCCCTCCGCAAAAATAAAAAAAAGATATTTATTGCTCTCTACTCCTTCAAAAGAAGAAGTGGAAAAAGCTATCTTGGATTATTTGGGTATTTTAGGCTGGGCAAAATCCACCCCCGCATTCATCAAAAACTCAAATAGCAAGATTATTCTCTCCATAAACAGAAAATCTCTCAATGATGTCAGAGCTGCCTTCGAACTCTCTCCTCTCAGCATAAAAGTCCTGAGAGTTTCAGGAACACTCAAAGGTTTGGCCAGATAAATATTTATAATCTATCTGCTAATTCATTATATGTTTTCTAAACGAGAGCAGCAAGCAATAGAAGAAAAAATCTCACAATTAAAAAAATTCAAAGAAGGAATATTATCTTCTCAAGAATTAGCAGGTTTAATTACACAAAGAAGAGTTAGATGGATTAAAGAGCGCCTTGAAGAAATGTTGGTAAGATATAAATGTTTAAATCCAGAAGAACAAGCCCATAGAATCATATTTTTTGACCATATGAAAATTAACCCGGAGCATTCAAAAATGATAAGAGTTTCCCCTAATAAAATAAGAATAGAGTCATATAATTTCTGTCCATATTTAGAAGCATGTAAGGAATTAGATTTAGAAACAAGATTTATATGCAAAGATATTGGAGAGCCGTCTATTCAGGAGATGGCATCTATAATTCATCCTTCTCTCAAATTCAGCAGAAATTATGAAAATATAATGCCATATAATAGCCTCCATTGTGAAGAATATATTGAGATTATAGAAGTATAACAGATATGGAATAGGTTAAATAAACCTTGATTCTTAGCACAGATTACAAAAATATCTAAAACTCCCAATGGCAAAATCATATCCAGATAATTATTTTTAATTCAACTTAAAATCCCTCACTAGTAAAATCAAAAAATCTTTGCGTTTTGTTTAAGATTTTTGGATGCTCAAGATGCTACTACACACTAAAGCGTGTAGTTTGTGTCAAGCATCTTGATATGAGATAATTGAATAGAAACCTTTAATTATCTCATTTTACTTTCTCTCTTATGCAAAAAAGAGGCGTATTTGAAATTTCATTTGGCATGATTTTCTCTATTATTATAATAATTGCAATTATTTCTGTTGCCTTCTATGTCCTCACTAAATTCATGGGCGTAAGCAAATGCACTCAAGTAGGTCTTTTCTACGATGATTTAAAAACTTATACCGAAAAAGCCTGGCAGGCGCAGATTCATAAAGATACATTCACAGGTTCTCTTCCTTCAGGGATAGAATTAGTATGCTTTGGTAATTTCACTCAGTCTCCACAAGCTAAATACGTTTCTGTCTTCAATGATTTGCAGGAACGTCAAGGCAGGGATAAAAATGTATTTTTATATCCAATTCAGCAGGAATGTGACTTGCCTCTATCCGCCTTTAAACTCCTTCATGTCAAAACATCTAACTTCTTTTGCGTTCCTGTAAAAAATAACAAGATGCAAATAAAATCAGAAAAAAGCGAATTTGATTCGCTTGTCACCTTGTTGCCATGATAAAAAATAAAAGAGCATTCGAGTTTAGCTTTTCTTGGTTATTTGCAATAATTGTGGGAGCGGTTATTATTTTCTTAGCTATCTATGCCGCGAACAAATTTATAGGAACAGAAAGGGTAAAGCAAGATACAGAACTTGGAAAAGAATTAGGCATTATCCTTCTTCCTATAGAAACAGACTTGGAAACAGCTAAAACTTCAAAAATTTCCTTCCCATTTGAGACTCGCCTATATAACGACTGCATTTCCTCTAATGTCTTTGGCTCGCAAAAAATAAGCACAGCAACTAAATCAGGCATTGGCAACGCATGGGAAAATCCAGGTTTTGCATCTACATTCTATAACAAATATATTTTCTCTGAAAAAATACTTGAAGGCAAGGATTATTTTGTTTTCTCCAAACCATTTGAAATGCCTTTTAAAATAGCTTCTTTAATATATCTCTGGCCAAAAGACGAACAATTTTGTTTTGTTGCCCCGCCTAATGAAATTCAGGAAGAAATCACAGATTTGCAGTTAGAAAATATATTCATTGATAACTGCCCTCCAAAAGCAAAAAAAGTCTGCTTCACAGGCTCTGGCTGCGATATAGATGTTAATCTTCTTGGTTCATCCAGTGAAATTAGGGGAAGTTTAAAGAGAAAATATTCTAATAAAGTTTATTTTGAAACAACTGCTCTTTTTTACGGGGCAATTTTTGCAGAGCCAGAAATTTATGAATGTCAGGTTAAGCGTTTAATGAAAAGAGCCTCAGAATTATCCCTTATTTACTATACAAAAAGCACTCTACTGTCTCCAAAAGGCTGTTCCTCAAATCTTGAATCATCCCTCATCTACTATGCAAATCAGACCTTCTCAATAAACAATTCTCTCGATTTAATCTCTTACATATCTCAAGACTCAGATTCATTAAGGAGGCGAAATAATGACCTGGATTGCAAGCTCTTCTAAAGGGCAGTTAAAAATACAGCAAATGGCTTTTGTTTTAATGGCAATTATATTTTTCTTCGCCTTGGTAGCAATTTTATATATTATAATTAGTCTTGGTAGTCTGAAAGAAAAAGCAGTCTCATTGCAGGAAGATGAAGCAAAAGAACTGGTAAGAAAATTAGCCTCAACCCCTGAATTTGCCTCTTCTGCCTGTTCAAATTGCATTGACTTGGATAAGGTATTTGTATTAAAATTCAGAAATTCTTACAAGAAATTCTGGAATCTTGATTTTCTTCAGATTGAAAAGATATTCCCTCTCTCAAAAGGTGAATGCGAGAAATCAAATTATCCGCAGTGCAGCAAAATAACTATAATTCCTCAGGAAGAATTTGGCTCCCCTTCAAGCTCCTTTGTATCTCTTTGCCATTTTGAACCTCAAAAAGGCGGCTATGTAAAGTGTGAATTAGGAAGAATTTATGCTTCCGGGAAAGGCTTAAAATGATAAAAACAAGAAAAGCGCAGGAAGAAATAGTAGGATTTGTCCTCATAGTAGTAATTGTCTCTGTTATGATTGTTATATTCCTTGGCTTTTCTATAAGAAATAACAACACCCCTGCCCAAGAAAGCAAAGATGTATATCGATTTTTGGAGAGTTCCATGCAATACACAACAGACTGTGCAATAAGCTACGAGCCAGCTTACTTGAATCTGGGCGATTTAATACGGGAATGTTATAAAGACGCATCTCTGTGTATCTCCGAGAAACAGCCTTGTGCAGTAGCTAAAGAAACACTCAAGGCATTAATTGACTCTGCTTTCCCTCAAATAAGTCCAGAATCCAGCATAAAAGGCTACGAATACAAATCAATTTACTCAAGGGAAAACGCATCTCAAGAGGAAATTATCTTTTTAAGCAAAGGCAATTGCTCTCAATCCATAAGAGGCGCAGAAGTCCTAATTCCTTCTTATCCCGGAACAATTTCAAATTCATTGAATTTATGTTATTAAACTCAGATAACCCTAACAAACTCATAAAACAATTATAATTGCCATTAACCAGGTCTTTATATTAATTATTCTCCCTAATGTTAGATAATTAAACTATTTTTCTAGAAAGCATTTAAACGCTTAATTTAATATTAACCGAATCAACAACAAGAACAGGCCTAAGTCTTTCTCTTTTCCCAGTTTTCTCAGAAATTAGGTCAATAAAACCAAATTTTCCTAAAAGTTTAATGTCTCCATTTACTGATTTTAGGTCTCTTTTCAGAATTTTAGCCAATTTATAGATAGAATCCGGATTTTTAGTTTTTATTACATGCATTAATCTGGCTTTCTCATTTGAAAGCAGTTTTCTCAGGGTAGAAATGCCTTCAAAATCATATTCCTCCTTGTTTCCAGAGAATCTTCTAAAGAAAAGGTCAAAGGTTCCTCCTTTATCAACGATTGTTATTTCCCTTGTCTTTGTTTTTGATGCCATTTTAAATGTGTGGTAAAAAATACCATATATAGTAAAATAGCTTGCTTTATATACTTTTTCCCTGATTAAGAAATATTGAATGTGTGGTAAAAAATACCCTATATTTAAAAATTCAAATTTAAATATAAAAAAGGTCTAAGAATTTATTATGTTGTAAATAAAAGTAACAACGCAAGATTTATAAATAAAAATTAGAATTTCCCTATTCTTTTGCCTTTTATTGCAAAAAAATAGAAAGCTTTTTAAACAAATTTTCTCTCCTTCCTCTAACTCATAAAAAAAGCAGGCTGTAATTAAAAATCAGTCTCCTTTAAAGGAGTCCTGCGGGGCTGCTAAGAGTATATAATTGAAAGGAGGATAAAAAAAATATGAAATTTTCCTTTAAAAAAGTGGGTTCGGTTCTTGCTAGTACAGCAATGCTGACTTCAACAATCGCATTGGCTGCAGCAGCAAGTTTTCCAGCACCTTATGTTACAAGTGCTGGCGCTGATGTCGCAATCGTTCACGGTGGCGCAAAGGCTGCTTTCACAGACCTTGTTGCTGTCGCTGATATAACTTCTTTCTTGTCATCAGAATTGGCAAGCAAGACAGCTTCAGGCACGTCAAGTTCTAGTGATTCAGTAACAGGAGAAGCTGCTCCATTGTTTACTTCAGGTACAAAATTGTACTTGAATGATACATTAAGTACTGTAAAAACTACACTGACAAAGTCACAGCTTCCAACAATTCTTGCTGATACAACATTCAGCGGGAATGTAGAAGCTACTATTTCGCACGGCATAACTATTGGTTTTAATCCAAATACATTATTTGCAAAAGAGCCAACAAGCTCTGCTGACCCTGATTTTGGATTGTTCTATAGTTCAACTCAGGCAAAGTACTTGTACAACGCTACTGCAACATTCAGTAAAACTACAAATCTTACGCATGCAAATTCTCTTGGACAGGACCTTAAAATGTTTGGACAAACCTTTACAATCTCCTCATCAACAAGCGGAACAGACTTAGTATTGTTGAAGAGCGCAGAAAGAGTAGATTTGACAAATGAAGATCCTTCAGCAGAAGTAACTATTGGGGGAAAGAAATACACCATAGAATTAGTTTCTGCATCTACAACTACTGCAACTGTCAAGGTTACAGCAGAAGATGGAACTAGTGCTACAAAAGAGATTACAGAGAATGCTTCAAAGAAAGTCGGAGCTGTTACAGTTGCCGTAATTACTTCAGATGCAAACAACTTTAAGTTGTCTGCAACAATAGTGGTCGGAGCTGAGAAATTAACTCTTACTGATGGAAGTCAAGTCACATTTGGTGATGATAACACTGTAATTGACGGAACATTGGTAGACTTTACAGGCGGAACATATGCGATGGACAAGATAAGTCTTAGCATTTACGCGCCAACATCTGACGCAGACTTTCTAAAATCTGGAGAGAGCTTTAAAGACCCTATATTTGGCACCTTTAAGGTTGATTTTGCAGGATTAAGCATACCTAAAGCAAGCACAGTAGATAGAGAGGACATAAGCATAGCTTCAAGTGGCGATGATAAAGAAACATTGTCATTCACCGACTATGATGGAAATGTAATGACAAGTTGGATATGGGCAGTTAACACAACTGCGGCTGCGCATCTTATGCACGATAGTGATGGCAGAAACATTACTGTCTTTGAGATGGGCGCTACATACGATGAAGAATACCTCATAGTTGGAAATAAAGATGAGGCTCATTTGTTAAGAGTTAGCCAAATAACTAACCAGTCAAGTGGCTCTTCAAACGACAGAGTAGATTTCGTTGATGCTCTCACAGGAACAACAGTATCAACGCAAACTCCTACCGCAGAAGGCACAGCTAATCTTGTTGTAGGTGGAAAGAGTTATACAGTATATTATTACGGTGCTCACACCTCTGCTCAAGATAGCCGTTACGTAACAGTAAATACCGGTGGAACATCTACCGCTATAGCTTATCCAACAATCCAGACAAAGAAAGGTGCAAGAATTGGTTTCTATGAACCATTAAACATCTCTCTTTCCAATTGGGATGCTAGAACTAATCCGTTAACAACTCTTAAGATTCCGAATGGCGATACTTTCACAGAAATTGCTATAACTGTAGAGAAATACGGGAATGGGACTATCGGTGGTACGCATTATAACAATACCCTTGCAGGTCTATCTGTTACAGCCGCTGTTGGTCAACTTACGTACAACTTTACATCTCAAGGTGGAGATTGGAGAACTAACAACACCATGCTTTATCTTGTAAAGCCAGGAAATAACGGTAATATAATTACTACGCCGGCATTAGTCATCTTTGAAGAAAAAGATGACAACAGCAGGTACGAAGCTTTAGTAGTTACATTAGATGGTGGAGCATCATCATCCAATGCTTTGGATGTAAGCGAAGTCTATAGAACATGGATGACTTCAACTAGTACAGGTTCAGAGAACTATAGAAACAGCCTGGCTACTGATAGCGACATAACGCAGGCAGCAGACCTATGGGGAACAGTTGTTTCAATTGATTCAAATACTGCTGGGCACAAGAAAGCTACAATTAGCTATCCTGATGACCAGTTATATGCAAATGTTTATGTTGCTGAAGATACAGCATCAATTGTTACATCGTCTTCAACAGGCGCTTCAGTTAGTTCACTTGGCTCAGTTGCAGTTACAGATTCAGAAGCAGATTCAGTATCTAGTAAGAGTTTGATTGTTGTAGGAGGTAGCTGTGTTAACACAGTTGCAGCCACATTGTTAGGAGTTAGTTCCCCGACATGCGGGGCAGACTTCACCACAAAGACAGGAGTTGCATCAGGGCAATACTTGATTGAAACCTTCTCCAGAACAGGAGGAAAGGTTGCAACACTTGTTGCAGGGTTCAATGCTGGTGACACAACAAATGCCGCAAAGGCATTGACAACACAGGTTATTGACACAACAGTTGGCAAGAAGTACACTGGAACAACATCAACAGATGTTACAGCAGCGGTAACAACTACTGCTTAAGTATCAACAACCCATTTTAGATGGACAAAAAGAAGGATTTTTTTCCTTCCTTTTTCTTTTTTTTATTTTAATTTTATTTTTCCCTTTAAGACACTGATTTTATTAACCCTCGTGAAAAATCTTTCCTCTTTAGACATCAATAATTCTGACAATTGAATTCTTTGGGCGTTCAAGAACCCAAACATATACTGAGTTCTTGACATAGGAACTAATTCTGAAATAATATTTTTTGCTTTTTTTCTAAAAAAAAGAGCCCTCTTTGGTTAGAAGAATATTAAGAAGTAAGCGTTTTATTCTCATAAGTTATTCTTATAGGCGCACCATCTTGTAACAGTTCAACGATTCTTGCACCGCCACTATTACTTAATTTTACTTTAACTTCCATTCCTCTTGTTTCGAATCTTGCACCTCTTTCAAAAAAGTATTGTTCAATACCATACTCTACTTGCATCTTCTCCCCATAAATAGATTTTATTTGTCCTTTAATAAATAAATTTTCTTTAGATGGTTTGTCTAAAGAAGCAGATTTATACCTTGAGGTTCCGTTGGCATCCTCCATAAGTGAAACATACACATTATCTCCTACTTCTGCACCCTCAATTGAAGAAATTGAGCCTATTTCGTAACGAATTACTATATACTGTCCCCTGATTAAATCAAAGGGGTCTACTGGTTGTGTTGCTAAAACTGCTGTTTTTGTGCTTAATAAGGGAATAGAAACATATAACAAGAACCCTCCTAAAATAAGAAATAAAACTACAAGAATAACTGCTAATTTCAAATATTCCTTATTTTTTAATTTTGATTCCATCTTAATAAATAGCGTAACCCTGTCGGGATTTTTCTTTTGTCTTTTCGATTAGTCTTCTTCTCCATTTTTCAATTCCCCAGCCACCAATAATTAAGATTATACCTCCAATAATAGACATTATCGCAAATCCTACTTGTCCACCAAAATCAAGAACAAACCCGATATAACGAGTTACGATATCCAATGCAAAGAACATAATTGCCAAATTTACTATTTCAGCTGATTGATATCTTGTTCCGTAACCAATTACTGACAGGATTACTAAAATAAATAGGATATTATCAAAAAGCCACATTGCCCACAGGCCACCACTAATTGCTCCCCTAAATACACTTTCTCCAGAAACAAGACTTGCCAGACTAATTAACAATATGTATAAGAAAACTAAACCTATAAATCCTATAACCTCTTTTCCAGAAAGTTTATTTTTGCTAAGAGACATAAAAATTCCAACGATAGCCAAAACTATTGCTATGAGGGAGATAATTATTAGGAAGACTAAAACATTTGCAGTTGATTCAAACCCCTTTGGCCATAACATTGGTAAAAAACTTTGAAAACTTAAAATATAAGTTAAAAGAAGAACATAAAACGCTGTCCAATATCTATATACTCCTGAAAATTTATGGTCTCGAGATTTATGTATTTGGGTTAAACCATACAGCCCCATACTAACAACTAAATAAATTATTGTTAAAATTCCAATTGAAAACTCTCCTTTAAACAATTCAACGAATGAGAAATATTGCAGACTTATCCAAACCAAAAATTCTGTTAATGCGATAACTAAACTTGACGATGAATCAAAGATATAAGACACAAACAATATCCCGACCCAAGCTAATAGGAGCAGGAGAGCGTTAGCCTGCAACGAAGTTGCTAAATTAAAAGTTTGTGCAATTAAGAATATGCTCAATGTGTATAGCAGTGCTCCAAGAACTAAAAGCGAACCGCCTATTTTTTCATAATCATTTGTTCTAAATAAAACTCCTGCCGTATAGGCTCCTGCTGTTGCAATAACTAAAATTAAAACCTTTAAAGCCGAAGGCATATCTTTCCAATTTAAAGCAATCAACCACGCAATTCCCAATGCAATTAAAATCGAACCAATAGTTGCAACAACTGCTCCAAAAGAAATGTGCTGTTTTAATTCAACCTCTTCTTCATTTCTTGTCATTTTAATAATAAAAGAGAGTTGATGTTTAAAAATCTATCGAAAAGATTTCCAGAAAGTGCCAAATGTAATTCCTTGCGAAGTAAGAACTGTGTTGCATGATTAATGCAACACTACAGGTATAATCTGTAAATTAGCCTTATTCTTCTTAAGTAATGGTACTATTTTGTCTTGAAATTTTATAG
>Ga0209542_10014815_pt1 | contig 13194 bp, 9 predicted proteins | sample RifCSPhighO2_01_FD_184028 | JGI IMG/M metagenome (GOLD analysis project Ga0209542, IMG submission 184028) | Soil microbial communities from Rifle, Colorado - Rifle CSP2_plank highO2_0.1 (SPAdes) (version 2) | ecosystem: Environmental > Terrestrial > Deep subsurface > Rock core/Sediment ... | reverse complement strand
GAGAGGCGAATGGAGAGGCGGCGCGACGTCGAGAGGCCTCTCCACTCGGCCTCGCTTCGGCTCAGCCTCGGTCGAGGAGAGCGGGGCAGAAAACCCCTTCTCTATCCCTACCACTTTCCGTGGCTCCTTCACCCACCACGCGAAAAATCCTTCCATGAGTTTTTCCCCACGCAGGCGATCAAATTCAGACGCTGCCAGAGTCGGATAGCCTTCCGTGACGAAAGAGGAATGCCAGAGACGAGCTAAGGTATCAGGTGTTAGGTTATAGGTTTCAGGTAGAGCTACATTTTCTGCTGGAAAAAGTGAGGTTTGCTCTTTTTTTCCTGATACCTGAAACCTGCCACCTGAAACCTGTTCCAGTCGCCCCCACTTACTCAAAGTCGTATGCACACTCACCCCAAAACACATCTCGGGGGTGAGGGGGGTTTTGAGTTTTTTGACGAAGGCATATTCAAATTGACGCGGACAAGTGGCGTACGAGCGGAGTTGAGAATAACTGAGGGGCATCGTCCTTCAGTATAGAACGAGCTCCTCTTTGAGTTTATTCGTACGATTTGGGCCTCTGAAGCGGATTATTCTGTGGACGGGTATCGATCGCAACAAATACACGCGATTCGAGGAGGTACCTGCGCAAAGGGGCGAATTCTTGCGATGAGGGTTTCTTGGAAAGGGTGAGAGGTCCTGCACGATTCATGGACTTTTCAAAGAGAGGGAGTTCATCAGGACTGAGAAGAAGAATATCCTTACGCTCTTGCAGTTCTGCAAGAGGATGCATCTTCCCTTCTGCATCGAGATACCCTTTTCCAGGTTTCGGAAGATCTTCTGTCCCGGCGCCTTGGATGCGCACAGAAAGTCCTTCAGGTGCCCCCAGAGTGAGACTCTGTGAGGATTGCAAAGGGAGCAGAGGTGCTGTGTTCTTCCTCTGCGAGGAACGAAATGCGTTGTAGCCATTGTAATTCATGATGAGTTTCCCTTCCGATGAAGACGGCGAAGCAGTGCGCTGCAATTCCTGGAAGAGTGACTCATCGATGAGTACGGGATACTTCTGCTCTGCCCAACGCGTGAGGAGAGCAAAAAAATCACTGTGCACATGTGGCACCAGACCTGCAGGTAATTGTCGCCACTCACGGAGGTAGTCGCGGTAGTAGCCCTCATGTTTTCCCAAGCGGAGAGCAAAGTCGATGTCCGCTTCATTCGCTTTGTACTTCTCTTTGAGTGTGGCATCGGTCGACGTTTGTTCTGCAAAAACAGTCTGCACACGCCTTACGGGTTCCATCGCCTGAGTGAATCTCGTCAAAAATTCTCTGGAGGCACTTTCCGAATCAATGGAAGTACTCATCGCCTCCAGGTCACTGAAGCTGAATGGTCCATCTTTCGGACTTTCCTGTTTTAGACGAGATTCCAGTGATGCACGGAATTGCGGGCGAAGATATTTCGCAGCGAAGACTTGAATAGTCGTATCCTCAGTACTCCAGGGAAGACGGAAACCATCTGAGGACTCTGCTTTATACCTATCCTGAATCAACCGTTCCGCAACGGTCATCCCATCCTCACTCTTCGGGAGAGTATCCGGATGCACATTGAAAATGAAATTGTGAGACACATTCTCCCGTGTGCCTTCATCGAGGGCCGCTTCCAATGCTTCACGGTAGAGCGTCAGAAGCTTCTCACGTTCATCGGTATTCATACCGGACGCAAGGAGCCGCGTCTCTTCCGCTGCAATATGTTTCTCGATATCACCCTGAAGTTCCTGGTAGCGCTTCTCACGCACATGCGAGAGGTAGAGGAGCATCCCCTCTTCGATCGCATCCTTGAGGTCATATTCGGAAATAGAGGGCACGGAGGCGAGGAGCTGATCAAAGAATCCTCCACTCTTCTCATTGATGCTGAGTGCATTCGTGGTCCCAAAAGCAACTCCCTCCCCTGTCATTCCCGCATGGAGTTTCAGAACGATGTACGGACGGACGATGCGTTCAAATCCCCCTCCGGATTTCAGAAATTCCCCTTTTGGATCGAGAAACTCCTTTGGATTCGTCCCGCCTGGAAGCTCAGCGAGGAGTTCAGGATAGCTTGCAGCTAGTTCGCGGTAACACATTGCAAGGAGCGTATTTTCCCGAACACGCTGCTTGTCCTGTTCTCGATCTTTCTGGAGAAATCGATCATCAAGAGGTACCGGTTCCTCAAGCGGGGAGGAAAATTGCGGAATGACATCGGAAATCATCATTCCATCAAATTCCTGCATAGTTTCGTATCCCGTGCGGCGCACTGTTTTCTCTGTTCCAAGAATGGCAAGGAGCCACGGCGGAGCCTTCGAGAGAAAGGCGAGATGTCGCTCCTGCTCTTCTGCACTCCAGTAGGTATCGGCAGCAATCATGGCGGTAATGACGACACCGGTAACAACCAGTCCGCCCGGCCCCAGGACGAAGCTCGGCGCAAGAATGGTCGTGGCAAGTGCACCTCCCGAAATAATCGCACGAGTAGTAGCAGCTTCGAATTCCGTTGGATCGAGCGTCGTGAGCGATATCTGCACCCCACTTCCTTCGTAGATGCTCGGATCCTTCGCTGATTTCGCGAGTCCTAGTTTCGTGAGCTCCTCTTTCAGTGCATTCATCTGCTCTGTTTGACCCTCTGGACCATTCTTTGCCTCCATAGCCGTATAAACCTCATATCCAAACAATGCAGCTTGTGCCACTCCTCCAACGCCGTAGAGCAACTTTCCTCCTCTTCCCAATTTTTGCCACTTCGTCATTTGTTCGATTGCGCGCGTGTAGGACTGTGCAGTCACCGCTCCCTCGATACGGGCAGTGCGGCTGAGGAATCGTCCGATTGCACCGGGATTGCCGTGCTGACCAGACGCCACCATCTTCACGACTTCCGGTGAGCGCGTTGCAGCATGTGCATCATGGGTTAAGGAAAGAAGGTAATTCGCTGCACGCTTGGAGCCTGCAAGTCCAAAACCTTCATGCGCCTCTGCAAGCAATCGTGCGACTGCTTCAGGATCTCCCGACTGCAGGAGGTAACGCACGGGCTTGTACTGGACGAGCTCTTCTCCTCCGGCGAGTGTTCGTAAAAGTTCCGTCGCTTCACCGGGCTTGAGTGGAACTCCACGAATAAGCTGCTTTGCTTGTGCAAAAGGGATGAGCAAATAGCGCATGCGTCCGATGTACGGCTTTGCAGCAACAGAAATTGCATTGCACACGGCTTCATCAGCTCTCACTTCTCCAATGATGCGTATCACTTCATCGATATGTGTTGATTGCCCCTGGTAACGTTTGGCGGCATCCCACAATCTATTCCATGCCGGCCTTCCATTTTTGAACGTAGCTGTCGTGCATTTATAGACCTCCTCCGTCAGTTCAATTGCCACTTTCTTCGACTCTCCACCGGAGATCACTGCTTTCCGGAGAGCTTGCATAAGCTCATCAAGATGCGCCTCTGCACTGACCACTGCTTCGTAAGAGACTTCGAGTCCTCTCATCCCACGCATTGCCCTTTTAAAGAACGCACGATCGTCGATCATTTTCCGTAATGTGCTTACAACTTCATGAGGTATAGAGCTATGTTTGTATGCTTTGTACCTTTTGAATGCGATAAGACTCGAAAGCAATGCAACCGGAGTCCCAATCGTAACAGGGTGATTCCAGGAGAGAGTGAGCCCTGCGACTGCCCCCTTTGTTCCAAATCCGAGAAGTGCCGCAGCGGAATTCCATCCCACATCCTTCGCAACAATTCCCATCTTATCCATGGCCTCGTAGACCAGACGATCATCGACATCCAGATCCATCTTGTTCCACTCCTCCCATGTTCCCTTTGACGCGACTCCCGCGATGCTGTCTGCCATGCGAATGTCATTGTTTTTCGCCCAAGGAGTCCACTTCGACATTCCCTGATCTCTGTCGACCACGTACTTGAAAATTTCTGCCTGCGTGAGTACGACTCCAGCCGCATTCCCCTTACGCATCATGCGAACGTAGAGGTGAAAACGCACTGCCTGATGCAGCGGCATATTATTCATGAGAATCTGCCGAGCTGTCGCAATATTTTCGACGGTTGCCTCACTCCAATCATGCTCCGGGAAAATGTTGTGGAAGAATGGGAGCATGTATTTAAAGGTCTCGATGCTGTCCATCTCCAGACAAAGCTCACGAATCGTATTTTTTATCTTTTCCGGCATATCGACCTTTTCATAATTACCAAGAAATTCCCCTGCACTTTGCTCAAGCTTCGGAAGCACTTGCGCCAATTCCAAAGCGCTGACCTCTACTCCATTGAGTTGCTTCTTCCGGTCATGGAGGAAACTATTGATCTCTTGCTGCAACCCTCCATTGGAAGAGAAGAGCGCACGGATATCTGTTTCCTGCATCGCCTTCAAAAAGTCTCCACTATTCATGCGCAGTTTTTCGAAGATGGATCCAGCAACCGCATAGCTTCCGCCGATTGCCGTGAGATATTTCTCAAGAGACATTCCCTGAATGTCCGCTTCGGACACTCCCGATGCGCGGAGCTGCGCACGATTTTTCTCACAGTAACGCACAATGAGGATTTGGGCTTTCTCATGACTTTCCCGGTCTACCGCAGTAGCAAAGAGCGGAGTCTGCACGATATTTCCGGAAACCGAGGAAAAGACCTCAGCCATATTCTTCTTTTGCGAAGTAGAAAACACATCGATGACATGCTGAACGCGTGTTTTTTCTTGCGCATCCCAATCGGGCATCTTTTCAAAGGCCACGAGGGCTCTTGCAATCAGAGGAAGCGATCCCTCTTTCAGAACTTCGATCGCCACCCCACCTACATTCGGTTTTGTCTCTTTTCCGCTCGAGCTCTCCTCATTTGTTTTCCCAGGATTCAGATTGGTCTGAGGCGTTTCTTTATGAGGTGTTGGAACTGGCTTAGACACTTTTGTAAGCTTCGCCTGGATCTTCTCCATCTGCGCACGCGTTTCAGCAAGTTGCTGCTCGATGATTTTTCTCTGTTCTCCCGTTGCCGTACGCAGCTGCTCCGAGAGTGCTGCATACTTCTCTTCTGCCATGCGTACCCCTTCGTCTACTTTCTGTGTCACTTTCTCTTTCATTTTTTCCGTTGCGTACGCTTGCGCACCCGAAAATCCAAAGTACGCAAGAGCCAACGCACTCCCAATCAATACTGTTTTTCCCACTCTGCCGAGGCCGACTTTGGCCTGATCTACACCGTGCTTTGCCTTGCCAAAGAGCCACTTTCCGAATTTGTAGAGAGCAACGACGCCCACCGCTGTGCCGATGACCGCTGTGCCAACAATGATCCGATCCTGTGTTTTTGGACTCAATTTGTTCCAACCGATCCAATCAGCCCAACTCTTCTCTGTAGGTTTCTCCGTTTTCTGGACACTTTTCTCTCCTCTTTTTTCAGATGAAGTAGGACGTTGCTGCTTCGTAATAACTTCTCTGAGTGCTGCTTGTTCTGCCTGAATGATTTCCTGATGAGTCTTCTCAAGAATCGCCTGTTTCTCCTCTGCATTTCTGACTTCTGCAGGAACATCCTGTATTTTTTGCTTTCCAGCTTCCGGAGAAGACTCTGACGTATTCTCCGAAAGTACCTCCACGTTGTGTTGTCCCAGCAGTCGCCCTTCACGAAAAGCGTCTGAACCTTGCCAGCGGGAATGGGAAGCAAGGCACATAGAAGAGGATTACCAATGACCAGTGAGAATTGTTTTCCCAATTTTCAGAATATTTGCGAGTGCTTTCCGTGAAAGAAACGTAAATGTATCAATTGCTCCTCCTGCGATATCGAGACTCGTGCCACCCACGCTCTTCAAAACATCGAAAACCATTTTACTGGTGTGTTCGCGCTGGGCATCGACAGGACCATGACCGAAAACTTCCCTTGTGTCCTTTGTGTGTAAAGCGAGATCCATGTGAAAACAGAATTGAATAAACGTACTTAGTTGTTTACAGAGGAGGCGTAGATTTAGCAGGAGGTGTGGTTGATGGAGTCGTACTTGCAGCAGGAGCGGCAGCGACAGTGGGCTTGGGAGTGAACTCCTCTTTGATCTGCGTAATGAGACTCTTCAAAATGCCCTTTGCGCTGTCGATTGCGTTGGCTGTTTGATTCTGCAGAATGTTCTGCAAAGAATTCTTGTTATTTTCTAACAGAGATGCAAACCGCCGATACAGCACCTCCGTCGTCACACTCGTGAGAGCGAGTGTTTTCTGCAGCCTATCAAGTTCTCCTTTTGCAAATGAAGCAAGCTGAATAGGAAGAACAACGGATGCACTCTTCAGAATCGAGAAAAACAAAACGCGATTGGGTCCAATGAACTTTTCCACACTCTTGAAAAAGCCACCAACAATAGGCGTGTCACGCATATCCGCAAATGCATCGCCGATTTGTGTGGCAAGCATATCCCTGCCTTGCTCGATGAGCGCAGCGATGAAACGGATCGGCACCATGATGGCGCTGAATGAACCTTTCTTCATCCCACTGAAACCATCCATGAATTGTTTACCAATTTCTGAGAAAGCTTTCCCCGGATTTTTCCAGAAGGAATCGACTTTGTCTTCCATTGTGGGTTCCTTCTCTACTTCCACGAAAAATTTTTCCAGTTCATCCAGCTTCTTAAGATGCTCAGTTCTTTCTTTTTCTTGGAGTCTTTTCCCTTCATTCTCGAAAACCTCAACCTGCAAACCTCTCATCGTATTCAGCAAATTTTTTCGATCTGCAATTGCTATCTCCTTTGCTTCCTTTTTTGCCAAATCACGATTTTTTGCAACCTTCTCATGCAGCGCGCTGAACTCGTCTCTTAAATCGAGCGTCTGTTCTGTACTTTTAAGAATTTTTGGCACGATCTCTTTTGGCATATGTGTGTTTGGAATGTGTCTTTTACCTCTTTATTATACCACAAAACACACTCCGGAGGAATTCCTGTATTCCATGTCACTGCTGTCCCAAGAAAATTGAGCTTTAATCGTAGTTTGCAGCCAGAACACGCCAAAAAAGAGCGGTAGGATTCGAGGTGGACATCCTTCGACCCTTTTCCGCTCCTTTTCGTATGCCCCATACTACCACGGTGCTGGGAGAGCTCCTGCACCTTCTTCCTCGTACACAGTTTCAGGCGTTTGTGGGACAGCACCACGGCGACCGGTACGTGAAGCACTTCACCTGCTGGAATCAGCTTGCCGTCCTCATCTACGCCCAACTCTCCAGGAAGATCTCGCTGCGGGAAATCGAGACGGGACTCGCTTGTTGGGACAGCAAGCTGTATCACCTCGGCATCACCGCCGTGAAGCGCAACACCCTCGCTCATGCAATGAAGAAGCGCAACTACCACATCTTCGAGAGTCTCTTCTACGCACTTGTTTCCCAGTGCCGCATCTTCACGCCTGAGGATCTGCATCTCGACATCGACAATCCGCTCTACGCGCTGGACGCCACGGTCATCAACGTCTGTCTCTCCCTCTTTCCTTGGGCGAAGTTCCGCAAACAGAAAGGAGCGTTCAAAATTCACACGCTCTTCTCCGTCACCGACCAGATGCCGACCTTCCTCGTCGTGACGCACGGCAAGGTCTCAGACATCCGGGCGGCGAAAGAGCATGCTGGACTCTCCGCCCTGCCGAAGGGCAGCATCCTCACCGTTGACCGGGGATATGTGGATTACGGATTTCTCCACGATGTGAAGGAAGCGGAGGTCACCTTCGTCGTTCGTCTCAAAAAGAATGCGCAGATTGTGCGCCTCAGAGAACATGCTCCTGCCATGGGAGAGGGTATTCTCAAAGATGAACGCATCGCCTTCGTCCTGCCGGATGCCGTCGAGGACTATCCAGAAGATCTGCGACTCGTGACCTACCGCGATGTGGAACATGATGTTGTCTACGAGTTCCTCACGAACAATACGGAGTTCTCCGCAAAAACCATTGCAGATATCTACCGACATCGCTGGCATGTCGAGCTCTTCTTCAAGTGGATCAAGCAGCATCTGAAGATCAGGACGTTCCTGGGCACGAGCAAGAACGCCGTTCTCACGCAGGTGTGGGTGGCGATGATCTGCTACCTGCTCCTTCTGTGGATCAAGCGGCAGACGCGGTTTCCCGGCAGCCTCACGGAACTCACGTGGATGGTGAGCGAAGTGCTTTTGCGGGACATTCCCTTGCTCAATATCCTCCATCTCACAGAGAAAACTCTTCCAAAGGCCATATCTTCTGCATCTCCGACTCAGTTCAGCCTCCTCTGAGATTCAGAGTTTCTTGGGACAGCAGTGATTTGCGCTAACAGTATTTGACATAATATATTATTAATGCATAAAATACTTACATGGGAAATGGCCATCCGCTTGAGACGATCCATGCAGAATTTCTTCAACTTGCCGATGAGGATGAGAGGAATTTTATCGAGGCCAACGATGAGTGGCCAGAGATACTATTCTTAAGCGAGAGTCTTTCACTGAGATACAGTATGTATCTCAGTCTTCAGGGCGAGATTATCGGAGGCGAGCAAGAAGATTTCCTCTATCCTCAGGAAGACATCGCAGCCACACTCATAAACTCCTTGGATAAGAGCGATCGGGAGATTGTACTGGAGGAAACGACAATGCGTGAGAGAAGCTGGACTCATGGACCAACTGCATTGGAATCCCGGTTGATTGAGGGAAGTCTCGACGCCAACGACTTTTTTCTCTTTGACGGGGAGTGGAATACCGAACATGAGTTTTCTGACAACTCTAGCGATGAAGTGGACTCTGACCTTGCACATGCAATCCTCGAAGAGATTCGCAAACAAGATCCATCCCCCGAAGCTGACCTTCTCCTGAAACGGTTCGATGCTCTGGCTCATATGTCCTTCTGGACAAATTTTTCGGATTTCTCTGATGCCCGAATAGAATTTGCAGTGGTAAGGCAAGCGAGGAAAACTCTCGGACACTGCATTCAGTATCATCACAGTGTTTTTGGTAATCAACTTGAACACCGCAAATTTGAGAAGGTGATAAACGACCTCAGCCGAGACCTTAGAGAAAAAATCATCCCCTACCTTCAACGTGCTGAGAGCAACATGACCGAACACCGCGAGAAAAACAACTTGCCTCAACCCGAAAGAAAAATGCCGCGTTGGACAACGCTTCTGAGCAACATTCGACTGGGAAAGCTTCCTTTGAAAGATTAAGCGATCCCCGGAACCGGGAAGCGGAGGCAAAACTCCTTCACTTCACCATGAAGAGTTTTGAGCGCTGCATCATCTGCACGCTTTTCGAGTGCGCGGAGCATGAAGACGCCGAGCTGCTCGACATCCTTCTCTTTCATGCCGCGCGTCGTCACCGCAGGAGTGCCAATACGAACACCGGAAGGATCCATGGGGCCGCGCGTATCATCGGGGATCGTGTTCTTGTTCAGGGTAATCCCCACTTTGTCGAAGGTCGTCTCCACTTCTTTTCCCGCAATCCCCCACGATTTCACGCAGTCGATGAGCATCAGGTGATTATCGGTTCCATTCGTGATGAGCTTCGCGCCTTTTTCCATAAAGAACGCTGCAAGATGCTTACTGTTCTTCACGATCTGCGCAGCATAGATTTTAAATTCAGGTTTCTGCGCTTCGCCGAAGGCAACCGCTTTCGCGGCAATCATCTGCATGATGGGACCACCCTGGAAGCCAGGAAAGACCGACTTATCGATCTTCTTCCCGAGGTCCGCTTCGCGGCAGAGGATCATGCCTCCGCGCGGACCACGGAGCGTCTTATGCGTGGTCGTCGTAATGACATCAAAACCATCTGCAAAGGGATTCCGGAGCACACCGCCTGCGATGAGACCCGCAATGTGCGCCATGTCGGCAACCGTGTACGCTCCGACTTCCGTCGCAATCGCCTTCATTTTCGCGTAATCAAGTTCACGCGGATAGGCAGAGAATCCCGCGAGGATGATCTTCGGCTTCTCGCGAAGCGCCGTCGCGCGCATCTCATCGTAATCGATCGCCCCGGTTTCGATGTCCTTCATTTTGTACCGGACGAATTTGAAAATCTTCGTGAGGTAGGTGACAGGATGTCCATGAGAAAGGTGTCCTCCGTGCGACAGGTCCATGCCCATGACGGTGTCCCCGGGCTCCAGAAGCGCGAAGTACATCGCCACGTTCGCTGGACAGCCAGCATGCGGCTGGACGTTCGCATGTCCGCAGTTGAATAAATTTTTTGCTCGATCAATAGCAAGTTGCTCGACGATATCGGTGAATTCCTGCCCTCCGTAATAGCGCTTCCCTGGGTATCCCTCTGAATACTTATTATTGAAGACCGTCCCCATCATCTCGAGAACAGCAGGAGAAATGTAGTTTTCCGAGGCAATGAGCTCTACGCCTTCGACTTGCCGTCGCATTTCACCGGCAAGAGCCGCGTAGGCTGCAGGATCAGCAGCCTGGAGGGATGTGTAGATAGGCATGAGCAGAGCATAACGGAGGGAGAGTGATCTGCAAAACGGGAAAGAAGATTTCTGTGACCTGACCTTGATGTAGTCTATTCACACATTCTCCCCCTCTCCCTTTTATGACCACCATGCGAAAAATGATTGTGTTGTCCTCCTGTCTCTTTCTCAGTGCCTGTGCCACGAAAGGCAATGATAATGAGATCGTGATTCAAGGATCCGATACGGAAGTGCAGCTCGTGTCCGCCCTTGTGGAAGCATTCTCTACTCTGCATCCAGAGGCACATATGTCCGTTGCCGGCGGCGGGAGCGCGGTCGGCATTGCAGCGCTCATCAACGGCGAAACGGATATCGCCAATTCCTCCCGGCAGATGAAGGCAGAAGAAATTGCCATCGCCAAAGAGAAAGGAAAGAATCCGCAGGAATACATTCTGGCGCGCGACGGTCTTTCGGTGATTGTGCATCCATCCAACACGGTGACTACCCTCACTCTGGCTCAAGTTGGGGAAATATACGCAGGAAAAATCACCAATTGGAAAGAGGTCGGGGGTACCGACGGACCCATCGTTCTCTACGGACGCCAAAGCACTTCAGGCACATTCGGTTTCTTCCGCGACACCGTCGTCCAGGCCGACTATGCAGCGTCCATGCGCCAGATGGAGGGGACAGAGGCGGTTGTGGACGGAGTGACAGCCGATACGCAGGGCATCGGATATGCCGGAATCGGGTACGTGGCAGATCAAGACGGCAACCCGCGGGGCGATGTGACGATACTGACTATCGCCTCAACAGAAGGTGCAGAGGCAATTTCTCCGCTGAATCAGGAAGCAGTGATGACCGGAAAATATCCCATTTTTCGCCGCATCTATCAGTATCTTCCCGATCTTCCGGCAAAAGATTCGCTCATTGCCGAACTCCTCGCATTCGAATCGTCCGAGGAAGGTCTGACAATCGTCCAAAATCAGGGCTTCTATCCACTGACAGTCGAAGATGCTGCGATCAATACGGCAATTCTCGACTCCCTGCGCTGATATATGCCGTCTGATGCGCTCTTCACTGGCCATCGGGCTTACCGAACAGAGCGAATGATGGATAAGGTCATGCGATACGTTTTTTCGATCGTTGCCGCTTCCACCGTCATTCTCCTGATTGGCATCTTTGCGTTCCTGCTGCAAAACGGCATAGGGATGTTTCAGAAGGTGCATCCGTTTGCATTCTTTTTCGGCACCAACTGGAATCCCAATGCTCTTGCAGGGGCGGCATGGGGAATGCTGCCGCTTGCGGTGTCCACACTGCTTGTCGCAGTCGGAGCACTGACATTCGCCATCCCCTTCGGCCTCTCACTTGCGATCTACCTTGCCTATCTCGCCCCCAAACGCACCCGAGAGATTCTGAAGCCCGTTATTGAGATGATTGCAGGAATTCCATCGGTCGTACTGGGACTCATCGGGCTTCTCTTCCTTTCACCCCTTGTCGCACGGAGTTTTCATCTCTCAAACGGACTGAGCGCCCTCACGGCTTCGCTTCTTGTGGGCATCACGGTCGTTCCCACCATCGCAAGTTTATGTGAAGATGCGCTCTCCAGCGTCCCAGGGCGTTTGCGGGAAGCGAGCCTGGCACTGGGCGCAACGGAGTGGACGACCATCCGTCGTGTCCTTCTCCCCTCCGCAGCATCGGGAATTCTGGCCGCGACGATGCTCGGCCTCGGGCGGGCAATCGGGGAAACGATGGTCGTCTTGATGGTCGCAGGCAACAGTCTTGCCATGCCGAATGGATTTTTGGATCCTGTGCGCCCGATGACGGCGACGATTGCCATTGAAATTCGCGAAGTCGTGATGGGTGACCTGCATTGGAAAGCACTCTTTGCCGTGGGTCTCACCCTTTTCGTGATGAGTTTCCTCCTCAATACCGTCACCGATTTTTTCCTGTATAAGAAAAAGAACACATGAAGCGTCACAGTGCCTTTTCACAGGCTTTTTTCTTTTTTCTCTTCCGCGGGAGCGCCTGTGCAGCCATAGCAGTGCTTCTCCTTGTTATCGCACTCCTCCTCTTTTCTGGTCATGCAGTCATCAGCTGGCAATTTCTTTCATCGGCATGGCAACAACAAGACATCGCGAAGGGTGGCATTTTCCCGGCCATCTTGGGGTCCATCTATTTGGGACTAGGCGTCATGATCATCAGTTTTCCCTTCGGGATTGCGACTGCGGTTTTCCTGACTGAGTATGGCAATCATTCCCGCTGGCGACGGCTGATTCAGCTTGCGATCCGCAACCTTGCAGGGGTGCCATCCGTCGTCTACGGCCTCTTTGGCCTTGCGGTATTCGTCCACATATTCGGGTTCGGCATGTCGCTGCTCTCGGCTATTTTGACGCTCTCGGTCATGACGCTCCCCTGGGTGATTACCTCATCCGTGGAAGCACTGGAGGCAGTGCCGGAGCAGTTCCGCGACAGCTCCCTGGCACTGGGGGCAACCAAATGGCAAACCGTCCGGCGCATTGTTCTGCCCGCCGCGCTGCCCGGTTGTCTGACCGGAGGAGTCGTAGGCACAGCCAGAGCACTGGGAGAGACGGCACCCATTATCCTCGTTGGCGCTACATTCTTCCTCACACATCTCCCCTCATCGCCGTTCGATAAATACATGGCACTCCCCTATCACGTGTTCATCCTCTCTACCCAGCATGCGAGTCCACATGCACAGGAATTCGCAGCAGGCAGTGCGCTGGTCCTGATGGCGATCACTTTTTTGCTCAGCCTCGGCGCTATCATCCTCCGCTACCGTTTCCGCAGGAAAAAGGTCTGGTAATCTCCTCCTAACCCTCATGCA
>Ga0209542_10014811_pt1 | contig 13196 bp, 11 predicted proteins | sample RifCSPhighO2_01_FD_184028 | JGI IMG/M metagenome (GOLD analysis project Ga0209542, IMG submission 184028) | Soil microbial communities from Rifle, Colorado - Rifle CSP2_plank highO2_0.1 (SPAdes) (version 2) | ecosystem: Environmental > Terrestrial > Deep subsurface > Rock core/Sediment ... | reverse complement strand
GAATATTAACGGGTAAGACTGTGTAACTTTCAATAATTTGCATTTTAAAAACTGCCTTTCGAATAAGCCTTCGTAGAACGTAACCCTGATCCTTGTTTCCAGGAACAACTCCATCTGATATTAAAAAAGCTGCACTTCTCAAATGGTCAGCAATAATCCTGGCCGATCTTTCATCATATTTCTCACAACTTTCTTGTATCATCTCCATAGCCGGCATAAAGATATCTGTTTCATAGATACTTTCTTTACCTTGAACCACCATCGTCACCCGTTCTAATCCTGCACCTGTATCAACACTTCTTTTTGGAAGTTCTCCAGCTATCTGTCCATTTTCCTGACGATACACCATGAAAACATCGTTCCAAATCTCAACGACTTCCTGCGCATCTTCTGCTTTTTCAAATCCTTCTTGATTCACATCTCCAAGTTTCCCAGCAAGATCATAAAACATTTCTGTAGAAGGTCCTGCGGGTGACGTGGGTCCTGCACTCCACCAGTTAGACTTAGAACTTTTAAAATAAATTCTATGTTCAGGTACACCTAAAGACTTCCAGATTTCTACCGATTCTTCATCCTTAGGAACTGCATCACTTCCTCCAAAAACAGTAATATAGAGACGATTTTTATCTAGACCTAAGCCTTCCTCTTTAGAAGTTAGAAATTCATAACTCCACTTTATGGCATCTTCTTTAAAATAGTCCCCCAGGGACCAATTACCTAGCATTTCAAAAAATGTATTATGGGTGTTATCTCCTATTTCATCAAAATCAACCGTCCGTAAACATTTTTGATAATTTACCAAACGAGTGCCTTTCGGATGTTCTTTTCCTAAAAGATACGGCATTAAGGGCTGCATCCCTGCTGTATTAAATAAAACCGATGGGTCATTCTCTGGCACGAGTGAACTTGAAGGAATTATTTTATGTCCTCTTGCCTCAAAAAATTTTAAAAACCTTTCCCTAATTTCACTTGATTGCATTTTCTTAATTTAAACTAATGTGGGGTCGAATCTATGTCAGCAGAAATTTTCCTAATCGGCTTTTCAAACAAATTAAATACAACTAATATAAATAGTACGAGTATGGTAATAATAGTCGCTAAGCCAAAAAGTCCAAACCCTGCCGCCATACCGATGCCGGCCGTTACCCAGAGTCCACCTGCAGTTGTGAGGCCTAGAAGTTTGTTACTATGGAAAATTATTGATCCAGCGCCCAAGAATCCAATACCTACTATTATCTGAGACACCATCATCGTAGGGTTAAGACCAGGAAGATTCATATATTTTAAAGTCATAGCTTCAGAAATAACCATAAAGACAGCAGCACCTAGAGATACTAGCGCATGTGTTTTCATTCCTGCCTCTTTGTGAACAAGCAGACGCTCTGCACCAATGAGCATACCGAGTCCTACCGCTACTAATAATTTTAAAATAACATCGCTGTTTTCTATAAAAAATTGAGGCATTGGAACATTATATAATAACTCCCCCACCTAGGCAAACATCCCCATCGTAGAGTACTACCGACTGGCCGGAAGCCACAAGTACCGGTTTTTCAAAAATTATTTCTACTTTTGTCTTGCCAATGATTTTAATTTTGCAGTCCAAAAGTTCTCCATGATAACGAATTTGCGCAGTGTAATCTTTGGTTTCATTAGGAATTTCCGAAATCCAATTTGTGTTTTCTAACTTGTATTCATTCTTCCCTAGGTCTTGCCTAGGAAAATTTACCTTCTGCGAAACTGTTAAAATATTTTTCTTTACATCCTTTCCAACTATGTAATACGGTCCATCGTTGGGACCTTTTTTTGTTATCGTAAATCCATGCCTCTCACCTAAAGTGGAAAATACCACACCATTGTGATGTCCTATAACTTCACCTTTTATATTCAGTACTTTTCCTTTCTTTTCTTTAATATAGTGTTTCAAAAACTCCTTTAGGTCCACCGCACCCAAGAAACATATGCCTTGGCTATCTTTCTTTTCTGCTACAGGTAAATTAAATTTCTTTCCGAGTTTGCGGACATCTGACTTTAGTAAACCTCCCACGGGGAAAAGTATTTTTGAAAGTTGTTCCTGCTTGAGTGTCCAGAGGAAATAACTTTGATCTTTACTGGAGTCAATACTTTTATACAACTTAAAACCCTCTCCTCCTTTCGGAGGAGGAGTGCCCAAATTTATTTGGGCGAGGTGGTTCTTTTTTGAATTACCACCCCGGAACCCCTCCTTATCAAGGAGGGGAGGAATTCCCGCATAATGCCCCGTAGCCACAAAGTCTGCACCCATAGCTAAAGCTCGCTTCAAAAAAGCGCCAAACTTTACATATTTGTTGCACATTACATCTGGGTTCGGCGTCCGGCCGGCTTTATATTGGAGAATCATATAGTCTGCAACTTCCTTTTTATAAACATCTTCCAAATCAAAAGTTAGAAATGGAATGTCCAAATACGCTGCTACGCGCATGGCATCCCGACGCTCCTCCTCTTCGTTGCATTCTAAGAAGTCTGGATGCCAAGTTTTAATAAAAACTCCCACGACTTCAAATCCCTGCTTTAAAAGCAGAGCGGCAGAAACAGCAGAGTCTACTCCTCCTGAGAGTCCAACAAATACTACCCTTCGACTTTGCTCAGAACTTTTGGCGTTCCTCATAAGACAAACATTACAATTCCAGGAGCTTCTTGTAAAGCTCGAAGGTTGCTCGCGCATCTGAAAGCGCGGTATGCGCCCGTTCATTTTTTATCCCGAAACGCACACACATTTCCCGTAGTGAAAAATGTTCTAGGTCTGGGCTCCGATGAAACTTGGCCCAAGCAATAGAGATGGTGTCGAGCTTGTGATAGTGCATACTGTTGGCAATTTTCGTCTCCGCAAATGCATGTTCCAAAAATCCTGAGTCAAAAGCCACATTTTGCCCCACCATGATACAATCCTTAACTTTAGTGGAGAAAATTTCCATCGCCTGCTTTAAAGTATAAGCTGATTCCCAGTTAGCTGGATCATAGCCATTTACCTTGAGTGCCACTTTATCCGCATCCTCTATACGCTCCGGCTTTATTTTTAATTCAAATTCTTCTATGACTTTAAATTCAGGCGTTGTTATTACGCAGCCAATTTCAATAATCTCATGCACTAGCACATTAAGCCCTGTTGTTTCTATGTCGATAAATGCTAAGTTGTGTTTCCTCATGTGATTTATCAAAATCATGCTTGGCACTTTTAACGTAAATATTTATTTATATTTGTCTGGTGCTCAGCATAACTTTTAGCATAATGAATTTCCCCCTGTTTGTCATGCAAATAGTACAAATAATCAGACTTCACGGGGGTAATAGCGGCCTTGATGGAATCAAGTCCCGGGTTACAAATTGGATTTTTAGGTAAACCCTTTGCCTGGTAAGTCTCCGGAGCGGCATCTACCTGAAGCGGCATGCCGATAGCGAGCCTGCGCCACAAAATTCCGGAAATAAGCCCGCGATCTTTGTCCCCCTTGGCTTCACGCTCAACGATAGACGCCATATTAATGATTTCCTTCTCTGTTTTATTCACACTTACCATAGAAGGGCGAAGAGGTCCCACCTTTTTTTCAAAATTTACATTCATAAGCCTGAGGGCATCGTCTTCGTTGTCAGTCGTGAAGAAAAAGTAAGTGTCTGGAAAAAGGTATCCTTCCTTGGCTCTAGCGGTCAGTAGGAATTTTTCCTTATTGAAGGTAGACAACTTGGATACAAAAGTGTTTGCGATATCTTCTACATTAAATCCTTCCGGTACAGTCACCGCCACTGGCGCTAGATGCCGATCCCCTTTCGAAATACGTCTCGCTACTTCCCAAACCGGAGTCTTATTTTCAAATAAATAGTCCGCCGGTATGATGTGTTTTTCTCCACCGTACAATATTATAAAGGCTTCAAAAACAAGCCGCGACCTTATAATATTTTCATTTTGTAATTTTAAAGAAACATTTCTTAAATTTGAACCCTCTGATATGTTTAAAATAACACCAACCGGGAAAGAACCAGGAGCTGACAACACAAAAAAATAAAAAATTACAAGCACTAAAGCCGCCCCTAATACATAGAAAATATTTTTCTTTGACTTCTCGGGAGCTGGAGCATTGAGTTCTATATATCCAAGACTAGGTGGAAGATTATTTTCTGTAGGAAATTCCTGCATAATTATATCGGTAAGTTAGTAGGCGGGGAGGCTTCTTTAGATTCAATACGCTCCAGGGTAGGAACTTTAAGTATCTGGCCCGGAAAGTGCCAAAGAGTAGCCAGCTCTTCTGTGTTTAAGACGAAAGTATGAGTATGAAAATATGCTCCAACAATACCAGATAAAGGCCAAGGAATGATAGCTTTGGAAAAAAGACGCTGGCGTAGAGGTTCATGGAAAAAGGAACGCTCTCTGTATTCTGTAAGCATTCTCTGTGCTAACATAGTGACTGTTTTTTCGGAAGCAGAAAATATTCCGCTGTAGGCATCTCCTTGTGTAGAGTTTATACGATTTAAACCATTCACATCCGGCGCTGTGTATTGTCGGAAAATAAGACGCACATCTCTTCTGGTGTTCATATTAAATGCTTCCTTCTTTGCTACGTACATTAGCCTAATCCCTGTTTCAAAGCCAAGCTTAGAAGTCTTAGCACTCATGGCCTTTGTCGCTCGATCCAGAAATGCTGGAATACGAATTTCGATTCGCGCATCCGTGCCAAGTGTACTACCTTTACCTTTTACGCTTGTAAAATCTTTAACCAACTTAAACAAAGTATTCCTAGCTTCATCTACCCAGTCGTGCTTTTCAAACCACGTTCCATGAGTATGATACATTTTCTTGGAAGGTGTGATGACAAACTGTAGCCAGGCTTGTTCTCCTTTTTGGATCGAACCGAAAAGTTCTATGATGGGAGATATCGGGTCAACTTTAAATTCTTCGTCAGGGTCTTTATCGAGCCCGAAATCCACATAGGTCTTAAGTGGATATGCTTCTGGCCTAAGTAAGCCGAACTCACAGCCCCAGGCTTTCCAAGTACTCCTTTGAGAAATTTCGTCCACTGCTAACGTGTAGTCCTCTACCTCGCGCACCTGAGCCTGTGGATATTGCGCATACATTTGCGTCTCAATGAGTCCCCGAATACGCGAAGGTGTACGAATATAGAAATGCACTTGCCCCTCGATAGACACTATTTCAAGTGAAAACCACAGCCAGACGGCACCCTGCCAGTATTCTTCACGTCCACCTTTGTTACTAAAATGATAAAGCGCATTCGAAATAAAAAGCTCCATGGCTTTAGGAGACCGCGCAACCTCTCGCGGAGGAATAATCTCAAGCAAGACAAAATCAATTCCGGAAATAAAATCCTGCTGAATATAATGCAGCCAAATCTTGAAAGCAATGTAGCCTAAAAAAGCTGTAACCACGAAAGGTAGCACCGCTAAGAATATTTTATAAAAAAATAAAATAATGGAGTCCGGGGTACCGATACTATTTATCCCAAAGTCAGGCACAAATAAAGTAACGACAAAAAAAGCCACTAACAAGAGGATTACTATTTCGAATATTCCTAGAACGCTAGGACTACCGCCTTCGTCATGATCAGCCATGGCTATATTTTAATATAAAACAAGTCTAAACGCGAGTTTAGATATTAGGCTAGATCGTAGAGACCGTTTTTATTTTTCCTGAAGTGCTTGGGATTTACAAGGTTTACTAGAATAGTATTCTTTTTGAAATATCTTTCTTTCATAACCTTGGTTATAACGTCTTCTTTAGACATCGGTCCTTCTTTCTTTAGAATATCAGTTATAACTTCACGCGCAGTGCCCTTGGTATAGCCCCATTCAGCTAAAGCATACATACCTCGGCCCACGAGTACAAACCTAGAGTCTTTAATAAGTTCATTGTGGCAAGTCGCATAATGAGTCTTTTTGCTAAAAGTCTTAGAAATAGCATCGGCTACTTCTCGGAAGTGTAGTGGGGTTCCGTGCTTCCTCATCACTAAATAAGCATAATCTTTTATGCCGTGAGTGCGAATGTTGGGTGAGCTTGCCTTACCCCATTCACCCAGAGGATTCTTCTTAATATTTTTAGACATAGCGAGCCATCTCTTGGCTATTTCTTCAGTTTGATAGTGATCCGCTACGTCTTTCATCTGATCGAAAAATCTTTTAATCATCTCAGTTTCTGGAATAAGATCTTCATCCTTGAGCGTTGAGTAAAGTTTCTTCAAAGAGTCATGAACCTTGGAAGCCAACGCGTCATCCACACTCCAGCGGGAATGAAAATGATCATCTTCACGATGCTTTTTGAAAAAGTCACCCAGAGTTAGATAGAAGTGAATATGGTTTTGAATTGTTTTGTCTTTAGAAATATGAGGTAGGAGCTCGTGTTCCGCCACTATTGATCCCAAGGAGTGCATTACCTGCCTTAATTCTTCAAAAACAGCTTGTTCCGCCTTGTAAGCTGCGGATTTCTTAATGAGAGTGAGGGCTGCCTCTTCAACCTGACGAACGCGCTCTCGAGTGATGCCATATTTTTTACCAATTTCTTCAAGAGTCTTTTTTTCTCCGTCAGCGGTCAAACCAAAACGATTCATTATGACGTCGCTAGCGCGGTCATGTAAATGTGAAGTAATTCTTTTAGTAACTTGTTTTGGTTTGAAAGATATTGTCGCCATAAAATTTTTTACTATGTCTCTTTGAAACTTTTCCTACTTTTAATTATACATACATTTAAATTGCTGTCAAACTTTCACATCCTCTTAGGCACTTATTTATTATTCTTACTTCCGAAGCGCGCGAGTTCGATCTAACTCCGTTAGATATTTCTTGCGAAGTCGGACTGACTTGGGAGTGATTTCTAGATATTCATCCGCATTCATAACCTCGAGGCCTCGCTCAATGCTGAGGGTAAAAGGAGGATTTAAGTAAATTGCTTCATCAGTACCAGATGCCCGCATGTTGGTAAGCTGTTTACCTTTTGTCGGATTAACTGACATGTCTTCACCTTTCAACACATTACCCACCACCATACCTTCATAAAGTTGACTTCCATGCTCTACATATAGTATACCACGTTCCTGTAAATTTGCAAGGGCGAAGGCTACAGCCTTACCACTCGTCATAGAAACCATAGATCCGTACTCTCGTTTCTTAATTTCCCCGGCATACTCCCGAAAGCCTAAAACTCGGGAAGACATTATCCCTTCCCCTTTCGTATCTATTACAAACTCCCCTCTATAACCCAAAAGTCCACGAGTAGGAATATCGAAAATCACGCGAGCAATGCCCTGCTTCTCCACCATGTCTTTCATAAGGCCTCGGCGCTTATTTATTTTTTCAATTACTGCGCCCGAAAACTCCATCGGCACGTCCATCACTAACTCTTCGTATGGCTCAGACTTTACTCCGTCAATATCCTTGATAATAACTTCCGGCTGAGAGACCTGCATTTCAAATCCTTCCCGACGCATGTTCTCGAGCAGTATCGCCACATGTAATTCACCTCGTCCGTACACTTTAAAGAAAGATGGACCGGACTGCTTTTCACCTTGGTTGGGAGAAAAGTCTACCCGCAATCCCACATTGATCTCGAGCTCCTTTTCTAGTCGCTCTTTGATCTGTCGTGAGGTAACGAACTTTCCTTCTTGACCCGCAAATGGAGAATCGTTAACTAAAAAGTTTAAAGACAGTGTCGGCTCGTCAATAGCAATGGCTGGAAGTGGCTCCACACTCTCGTCGAGACACAAAGTCTCCCCGATGTATATATCCGGAATACCGGCTAGAAGTACGATGTCTCCGGACTCGGCACGGGTAACTTCCTTTCTACTTATTCCTTCAAAGGTAAATAATTTTGTAATCTTGGCCTGCCTGCTACCATTCACCCCTTTCACATATACCGGACCAGGAGAAGAGATAAACCCAGAATATATTCGGGCTACCGCCATACGGCCTAGGAAATTGTCATAACCTAAGTTGAAAACCTGCGCAGACATTTTTTCATCTGAATCTACTGATGCAGGGGCAACTTTTTCCATGATTAGGTCAAGGAGTGGTGAGAGGTCAGTAGAATTATCCCCTATTTTCTTAAACGCTTTACCTTCGCGACCTATTGCAAAGATTGTTTCGAAGTTAGCCTGGTCATCATTGGCGCCTAATTCAAAAAATAATTCTAAGATTTCATCATGCACCCGGTTCGGGTCTGAAGCTGGCTTGTCTATTTTATTTATTACCACAATAGGCTTGAGTCCTAGTTCTAAGGATTTTTTCAAAACAAACCTTGTCTGAGGCATAGGTCCTTCCACTGCGTCCACTAGGAGGAGCACACAGTCGATAGCGCGCAAGACTCGCTCCACTTCCCCGCCGAAATCCGCGTGGCCTGGGGTGTCCACAATGTTGATCTTGGTATCTTTATAATAGATTGATGTGTTTTTAGAATAAATAGTAATACCGCGCTCTTTTTCTAGAGCGTTGGAGTCCATGGATATTCCCTCGTCTTGAAGTCCACCATTTTGCTTCATTAAAGCATCGGTCAGGGTAGTCTTGCCGTGGTCCACGTGAGCTATGATTGCGATATTTCTGATTTCCATAAATAAAAAAGCCCGAGGGCTTTGAAGTTAACCTAATTATAATAACACACCTTTTATAAAAACACCAATTAAGCCCCCAATTTCTTCAGTTCCTGCTCGTATTTCTTCATAACTAGCATGCTGGCGTCCGTCTGACTAAGGCCCGCCTTTACCTTAACCTCTATCTCCGAGGCAATAGTTTTGAAAAGTTCGGGATTCTTTTCAATCATATTTACGAACATCTCTATCTGCGCCGGTGGCACACCCTGAGTCCGAAGCATCTTTCTAATAAAAAAATTTTGAAACATGGGAATTATTGTAGCATACAAATAAAAAATTTAAATGAAAGAGAAACACGCGCCAAGGACCGGGGTCCCAAGCGCGTGCATAGATGTGCGGGTTTATTTTGTATCCCGCCGTCTCGTCTGAAGAATGTCGTCGCGAAATGCTGGACGACCCTTCAATCGGTAGAGCTGGGCAGTCTGAGCCCGTTGCTGAACTCTTTCGTGGTGGGCAACTTCGTCCCGCACGTAAGAGCTGGCCCTCTCTCGGAACTCCTGATCCGCGAGCTTCGCCCATGGACCCGTGAACTCCGGAGAGCGGACGAGGTCGAAATTCACGAACTGCCCCATCTCGCCGAAATCCTCACACTCCAAGCCTTTTGCGTGCTCCTTGCGAACCCGGAGCACGTATTCCAGAATCTGCTTCGTCTCAGGTAACTCTTGCCACATGGTGTGCTCCTTATTGCAAAGCGAGAACCATCAGGGGGTATTACCCTTAACACCCTAGAAGGAACTCGTGAACTCTCTTAGATTGTATTAAATATCATTTATTTGTCAATTTAAAATTGACAATATTCATCATTACTGAAGAGATTTTACTACTTGTCAATTATATTGTGACAATGTTATACTTTATGTATGGATAATCTAGCCAAAACCTTGGGGCAAATGGGTCTATCGGAAAAAGAAACCAAAATTTACTTGGCTTTACTTTCAATGGGCCCAACTGCGATAAGAAAAATAGCAGAAAAGGTTAGCATAAATAGAGGCACAACTTATGAGCTACTAAAAAGGCTCCAATCCCATGGTTTAGTATCTTACTTTCACAAAGGCAAACGTCAGCATTTCGTTGCAGAAAACCCTAGTGTGCTGTCGAACATCCTTACCAGGAAAAAGAAAGAAATCGGCGAAGCTGAAAATGATTTACAAAAAATTATTTCTGAGCTCTCTTCCCTTTCAAAAGTATCTAACAATCAACCAGTAATTAAATTTTATGAAAATTATTCTGGGATAAGAACTATTCTAGAAGATGTCTTGAGCTCTTTAGTAAAGACACCTAAAAAGGAATACTCCGTCTACTCTTCTTCATCAATTCGCCCCTACCTTTATCATAAAGACGCCTTCCCTGACTTTACTGAAAAAAGAATCGCTAAAAAAATACACGTCAGAACTATCGCGATAGGCGCTGGTGGAAAAGTACAAGGTGAAGATGAGAGGAAATGGTTATCAAAAAAAGATGGTTCACCCACCTATACACTTCTATACACGGGCAAGGTAGCAAAGATATCAGTTGGAGTACAAAACATTCCCCACGGTCTTATTATTGAGGACAAAGCTATCTACGAGACAGAACTCTTGATTTTTAACTCCCTCTGGAAGACTCTTTAATAAAAATGAATAATTGTATTAAAATACTAAGATGAAATATATTTTTGATTTTGATGATGTCTTATTTAATAACACTAAAGAGTTTAGGATATACATGTACGCTTGCCTAGAAGAGGCTGGTGTGGCTCGTAGCGACGCAGAAGCATACTACGAGACCGTCCGCACGAAAGAATTTTCTTTAATAGATTTTATATCTAACCTGCTAAGCCAAAGTGTCTCAGAACAAAAAGGGGGTACTACTACAGAAGAAATTTACGGAAAGATAATGTCTAAGTGTAAAGATTTTATCAATATAGAATTAATCGAAAAAGTAAAAACATTTGGAAAGGATAATTGCTATATAATCACTAACGGAGAGAGAAAATTCCAGGAAGATAAAATGGCGCGCAGCGGTATTACTCCCCTGTTTAAAGAAATCCATATAGTGCCGGGCAGTAAGAAAGAATTTATCTATACGATTTGTAACGACAATAAAGACGAGGAAGTTTTTTACTTTGAAGATAAAATTAGATTTATTGAGGACGTTGATTTAACAAAGTGCCCTAATTTAAAAGTAGTTCACTGTAAGATTACATAGTATAAGTTGGTCTTAAAAGATGCACAAAAGTAATTTTTGTGGTATTTTATACGCACGCGTCGATGGTAGAGTGGTCAAATACGACACGCTGTAAACGTGTTGCCTTCGGGCTTCGTAGGTTCGAATCCTACTCGACGCACCAAAAAAAACTAGTACGTATTTAATTACGTAACACATTACTTAAAGTATGACTTACACCGATGAACGAGGTCGGGTACGAATATTGCTTTTGATTTTGCTTGCCCGTCCTCCGGCGTGGCCTTTTTGAGTTTCGATTAATAGCTCACCAGCCTTTACAGACACAGCCACTGTATCTCCTTTCTTCACTCCATTTGAAATAATGTACGAGGCTACTGGATTTAGAATTTTATTTTGAATCAATCTATTAAGAGGTCTTGCTCCATAATGCGGATCGTATCCCCCGCGCGATAGATATGCTAGAGCTTCGTCAGAAATCTTGAATTCTATACCCTTGGCGGTGAGGCGGTCTTTTACAACTTGCACTCGCAAGTTAACTATTTCCCGAATTGCAGACTCGGATAGAATATCGAAGACAATAGTTTCATCAATGCGATTTAAGAATTCTGGACGGAAATTATCCTTAAGAGCCTCCATAATCTTTTCTTTCGTTTGATTGTAATCCTGCTTTTCAGAATTATTAGAAAATCCAATAGACTCCATCTTCTCTATGAATTGAGAACCGATGTTTGAAGTTAGAATAATTATTGTATTTTTAAAATTCACAATTCGCCCCTTGCCATCCGTAAGACGTCCTTCATCAATGACTTGTAGAAGCATGTTGAAAACTTCCGGATGCGCCTTTTCTATTTCGTCGAAAAGTATCACGGCATAAGGCCTATGACGTACCGCCTCGGTGAGCTGTCCGGATTCATCGTAACCCACATAGCCTGGAGGTGAACCGATGAGTTTAGATATTGAATGACGCTCCATGTATTCAGACATATCTACCCGGATTATTGCGCGGTCATCATTGAACATGAATTGCCCTAGAGCCTTAGTAAGCTCCGTCTTGCCCACTCCCGTCGGACCCAAGAAAATAAATGATCCTATTGGCCTGTTTGGGTCTGATATTCCAGCCCGAGAACGGCGTATGACATCCGCCACACGCCTAATAGCATCATCTTGGCCGATGACACGCTTCTTGAGTTCCTGTTCCATACGCTCGAGCTTGGCGCGTTCTTCTTCTAGCATCTTCGAGAGCGGTATACCGGTCCAGCGCGCTACCACTTCCGCTATGTCTTCTGCAGTAATTTCTTCTTTAAGTATGCGGCGGGACTTTTGTAATTTTTTTAATCGAGTAAGTTTTACCTCCAGCTCCTTCTTGAGCGCAGGAATTTTACCATAACGGATTTCCGCCGCTCGAGAGAGGTCTGACTTCATTTCCGCATTTTCTGCTTCTAGACGCAAGACTTCCAGATCCTTTTTAATCTGGCGAATTTCTAGCACCGTACTCTTTTCATTTTGCCATTTGAGCTCAAGCTCCTTGGTCTTCTCATACAGGTTCCCTATTTCTTTGTCTATTTCTCTAATTCTGTTCTTGATGTCGCTGTTTTTTTCTTTTGCCTTCTGTTTATCACCAGACAGAGCCACCACTTCTTTCTTAAGTGCTTCCTTCTCTATCTCAAATCGCATGATCTTACCATGCGCTTCTTCAAGCACTGGCGGTTTATTCTCAAGCATTATTTTAAGCGAACTTGAAGCTTCATCTATTAAGTCCACCGCTTTATCTGGCAAGAACCTGTTGGTGATGTATCTAGCTGAGAAGTTTACCGCGGACACGATGGCATCGTCTGTGATTCTTACTCCGTGGAATAATTCGTATCGTTCTTTAAGCCCCCGCAATATTGCCACTGCATCGTCAACAGATGGCTCATCAATGTACACTGGTTGGAACCTCCTCGCTAAAGCAGGATCTTTCTCAATATGCTTCTGATATTCCCGCAAAGTCGTGGCGCCAATAGCCCGCAACTCCCCACGAGAGAGCGCCGGCTTCAACATATTTGACGCATCCATAGTTCCTTCAGCGCCTCCTGCTCCTACGATGGTATGTATTTCGTCGATAAATAAAATTATTTTCCCATCAGAGCGTTCTATTTCTTTCATGATACCTTTTAGCCTCTCCTCGAATTCTCCCCGATACTTTGTACCAGCAATCAGCATACCTAAATCGAGGGAAACAAGCTCTTTGTCTTTTAGGGATTCTGGCACATTGCCTTTCGAAATTCTGGAAGCAAGCCCTTCCACTACCGCCGTCTTGCCCGTGCCCGCTTCGCCTATCAAGATAGGATTGTTCTTGGTGCGCCTGGAAAGTATCTGCATAATGCGAGTTATTTCATTGTCTCGGCCGATAACCGGATCCAATTTATCTTC
>Ga0209542_10014807_pt1 | contig 13197 bp, 10 predicted proteins | sample RifCSPhighO2_01_FD_184028 | JGI IMG/M metagenome (GOLD analysis project Ga0209542, IMG submission 184028) | Soil microbial communities from Rifle, Colorado - Rifle CSP2_plank highO2_0.1 (SPAdes) (version 2) | ecosystem: Environmental > Terrestrial > Deep subsurface > Rock core/Sediment ... | reverse complement strand
ACAAGATGCGCGACGTAGACCAGTGGCACGCCCTTCTTGCGGAGCACGGCCGCAGCGGAGAGGAGATAGGGACGGTCCACTTGCACGAGGTCAATCTTCCCGCGGAGCCTCGCGCTGAGCGCGGAGCGCATGAGCGCGAAGCTCTCCTTGCCAGAGAAGAGCGAGGAGGCGAGCGCAGCGAGCGGCTTCAGGGACTGCTCCCTGTTCGGGACCTCGGTGATAGAGAGGTTCTCCAACTCCTCCTCGGGCTGCAGTGTCCTCGACTGCGCTGCCGGAGCGAAGATGCGCACCGTGTGCCCCCTCCGGCAGAGGGCTCGGGCCTGTCCCATCACTCGACGGGCGTAGCCATGATTCTCCGGCAGCGGACTCTGGTGCGTGAGAATGACGATGTTCATGACGCACTCCAGGCATCACGGAGCGTCGCTGCAAGGCGACCGGAGAGCATCGCGGCGTCGTAGCGCTTTGCGACGAGCTCTCTCCCGGCAGCACCCAGCCTGCGGCCGAGCGCAGGGGACGCAAGCAGCTGCTCCACCGCGCCTTTCATGGCCGAGCTGTCCGCGAGGAGCAGATGCTTGCCATGCTCAACGGGAAGGCCTCTCGCTCCGTGCGGGGTGGTCACGACCGGCAGTCCTGCAGCGAGGTAATCCAGCATCTTGATCTGGATGCCTCCCCCGGTGAGGGTGGGATTGAGCGCGATGTCCGCTGCGCTCAGGAGCAGGCCAAGCTTCTCCTCGTCCACCACGCCGTGCAGCGCCACATTCGACGGAATAGACCGCGGTCGCGGATGGGACTCTGGATAGCCTGACACACTTCCCGCGACGTGGAAGCGGACCGCGGGCATCCCGGCTGCGATATCCAGGAGTGCTTCGAATGCCTCGATGTTCGGCCGGTAGTACGAGCCGATGAAGAGCGCGCTCCGCTCATCCTCAGGAATGCCGAGCGCATTCCTTGCCCTTTGCCGTATTGCAGGAGAGGGTGCCTCCCGCAGCCGGACCGCGTTCGGGAGCATCTGCACCATGCTGGGCGCGCCATAGTGCCGTGCGAATTCGTCCGCGTCCCTGGCTGAGCACGCGAGCACCAGCGCGCTCTCGCGGACCGCCTCCTTCTCGATTGCGGAAATTGCCCGCAGGGCGACCGAACGGGGAATCCCTGGAGTTTTTTTGAGTATCTGGGCAGCAAGAGTCAGTTCGCAGTTGTGGGCGTCGTAGACCAGCAGCTTTCTCTGGCCAGCCTTTCTCGCCCGTTTTTCGGCGAGCTGCAGCAGGGGGAATCCCCAGGGATGGCTCGCGACGAGGATGTCTGCGCACTCTGCCTCGCGCAAGACTGCATTCCTGTAGGCACGGCCATGATGCGCGAGAATATAGCTGTAGAGGTCGATGCTCTCCTCGCGGAGCAGCGCCAGCTGCGCCCTTCTCGCTGCCGGGAAGAGCCTCGAAGGGGGGACCACCATCTCATGCAATCGTGCGGCCGCATTGTGTTCGCGGGATTCGCGGGAATTGAGATCGAGGCCCACGTAGGTGACCTGGAAGTCCTCGGGGAGGTTCGCGAAGAGGGTGAAGATGCGGTGCGGACCTCCCCAGCGCACGGGCGTCAGGGGGGCGGTGTCCGTAACGAGGACATGAACTTCCCCCATGCGGTCGCGAAGGGGCGCTCCCTATTTAAATCTGGAGGTCAGAGAAGCGTGTTCCGCAGCGCTCCCGCGAGGGAGTCGGCATTGCTTTCGAGATAGCAGGGGTAGAGGCACGGAGTCTCGCAGCCCCTGATGGCACGCCGTTTCTCCGCCATGGCTGCACTTTCCCATGCCTCCCGGAGTGTGGTCTCGCTGAGGTCAGCGGCGTTGCCCATGCATGTCCAGAGCTTCCCGTCCGGGGAGATGACACCCATCACGAAGCCGGCGTAGCACGTCACCGCATCCTGCCGCTCGTTCCGGAAATATCTCTTGACACTCTCCAGATAGTGCACAGCATTACCAATCCGCGCACCGGTCTTTCTCAATGCGATGACCCGTTCCAGCTCGGCATCGAGCTCGGCAATGCGGCCGAGCGGCACGCGTAGGGGGTTCGCGGGATTCACGTAGGTGATGTCCAGATTATCATCGTTCACCGGCTGGTACGTGATGCTGTCGAAGCCGAGCGAGCGGGCGAAATGGTACATCTCCACCAGCCGGGTGAAGTTGTCCCTCTGGATGACCATCGTAAGATTGAGGCCTAGTGGCCGATTCTTCCGGAGGCGGTCCAGCTCTTTGACCACGGAAACAATGCGACCGAAAGAACCCGGGATGCCTCGTATGGAATCGTGCGTCGCCGCGTCCGGACCATCCATGCTTATCTGCAACCGGTCCACGGTGGATGCGAAGAGCTGCTCGATGCGCGCTGGAGTGAACAGCATCGCATTGGTGGTGATGTTCATGCGCAAGCCTTTCTGGGTCGCATGAGCGATGATGTCCATGATGTGCGGGTGTAGGAACGGCTCCCCACCACTTATCTCCAGCGTACTCCGGGGACTGAATTCTGCAATCTGGTCGATGTACCCGCATGCATCTTCAAACGGCATCATTTCCCCGGGTGACAGGCGCCAGTGATTGCACATCACGCAGCGCAGGTTGCAGCGCGTGGTCAAGGTGAGGGTGATGCTCCGGGGCTTCACCAGCGGAGTGTTCAGGGCGCGAGAGGCATAAAGCCTTCCCAGGCGGACGAGTTTTTCCCTGCGCCACGGCTCACGGAGATTTCGGGCCGCCTGCATCACCCTGAGCGCCGTCATCGCATCACCTCCGTGACCGGAGCCACACCCTGCCTCCTCTCCTCCATCCCGTCGAATCGGTCCACAAAGTCAGGCAGGCAGCGCTCGCATCCCCTGAAATACTTTCCTAGCCCGAGGCGCTCGCGGAACGCCCGCATCTTCTCTGAATGCCATAGCTCCTTCAGCGGCATCTCCCGGATGTTGCCTAGCGCGTTTTCGTAGAAGGATGCCAGGATGCAGCACGCGAGCGCCTCTCCGCGCGAGTTGATGAAGAGCATCTCCCACGGCGCGTAGCAGAAGTCCGGGGTTTTGTGGGTGAAGAAGCCATGCCGGAGGATGGACTCCAGGTTGGTGTTCACGCCGCTCTCTCTGGCAGTGCGGAGAGCATCCTGCAGCGCGGCCGACGGATGAGGTTTTCCGCTCAGGAGACGGCCGGCCGCAATGCGGACATTGAAGCGCGCTGCCGGAGAGGCCACCTTGCTCATGGACAGATGCCGGTTGCTGCCCCATTCCAGCAGGGTAGAGAACTGCACTGCCTCTATCCCTAGGTCGGCCGCCAAGCTGACAATATCCGCGCTCTCATGATAATTCGCTGCCGTGATGACGAAACTGAGCCGCGTCACCGGAACTGCGGAAGCAAGCTCCTCCTTGAGCTGCAGGAGCCGCTTTAGCGTGGACACCACCTTCTGATGCACCCCCTTGCCCCGGATGGCGTCGTTCACCTGCTCGGTCGCGCCGTCCAGAGAGAAAGTAATGTCGTCCAGCTGCATCGCGATGAGCTCCCGCATCATCTCCTCACCGAGGATGGTCCCGTTGTTGGTGAGCGTGACCCAGAATCCCATGTCCTTCGCCATCCGAAGAATGTCCATGATGCGCGGATGCGCGAACGGCTCCCCTCCCCCGGTGAGGTCCAGCTCCTCTACGCCCAGGGCCTTGCAGTCCCGGAAGATGGTGGAGAGCTCTTCGAAGGTCAGCTCCTCATCACGATAATGATTCGGGTTCTCCTGCTTGTCCATGCGCCAGCAGTGCGCGCACCGGAGATTGCACCAGTCAGTGAGGGAGAGGATGACTTTCTTCGGGCCGATTGGTTCATTTCGCCCGATGGCCTCGAAGAGGCGGCTCTCCACTGCCAGCTGGCTCATCTGGCCACCTCCGCGAATTGCAAGCGGCCCTCCGCCTGCTGGAACTGCCTCCGCAGGTCACGGTTGTTCACCACCAGCGTTGAACAGCAACGCGAGCACTGCGGCAGCAGATTCCGGGAGAGCATCCGCTCCCGGAGGCCGGAGAAGTACGGGCCGTGCCAGATGTCCGCGAGACTCTTCTCGCGTGCGCTTTCCTGGCTAGTCTCATGGAGGAAGCCGCACGGCCCCACCTCACCCTTGGAACGGATGCCCATACGGAGGAATGGCTCGAAGCAGGGCGACTCCAGGAAGGGGTCGTCCCGCGCCTCCTCGGCGTTCCGGAAGAGGACCTTCTCCATCTCCCCGGTATGGCGCACCATCGCAGCGTCGAGATAATTCCGCAGATTGGTGTCGATTCCGAGCTCTTCCGCATCATCCACAGCCTCAAGCGCGCTCTGCCTGAACTCCTCCTCCTGACGCTCCGTGAGCTTGAGCCGCGCTCCGGCCTCCGAGTACACCGTGATGGGCTCGATGAACACCGCGTTCACCCCAAGCTCTGCGCCCAGTCGCATGACCTCCGCGAGATGGCGATGGTTCCTGTTGCCCAGCACGAGGCCGAGCTCGACAAAGGGTCTGTCGCTCCCGAAGAGCCTCTTGTAGTGCGCAATCCTCTGCAGATTGCGGACCTGCCTGCGGAATGAGTCCTTCTGTCCCATGAGGAAATCCACCGTTTTCGCATCGTGGCCGTGGAAGCTCATCTTGAGGTGGTCGAAACCTGATTCGACGATGCGGCGGATGTCCTTATCCGTGAAGAGCGTGCCGTTGGTACAAATGTAGCCGCGCATCCCGCGCTCCTTCACTCCGGCCATGATGTCCACTGTATCCCGGCGCAGGGTGGATTCGCCGCCGCCGATGACCTTGACCTCCCGGACATCCAGTTGCCTTGCCTCATCGAGAATTCTCAGGTACTCGACGAGGGAAAGCTCAGCGCTATAGTCAATATCCTTCACGCCCTCGCGCCAGCAAAAGGGGCACGCGAGGTTGCAGTGCAGCGTCGGCGCCAGTTCGATGCCCCATGGCCCTGGCGAGTCGCCGCGCCTCCAGGCGCCCAGTCTGCGCACGCGCTCGTCCGTATCCATCAGGCCACCACCCTCATTGCGTGGCCAAGGTCCTCCCGGAGCGCGCGGTTCTGCAGCAGCTGGCCGGCGTTGCAGGTCCTGCACCACGGCAGGAACTCGCGCGATGCCATGCTCGCTCGCACCTTGGAGAGGAATGCTCCGGTCCATATCTCCCGCAAGCTGTGCTCCTTCACGCTGACTGCCTTGTCCTCGAAGACGCAGCACGGTCCTACACTACCATCGGTCTTCACCACGAGATGGAACCATGGCTCGTAGCAGGGGATGCCCAGGAAGCCGCTCCGCGCGAGCACGTCAGCCGCGTAGACTTCAGGAAGGGCATTCTTTCCCGTGACAAGGGCATGCTCCGCGTATTTGCCTATATTGGTCTCGACTCCCAGCTCAGCCGCCATCCGGGCGGCCTCGCGGACCTCCGGCTGCATGGCCCTGACGTCCTCTGGAGAGAGTCTGAGTTCGGCGCCGAGCGCAGAGTGGGTCGTGAGGGGCTCGAAGCTCACCCGCCCCACACCGTGCCGCGCAGCGAAGCGGACCATCCGCGACACTTCGGCCGCATTCCTCCTGCTGAGCACCGTGTTCAGCGCGACCATCGGGAGCGCGCTTCCCTGCGCGCTCTTCTCGCGCTGGAATGCGATGAGCGCCTCCACGATGCGGCCGAAGGGGCTTTCTTCACCCTCCCCGGCCGTCTTACGGGGCCTGAGCCAGTCATTCGTCTCCCGGTCCGGACCGTCCACGCTGAAGACCAGACGGTCCCAGCCCAGCCGCACGATGCGGTGCACGCTTTCGCTATCGAAGAGGGTGCCGTTGGTGGTCATGGAGCCGAGCATTCCGTACTGCTTGACGCGGGACATCATCTCCAGCACGACGTCCCTGCGGAGCATAGGCTCTCCTCCACCGGTGAGTTCCACATGCCGCACGCCGAGCTCCGCCGCCTCGCCAATGAGAGAAAGGAGCCGCGCGTCGCTGAGCTGGTATTCGCTCCTGAACTCTTCCTTGAACACCGGGTTGCGCATCCAGCACGTGTGGCATTTCAGGTTGCACCAGTCGGTGGGAGAGATGTCCAGGGAGTACGGCGCGGCAGGTTCGCCCCGTGCCCAGCTTGCCAGGCCCGCCACGCGCGGGTCCTCTTGACGGGCAGGGCTCACCGGCGCACCACCGCCATGGCCTGCGCCGCGATGCGCTTCGGGAAGGGGGCGAGAGCGCGCATCTCCCCGCGTATCCGACGGTTGTCAATCACCTGGGAGGGGTTGCAGCGTGCGCAGAAGTCGAGCAGCTTCCCCTGCTGAATGTTGCGCCGGAGCTGGCTGAAGTACCTGCCGTACCAGATGTCCTTCAGGCTACGCGAATGCACGTATTCGGCGGTGTAGTCGAACATGCAGCATGGACCCACGCGGCCATTGGCCCGGACGATGAGGTTCCACCACGGCTCGTAGCAGAGCTGGTTGAAAAAGGGCATCAGCGGCTCCTGCGCAACCTGCAGTCCATTCCCGTCCCGGCCGCTCTGAGCGCTGTTCTCCGCACTGTCCGGGGAGACTCCCAAAACCTCTCGCTGAGCGTCCACCAGGGCTGCCGATTCTCCCCCCTGTCCTGTCCGGCCCTCTATGCGGATGAGCTCGTCCATCCGGTTCACGCTCTCGATGAGCTCGCTGCTGAGAAAGCTCTCGAAGTTGTTCTCGATGTGATGCGTGTTGCACAGCTCCAGGGCGCGCGCGACGTACCGCGGCGCCTCCTTGGCCTGCTCCGGGCTCATCCGCAGCAGGTATCCATCCTGAACGTCGAAAGCCTGCACCACGAATGGCTCCGCAAAGACGTTGCCCACGCCTAGCGCGCTTGCCAGCTCGACAAGGGCGGGAAGCTCACGATAGGTCTCGTTGCACAGCACCGCATGGATGTTGACCTTTGGCCGCGTCGCTCCGAGCTCCCCCTTGACCTCCTGCAGCATCCTGATGTTTGCGATGGTCAGCTTCGTGCTTCCTTTGCCGTCCCGAAGCCAGTCCTCGTGCTCCTCCTTCGGAGAGTCCAGGGAGAAGGTCACCTCATCCCAGCCCGCGCGGACCATGCGCTCAATCCGTTCACGGTTGAGGAGAGTTCCATTCGTAATCATGAAGCCGTACATGCCCTGCTGCTTGACCTCCTCCACGATGGCCATCGTGGTCTGCGGCCGCATCCAGGGTTCCCCCCCACCGGTGACGGTGATGCGGATGACGCCCAACTCGGCGGCCTCCCGGATCAGTTCCACATAGCGCTCCGTGGTGATCTCGTTCGTGTAATCCAGCCGATGGGTGTCCCGCTGCCAGCAGAACCTGCAGGCGATATTGCACCTGTCCGTCGGATTGAACTGCACGTGGAGCGGCCCGGGCTTCATGCCCGCGGACCACTTCAGCATCCGGTCCACGTGCCACCGCACGTACTTGTTGAGGTCCACGTCTACGCCTCTGCACGCCGGCCCTTTCGGCCGCGTTGCATCGGAATCACCGTAATGCCTGCCTCCCGCGCGGCCGGCACGAGACGCTCGCGTATCTTGAGATTCTCCATGTACTCGTTGGCGTTGCAGTGCTTGCAGTAGTTGAAAAGCTCATGCCGCAGGACCTGCTCCCGCGCGCGGGTGAAGTATGCACCGTACCACACCTCCGCGAGGCTCCGGCCGTGCAGCGACGTGCCCTCGTCGCCGAAGAGCCGGCAAGAGCCTACGATGCCGTTCGCGCGCACGGTCATGAGGTAGAACTGCTCGAAGCAGTGGTTGCCGATGAAGCCCTCGAAAGGAGTCTCCATCAGTTCGTGAATGCGCTCCAGCTTCGCGCCCTTCTCCGCGACATCGCGGTGGAGATAGCTCCCAAGATTGGTGCGGATGCCATGCTTCTCCGCGATGCGCAACGCCCCGGAGGCATAGCCTGGGAACTCGGCAAGCTGGCCGTCGTTGAGCGAGGTCCACTCCTCCTCCTTGGAATAGAGGATGATGGTCTGGGTATTGATGTTCGTGCCACCGAGCTCGGCGAGCAGCTCGACCATCTCCGGCAAGCGTGCGTAGTTGCCGCTGGACAGCACGGTGTTGAATCCAATCTCGGGAGCCGTTTGGCGGAGTTCCTCCTTGAGCCGTGAGATGGTCCGGAGGGCCCGCATCGCCTTCTCGAAGCTGCCGGGAGCGGCTGCAAGCCGGTCATGCGTCTCCGCATCCGGCCCGAGGATGCTCACCCGGATGCGGTCCCATCCAAGGGAGACGAGCGAGCGGAGCTGACCCTCGCGGAGGAGGGTGCCGTTGGTGATGATATCCCCCTGCATCCCGCGCTGCTTGATGCGCCTCATGATGTCGAAGGTAACCGGCCGCACCATCGGCTCTCCTCCGCCAGAGATGAGCCAGTCCACCGCCCCGAGGTTCGCCGCCTCGTCCACGAGATGGAGAAGGCGCTCATTGGACAGCTCGTTGGAGGTATCGAGCATCCCCCAGCGCTCATGGGAACGCATCCAGCAAAAGACGCAGGAGATGTTGCACCTGTTCGTCGGGTCGAGGTGGATGCTCACCGGGGCCTGCGGCTCACCGGAGGCCCAGGAGAGCATGCGCCGCGTCCGTACATCCTCCATCCCTTTCACCTGATGCCAATGCTATAAAAAGGTGCTCGCTCCGTGGCACGGTGGACAGCCACTACCCTTGGACAGCATGCGAATCCTCCTCGTAGATCCCCATTTTGTGAGCGAACACGACCACAGCCTTGAGATGGTATCCGGGAAACTTCCCTCCCTTGGCATTCTCACCATTGCCTCCCTACTGCGCAAGAACCATGAGGTGACCATCCTCGACTGTCAGTTCCACAGCGCTGACAGCGCAAGGAGGGAGATTGCGCATGCACGGGTGGACCTTATTGCCATCTCGGCCACCACGCCCTGGCGGGCAGCAGCATTCTCTCTTGCCAGAGAGGCCAAAGCCACGGGCAGCATTGTGGTCATGGGTGGCCACCATGCGAGCATTGCTCCGGAGGACTGCCTTCGGGCCGGGGGCGTGGACGCGGTGGTGCTCGGCGAGAGCGAGGAAACATTCCCCGCGCTCTGCACTGGAAGGTGGGCATCCGGAGAATCTACTGGAAACCTGAAAAAATCCTCCGTTATCTTGCAGGCATCGGTTCCCGTGACGATTTCATGAAGGCTGTTAGCGCCATCCGACGGTTAGCCACCCTGAAAAAGACCGCCTCGGCTCCCGCGGGTGACCGTGCTCTCCCGGTCATCCCATCCCCTGGATGAACTGCAGAAGAAAAACGCAAGAGATGTTGCACCGACTGGTCGGGTCGAGGTGGATACTGACTGGGCCCTGCGGCTCATCGGAGGCCCAGGAGAGCATGCGCCGCGTCCTTGCATCCAACTATCCAGCCCACCAAAATGCCAATGCTACAATGATAAACAGGATGCGGCTCCCGGAGAGGGTCATTTCATGACGGGCCCGTACTCTATCCCTTCCTCCAGTCTTGGAGGTGAATCTTCTGTCAAAAACTCCTCCACCCCTTCCTCACAACTGCGCCTCCACCGGGAGTCCAGATTGAGGCACGGCTCTCCCCGACCCTCAGTCTGCCGCGCACTCTCCCTCCCCCAGCCTCGCCAGCAGCTCTCCTGTAATCCTGACCGTATTTCCCTGCAGAATACCTTCCCATCCTCCGATGGCATCAGCTGCACGACATGGCCCGCACAATGGAAATCCCAGATGTCGGCATCATGCGAAGCCTCGCAGGCCTTGACAATCACAGACATATCCCCGACGGGGCGTGCGCTCGCCAACTCATCTGCGAGGAGGTAGTGGCATTCCGATCTCCAGGCCCCGTCAGGGATCTTCGGACAGAACCCCTGCAGGCGGCGTATCAGCTCTTCCTGCGAGGAACTGCTCATCATGAGTGAGGTGGCCACGAAGAACATGCAGGCCGTTCTCATTGGTTCCATGAAGCCCTCGCAGGTAGTTTCCGGCGCTTCGATATCCTTGTCGAGCGTGAGGAGAGTGCACAATGCCCGTTCATGCGCCTCACCTGAGGTGCACTCGCTGCCCGCGTCAAAAGGTTCCTTCCAGCCAAGAGTATCGCGGTGCGGCATGAACTGCGCCATGTGCGGCCGGTAGAAGAGCCTGATACAGAGGTACTGGAGCACGGTATCACTGATGTCCGCACAGTCTGTCTCCTGGGGGAGGGGGAGCAGAAGGGCCTGCTGGGCCGCGCCATCCCATAAGCAGATGTCCCGATTCACTGGGTCCTTGATTCCGGCGCAAGAAGATGCATTCCTGTTGTCGAGGGCAGGTTCGGAGGGCCGGGTCGCGTGCCTGTCTTGTTCCACCCGGCGGCTGCCAACCAGCAGATACCCAGTCATGCTAATCAGCGCCACTATGAGGACAAGGCGCAACCATATACTCCGCGCCTCATCCCCCTGTCCAGTTCCCATCTCTTGCCATCCCCCGTTATGAGTCCTGGCTCTGGAAACATTCATTAATGTTTCGAAGAACTGGCTTCGTAGAAATGCCAGGCGAAAGAGTCGGCTGTGCTGGTGGCGGTCTCCGCGCTCACGGCGAGGCACCCCGATGACCGGACGGCATCGCGGCCGGAATGCACAAGGGTTTCTACAGAGCCGAAGAACTTCTCGAATCTGTCCCGGAGTGTGGCAAAGACCTCTCCTTTCCGGTCGGGGAATGATCCCCAGCCTATTTAAACATTCTAGCATCTTGTGGTGACATGAAGCCCGTTTTCAGCATCTGGAACCTCCGGGCAAGAGAATTCCTCTCAGATCTCGCCCAGCACAAAGTTGCGGCCCTTCTCCTCCTTTTTCTCCTCGTATTCCATGGTGTCAACAACAACATCGTCCTTGGACTGGACAACGTCTATTTCACGTCTCAGTCGAGTAATCTCTACAAGGGCGCTGCGGCAATCCGGCGCGAAGGTCTTTCTATCCTGAATCCCTTGAGGGTGGCTAGCTGGCATTACGCCAGCCTCTACCCCGTCGTCTTCCCGGGCGTGTCCGCTATCACCCTTACTGTTCTGGGCTTCTCTCAGGACAATGCTATGCTTTCCAATCTCCTCTGGTTGCTGATACTGCTTCTTGCGACTTATATCATATCCTCTCGTCTTTTTGACAGGAAGACGGGAATCCTGAGCTTAGTCTTCTTATCCTTCTTGCCGGGGGTAATCGCAGCGACCAGAGGATTCACGAAAGAATTGGCGCTGACCGCAGTTATCACGATTTCGCTTGCCTTTCTGCTTTATTCACGCAGTTTTCAGAGCCGTAGGCATTCTATCCTCTTTGGAGTGGGGATGGCCACTGCCGCATTGACGTATCCTTCATTTATACTCTTTTTCATCGGCCCCCTGGCCGTGACGGGATGGAAGGCGATAAGAAATCCGGAATCTACCAAGAATCTCCTCCTCGCAGGAATTATCGTCATATTGTTTGCTTCCCCATGGTATCTGTTACATGCGGGGGACTATCTGGATTGGCAGGAACTGGTCCTTGACACTCCGGGGGGGCCTCGGGTCTCGATCATCTGGGCCCTTGGCCGTCATCTCACTGTCCCGATACTGCTCTTGCTCATCGCGGCCATGATGATACAGAGGAATCGAGGCAACCTCTTCTTGCTGAGCTGGTTGTTCTTCCCTCTGGTGTTTTTCGCGCTGCTCGATTCCAACCCCGGATTCCACGTGATACGATTCTTCTTCTCAGTCCTCCCGGCGTGTGCCATCCTGCTTGCGAGCTTCGTGCGAGAGTGCGTCGGGCGGTTCGGTGGTCGTAAGCTGCTCGCAACCACGATTGTCTTCCTCACCCTTGCTGGCATGTCACTAACATTGGTACAGACCTATGTGTTGGATACTACTTTGCTGGGACCTTTGAGGAAGCCCATCGACCCCAGTCTGCTCAATAAGGGCATCCGCATTTCCCCCGTGAGGATCAAGGCTGAAATCCCACCTGCGGTGTCGCTGCTTGTCGATGAGGTCTCCGAGAGAGAAAGAACGGTTGTATTCGCAATAAACCACTACGGCTATATCTCGGATATGATTCTCACAGAGCTGGCAGTAAGGGAGACACTTGCCGGTGAAGAGTGGTACACATTGCGGACCTGCATCGACCAGAATACGACCCACGTCGCGTGGGCAGAGAGCAACTCATGCAAGGAACGCATAGACTCCGCGGATTTTCTCATCATCGAAGGTCCAGGTGGGAGTTATCTGGACGACCAGGTGATTCATGACTGGGATATGTCGAGCGCGTATGAGCATATCCAAAATGCGAATTATGAGCTACTGATGGAAGTGCCAAATGCAGACCTAGATGGGTACGTGAGCCTTCCCGCCGCGGATTTCACCGCTGGAAGGGCACTCATCCTGCGAAAGAAGACGGACCTGGCCCCCTGACTGTCTGGGCTGTGGAGACACTCCCTATGGGACGGTCACAGATGAAACGCGGCGTTGAGCACCGAGCGAGGGTCCAAGTTGTAGAGGGAGTTCATCTCGGCTGCGAGTGTACAGTGCGGCTGTTCCGCTGGCAGCTTCAGATGTGGGATGATATCCTCAAGGGGGGTGTCCCTGAGATTCGGAGCAGCATCGCCAACCTGGCTGCTTGACGCGTACACCCTTCCATCATAGGAGATATTGATGTAGACCCTTCCCAGGGCAGACGCCCCGTCCATCTTCTTCCCAAGGAATGCGCGAAGCGACGCCATGGAGTTACCCACAGGCGCCCCTCTCTCTTTGTGCCACATGATTCGCTTGAAAGCCTGCCGATAGTCCTGCTCGCCCGGACGGAGATGATCTACACTCATCCACTCCTCATTCTTCTGTATCACCGGCTGGAATGTCATCCTTGCGCCGAGCATCTCAGCTTCCTTGACAAGAGCGTCCACAGAGTCAACATTTCCAGAGCTCAGCACCGCGGTAAGGAGCACCTTAACTCCGACCCCCTTCGCGAGTTCCGCTGCCTCGACGACCCTGTCATACGATCCCTTCCCCCTGATAGCATCGTGCACTTCTCGGGGACCATCTAGGCTCAGCACGACCGCGTGGAGCTTGTGGAGATGCTTCACGATTTTCGGAAGATAGTATCCGTTCGTGTGGAGGCGGGAGAGAATGCCTCGTCGGTACGTGCGCTCGAGTATCTCCGGAATGTCGTCCCTCAGGAGGGGCTCCCCGCCCGTGAAGGCGATTATCGCCGTACCCAGGTCCCTGAGCTGGTCAATCCCTTTGAGAATCTCA
>Ga0209542_10014806_pt1 | contig 13197 bp, 11 predicted proteins | sample RifCSPhighO2_01_FD_184028 | JGI IMG/M metagenome (GOLD analysis project Ga0209542, IMG submission 184028) | Soil microbial communities from Rifle, Colorado - Rifle CSP2_plank highO2_0.1 (SPAdes) (version 2) | ecosystem: Environmental > Terrestrial > Deep subsurface > Rock core/Sediment ... | reverse complement strand
AAAAATTCTTGTTGAAAAACTCAATATTTCCAACGATGATTTCATTAGAACTTCCGACCGCGTCCGTCATTTCCCGGCTGTTCAAGAAATATGGAAACGGCTCGCAAAAAACGGAGATATTTACAAAAAACCTTATAAGGGCTTATATTGCCTGGGACATGAAGCTTTTGTAACTGAAAAAGACTTTGATGAAAACGGGCGATGCTTAATTCACGAAACCAGGCCGGAATTGATTGAGGAAGAAAATTATTTTTTCCGGCTATCCCGCTACCAAGAACAATTAAAAAATTTAATTGAAAAAAACGAATTAAAAATTATTCCCGAGACGAGAAAAAACGAGGTTTTGTCTTTTATCGGCGAAGAGCTTGAAGACTTAAGCGTTTCCCGACCGGCAAAAGACATTGGTTGGGGTGTTCCGGTTCCCGGCGACAGCGCTCAAACAATTTATGTCTGGTTTGACGCGCTTTGCAATTACATAAGCGCTCTTGGATTTGCCGGAGAAGATTCGTCAAAATTCAACAAATTCTGGCCAGCCGACCTTCACATTATCGGCAAAGACATATTAAGATTTCACGCGATTATCTGGCCGGCAATGCTGATTTCAGCCGGCTTGCCGCTTCCAAAAGAAATTTTTATTCACGGATTTATAACAGTCGGCGGAAAAAAAATGTCAAAAACAATCGGCAATATCGCCGACCCCATTCTTTTAATTGAAAAATACGGCGAAGACGCTTTGAGAACTTACTTAATAAAAGAAATTCCTGTTTTTGACGACGGGGATTACACCGAAGAAAAATTAAAAAATTTCTATAACGGCAATTTGGCAAAAGGGCTGGGCAATCTTGTCTCGCGCGTCTCGGCGATGAGCGGACAATATTTTAACGGAATAATCCCAAAACCAAGCGATGACGCCCTTTCAGCCGTTCCTCTTAAAAAACATCTTTTTTTGAATGAAGATTCCCGCCAAAACATAGAATCAACGACCTTAAATCAATTCATCAACGATAAAATCATACCCGAATATCAAAAGGCGTTTTCCCGATATCAGCTTAACGAAGCTCTGAATGTCGGTTTTAAATTAGCTAAGACGCTGGACGGCTATATTCAGGAATACGAACCGTTTAAACTCGTAAAACAAGACAAAGAAAAAACCCGAGCCATTCTTTGGAATTTATGCTTTGCTTCCGGAGAACTTGCCCGGCTTTTGGAGCCGTTTATGCCGAAAACTTCGGAAAAAATTTTAAATATCTTCAGTTTTAACGAAAAATCGCAAGAATTCAGAGTTGTTTCCCACGACGCTCTTTTCCCAACTAAAGAATAGCCCTAACTGATTAGCGATTAGCTGTTAGGGATTAGCTTTTAGGTAATTCCTAAAAGCTAAAAGCTATAAGCTAAAAGCTATTATAAAACTATGTTATTTGACACCCATTCTCATCTTCAATTTCCGGAATTTGACAAAGACCGCGAGGAAGTAATTTCGCGAATAAAAAAAGAAGGGATGATTTGTATAAATGTGGGTACAAATCAAGAATCCTCCCAAGGGGCCGCGGAATTAACTGAAAAATACGAAGGGTTTTTTGCAGGCGTTGGTTTACATCCCATAGATATCAATAGAGAAAAATTTAATGAAGGTTTTTATGAAAAGTTAATAAATCTTCCTAAGGTTTTAGCTATCGGCGAGTGCGGACTCGACGAAAAGGCGACAAGCTCCAAAGAAAAACAAAAAGAAATATTTAGTGAACAAATTAAACTTGCGATTCAATCAGATAAACCGCTGATAATTCATTGCCGCGAAGCGCATAACGAGGTCATAAACATTCTTGAATCATATTTTTTGAAAAGCGAATCTCAAAATAACGGAGTCATCCATTTTTTCTCCGGAACGATTGAAAACGCCGAAAAATATCTGAACCTTGATTTTTATTTATCGTTCAGCGGAATTATCACTTATTCAAATCAATACGACGAGCTTATAAAATTTTTGCCTTTAAACAGAATTCTTGCCGAGACCGACTCCCCCTTTGCCGCGCCACTTCCTTATCGCGGCCAAAGAAATGAACCGATTTATGTCAAAGAAATCGTCAAAAAACTGGCGGAAATCAAAAATATCTCTTTTGAACAAATGAGCGAAATAACCTTTGAAAACGCGAGAAAATTGTTTAAAATAAAGGCATAATCTTAATAAAGGCGTAATCTTATTGAGCGTAATGGACCATCTTAAAATACGCAAAAAATTTTTGAAATTTTTTGAAAAGCAAGGGCATAAAATCGTCCCCTCTTCTTCCCTGATTCCGTCGGTTAAAGACCCCTCTTTGCTGTTCACCACCGCCGGAATGCAACAATTTAAACCATACTATTTGGGAGAAAAAGACCCGCTGAAAGATTTTGGCGCCAAACGAACGACTTCCATCCAAAAATGCTTTCGGACTTCCGACATTGACGAGATTGGAGACGATACCCATCTTACTTTTTTTGAAATGCTCGGAAATTTTTCATTCAACGACTACGGAAAAAAAGAAACGATTCAATGGGCCTATGATTTTTTAACAAAAGAATTGAATATTCCCGTTTCATACGCTTCAATTTTCAAAGGCGAAAACGATATTCCGCGAGATAACGAATCGTTTAAAATTCTTCGGGATTTGGGCGTCAAAAACATCCGGGAATTTTGCAAAAAAGAAAACTTTTGGGGGCCCACCGGAACAAAAGGCCCTTGCGGCCCGACGGTTGAATACTACGCCGATAATACGGAACTTTGGAATCTTGTTTTTAACGAGTATTTTTGTTCAACGGAAGAAAACGACATTAAAAAAATGCCAAATCCGGGCGTAGACACCGGAATGGGCTTTGAACGGCTAATGATGATTTTTGAAAACAAAACAAATGTTTACGAAACCACTCTTTTTGCTCCCTTAATGAAAATTATTGAGCAGGAATCCCAAAAATTTAATTTAAAATTCGCGCGAATTTTAGCCGACCATATCAAAGGAATCGTTTTTATCTCATCCGAAGGAATCTTGCCCTCAAACATAGAACGGGGCTATGTCCTGCGCCGGCTGATTCGGAGGATTTTAAGATACGGCCGGCTCCTGGAATTTCCTGAAAAAAACTTTAAAAAATTAGCCAAAGCGACTATTAACATTTATCAGGAAGTTTATCCGGAACTTTTGCGAAATGAAGCAAAGATTTACAAAATCATTGAAGAAGAAACAGAAGCTTTTGGCGCCTCGCTTACAAAAGGGCTTAAGGAATTTGAAAAAATAGCCGCAAAAGGCGCGCTCGCCGCCAAAGAAGCGTTTTTTCTTTATGAAACATTTGGTTTCCCTTTTGAACTTACGAAAGAACTCGCTTTGGAACGCGGAATCAAATTGGACGAAAACGAATTTCAAAAAGAATTCGCTTCTCACCAGGAAATTTCAAGACTCGGCGCGGAAAAAAAATTCGGAGGGCACGGTCTCGAAAATTCCAAATTTCAAATTCCAAAATCCAAAATCATAAAACTCCATACGGCGACGCATCTTTTACAGGCGGCATTAAGGGAAATTTTTGGGACGGAAGTGAAACAAATGGGCTCCGACATAAACGAAGAGCGGACAAGATTTGATTTTTCTTTTGACGGAAAACCGACCGAAGAAAAACTTAAAAAAATTGAAGAGCGCGTCAACGAAATAATCGCCAAAGATTTGCCGGTGATTAAAAAGGAAATGAGCTATGAAGAAGCGCTTAAACAAGGGGCTTTGGCGTTTTTCAAAGAAAAATATCCGGAAACGGTGACGGTATATCAGGTTGACGGATTTTCAAAAGAAATCTGCGCCGGACCTCATGTTCAAAAAACCGGCGAAATAGGAAGTTTCAAAATTCTTAAAGAAGAAGGAATCGGCAAAGGAATAAGAAGAATAAAAGGAACGATAATCTATCATTAAAAAAATAAGAGCAAGTGATATAATAAAACAATGACGGAACTTGAAAAATTGGAAAAACGGCTCTATAAGCCGAACGAAAAGTTCAAAGGCAGGGAAAAACCGCCTGAACTGACGCCATCCAAAGAAAAAGCGAAATCTCATTGGAAAGAAGAGGAATCCCAAAAAGAGCCGGGAAAAGAAACTTCCCCCACCTTTCCCATTTTTCGCTTTCTTATTATTTTGCTGGTCGGTTTAATTTTAACTTTAGCCGGATTATTCTGGTATCTTTTCGTCAAAGGGCCGAGTTTTTCGCCGAAAAACATCGTTTTTGAATTAAACTCGCCGGAAAAAGCAAAAGTCGGAGAACTCGCGAAATTTGAAATAAAATTGTCAAATAAAAATGAAATTCCTCTCGCTTCAACCGACATTGTTTTTGAATATCCCGAAAACGCGAAACCAATAAAAGAAGAAACCAAAAAAACATTAAGAGAAAGAAGAAAAATAGGCAGGATGGAGCCGAATGAAGAAATTAAAGAAATTTTTGAGGCTTATGTTTTCGGCGAATCAGGCAAAGAATACGAATTTAAAGCCGGGATTGAATTCCGCTTTGAGGGCTCAAACATCATTTCCGAAAAAGAAATTTCCGGAAAAATAAAAATTTCCGGCTCTCCAATCGGCATCAATATTGAAGGGCCGGAAGAAATAAACTCGGGCCAGGCGATAAAATTGCAAATCAATTATTTGTCCTCCGAAACGGCTTTGTTTAAAAATCTGATTTTGGAAGCCGAATATCCGCCGGAATTTGAATTTAAAAAAGCCGAGCCTTCTCCCGTTCTCCAAAATAAAAGATGGGCAATCGGCGACCTTGGAGGCGACAAAAGAAACGTTGTCATTGAAGGAATTCTCAAGGGAAACAATTTGGAAGAAAAATATTTTAAAATCAGGGTTGGAGAAATGGTTCGGGGCGAATTCAATGTTTACGGAGAAAGCGTTAAAAAAATTTCAATCAAACAGGAATTTCTTGAAGCGGTTATCACAACCGACGCCAAAGACCAAATCGCCCTGCCGGGCCAGACTGTCAGAGGAGAAATAAAATATAAAAACAATCTGGCGAGCGGCGTTGAAAATGTAAAAATAGAATTGGAAATTTTTGGCAAAGCCCTTGACGAAAGAAGTGTTGCCGCCTCTCAAGGATATTATCTCGGGAACGAGAGAAAAATCGTCTGGCAGGAAGGAAGCTTCCGGGATTTAAAATATCTTGAGTCGGGAGAAGAAGGCCAAGTTGGTTTTCAATTCAAATTGCTTGAAAAATTGCCGGTCAAATCGTCGGCGGATAAAAATTTCATTGTTGATTTAAAAGCGAAAATAGAAACAGCGAGCCCTCCGCCCGACTACCAAGAAATAAACCTTGCCTCTGAATCAAGCCTTGCGATCAAGGTGGCGAGCGCTCTTGTTTTTTCGCGCCAAGGATTTTATTATTATAAAGATTTTCCGCCGAGCGGTCCTATTCCGCCGCGAGTCGGCAAAAAAACGATTTATACCGTTATTTTTTCCCTGGCAAACGACTCAAACGACATTTCCGGTTTGGAAATCAGAAGTTTTCTTCCGAATTATATGATTTGGGAAAATAAAATTTTATCCGGCGAAAAAGGACTTGAATATAACGATAAAAATAGGGAGATTATTTGGAAAATACCGCGACTGGAAGCCGGGGAGGGAGTCCAAACGGCTTTCCAAATCGGACTCGCGCCCTCTCTGTCCCAAATAAACGCCAGTCCCGTTATTTTGGGAGAGACTTTTTTAAGAGGACAAAATGAGTTCACTCAACAAATAATTGAAGAAAAAAAAGCGGCGATGACGACGGAATTAAGAGACGACCCGAAGTTAACTTTCAACGACTGGCGGGTGAAAGAATAATATATGACAACATTAGATAAAATCGCGAATTTAGCCAAAAGAAGAGGTTTTATTTTTCAGGATTCGGAAATTTACGGCGGTATGAGCGGCTTTTGGGATTACGGCCCCTTAGGTCTCGCTTTGAAAAACAACATAAAAAAATCCTGGTGGAAGCGGTTCGTGGATTCAAGAAGCGACATTTATCCCGTTGAAACAACAACGATAATGAACCCGAAAATCTGGATTGCGTCCGGACACACTAAGGAATTTTCCGACCTTTTGGTTGAGTGCAAAAAATGCCATAAAAGATTTCGCGCCGACCATCTCAAAAATCAAAGATGTCCCGAATGTCTCGCAGAAACCACCGAAGCAAGGCGTTTTAACACGATGTTTAAAACCTTTGTCGGACCGGTTGAAAACGAAACATCGCTTGCCTACCTTAGACCGGAAAACGCCCAGGGAATTTTCGTTAATTTTAAAAACATTATTGATTCTTACCACCCTAAATTTCCATTCGGCATCGCTCAAGCGGGCAAGGTGTTCAGAAACGAAATCAACCCGAGTAATTTTATTTTCAGGGCGCGCGAATACGAATTAATGGAATTTGAATATTTTATTGAAGAATCGGAATGGGAAAAATGGTTTGAATATTGGCTCAAACAAACTCATTCCTGGCTTGAATCAATCGGCCTTGAAAAATCAAAAATCAAAGATGCCGAAATACCTGAAAAAGAAAGAGCCCACTATTCAAAAAGAACCGTTGATATCCACTACGAATTTCCCTTTGGTTTTGACGAACTTTGCGCCGTTGCTTATCGCGGCAATTATGATTTAAAAAACCATTCGGAAAAAAGCAAGGCGGACCTTTCTTATTTTGACGAAAAATCAAAAAAAAGATTCATTCCCCATGTCATTGAGCCGACTTTTGGAGCCGACCGGCTCGCAATGGCTATTCTTTCCCAATCCTATCAAGAAGACGAAATCAACGGAGAGAAAAGAATTTTTTTAAAACTCCCGCCGTTTCTCTCGCCGATTAAAATCGCGGTCTTCCCTCTTCTCGCCAACAAAGAAAATCTGGTCAAAAAAGCGCAAAGCGTTTACGAATCGTTAAGAATATTTTTTCCAATGATGTTTGACGACGCCGGAAACATCGGTAAAAGATACAGAAGACAGGATGAAATCGGCACTCCTTGGTGCATCACCATTGATTTTCAAACGTTGGAAGACGAAACCGTCACCGTCCGCGACCGCGACACTTTGAAACAGGAAAGAATAAAAATTCAAGAACTAAAAAAATATTTTGAGAACCTATTGGGAATTTGATTTTTTCAGTTCCTCAAATTTCTTCACAAGTTCGTTTTTTGTCGCCCCGCCCATAGAAAACAATTCATCATTAATAATGACGCCGGGGCTTGAAAGAATTCCGTATTTCAAAACCAGTTCTCTTCCTTCGGGCGTTGTTACCTCCGTTTCTTTAACATCTAATTCCGGAAAATCGGGACTGATTTCTTTAAGAATCTCTTTGACTTCGGCGCAATTGTGGCAACCCTTGCTTGCGACCAAAATAACATTAATTTTCCGAGATGTTTTTTCTTCCATTTCTTTTTTTTAATATTTTCCAGACAAGAAAACCGCTCGCCGCCAAAATCACGATTCCTCCGAAGAAATAAAATCCGACATCGGTTGTTTGATTTTGAACTGGACTTTGAACGGGATGTTCTTCAACCGGTTCGCCGATATGAGCTAAAAACTTCATAATATTTTCGCTTTATACCCCAAATCCTCTATGGATTTGATTATATCTTCAACTTTAACCTTGGTTTCGTCAAATTCCGTTTCTCCTTCCTTGCTTTTGTAATCAACCCAGGAATTTTTTACGCCCTCGGTGTTGTCAAGAATCATTTTAATGCCGGCCGCGCACGACCCGCAATGCATTCCTTCAATTGATAATTTAATTTTGGTCATAATATCGTCTTATTGAATCATAACCCTTTAAAAATTTCCGGATGGTCCTCTCCTTCAGCGATGATTTCACCGAGCGCGCCTTTGTCAATCGCGCGCGACAAACTGTGGTCAACCAAAAGATATTTGCCCGGAGATTCAAGCTTGAATTCAATCATCGCGGCTCCTCCAGGCGGCACGATTGTTGTCTGCACATTTCGATGCGGCGAAGAAATAATATCGCCCTCGGGATAAAGCTTGTCCAGAATGCCTCCTATAATATGGAAGTTTGAAGCGATGTGGGAGCCAACGCCGAAAAATAAACGGATTGTCTCGCCGACCTTTACGCGAAGCGCCTCTCCTCCCGTAAGCGAACCGACTTTTCCGTTAAACACGAAATACTCCGGCTCTTCGCTCTGAAGCTTGTCCAAACTAAATTCCTGATGTCTTTTTTCGCCAAATCTGCCTTTGGTGTAAAATTCACCCTGCATTACATAAAATTCTTTGTCAACTTTTGAAAGGCCGTTTTTCGGTTCAACTAAAATCAACCCGTACATTCCGTTGGCGACATGAGTTGGAATATGAGGACTCGCGCAGTGGTAAACATAGATTCCGGGCCGCGTTGCTTTAAACTCAAACCTTTTTGTCTCGCCCGGCGCCACTTGCGTTAAAACCGCTCCTCCTCCGGGTCCCTCAACCGCGTGAAGGTCAATTGAATGTTTGGCGTGGCCGGCCGCTCCATGGCTTCCTTCCGCCTCGTCGCTATGCGCTTCCGTATGGCCATGACTTCCCGCCTCCTCGGGATGAGTTAATTGAATCTCCACCGTATCCCCTTCTTTGACGCGGATAAAAGGGCCGGGAACGGCGCTGTTATATGTCCAATAAGTGTAAGTTGTCCCCGGCGCCAACTCGGCAACAACTTCTTTTGCCTCAAGATTTACGACGATTCTTTGATTTTCTTTGCGGGTAATCGGCGGCGCGATGTCGTTTGCTTTGCGGCTGATGTCATTAACATCAACTGGTTTTACGGGCCTTGAAATTAGCGCCGAACCTCTGACATCCTGCGCGCTTTCTTCTTGTTTTGACCAGCGCGCGATAAACTGGTCCGGGAGCAGATAGCCAAAAACAGCAATCAGCAAAATTGAAAAAATTATTATAAACCAAAACATAAGATTAAAATATTGTTTTTTAGCGGCCTCTCTGTTTTTCAACCAATACCAATACATCGGAAATATCCAGAGAAAAAGCATAAAAGGCGTTCCCCATTCAAGCGGCTGACCGAATAATCCTTTGCCGCTCGGAATTTCATGAACGTGGCCCAATCCTGAAACTTTGCCGGCAAGAATATGAGTGATTAAATTCTCTTGGGTTATAAATTCCAGAGCGCTATGCATTCCCGAATATACCCACCAATCGTGGGTAAAAAGCCCCAAAGTCAGCAAAAATCCGCCGATAAAAACCGTTGACCAGCCGACTAATTTTAACACGGCGCCTTGGCGACTGACCAGAAATTTTGTCGCGTTAAATCCCAAAACCGCCAAAAAAGCCAAAATCAAAAGCGGCGTTATCCGGCCAAGCGCCTGAACCATCATAATAATAAAACCCTGAAACGGGCTCCCAAGCGCGATTATCTGAGGAATGATTATCGCGTTAAAAAGAGGATTGGGACAGCCAACGCCGACATTTCCCAAAAACAAACCCAATAAACCGGCTCTTAAAAAATCTTTTTGATTTTGAATAAACCTCGGAACCGCAACATCAAAAGTCGGCATCCGAAACCTTGTAAGCCCGAGTTCTCCCAAAGCAAAAAATACGGCAAAGGCGCCGGCTAAAACATAAAGAATGTTTTTGGCGGTTTCTACGCGGCTGATGCCAAGAGCTTGGCCGAACAAACCGATTAAAATTCCGTAGATGCTCAAGGTTATCAAAACACCGATGCCGAAAGATAAAGCCATTCCGATTCCTTTTGCGTACGATTTCCCCATCGCGAGCGGAACAATGACAAAAGCAAGAGGCAAAGTGCAGGGAAGAAAAATCATCGTAAGTCCAACCGCGTAATCAAACGCAAGAAACGGCGAGTTGCCGATAGCATCCGCGCTTAATGAAAAAATCCAGCGAAGGCCGGCGATAAAAACTACGGTCAGCAAAACAATGACAAAACCGAGCAAAAAACCGCGTCTTGGTTTATTTTGCGAATCCCCCGAAGATGAAATATTGTCCATTGTTTATTTTAAATTATAGTCGGTTCTTTATAATGTTTCAACAACAAAGAATTTAAAACGACCGAAATTGAACTGAAAGCCATGGCAAAACCGGCGATTTCCGGCCGCAGGGCGCTTTGAGAAAAATTAACAAAAATAGAGCCGAGCAAACTTCCTATTTCGGGGATATTGTTTAGCATTCCGGCAAAATTAAGCACCCAACCGGCCGGCTCGCCAAAGCTCTGGGTAAACACGAGGTGCAATCCGGCCGCGATTGGTATCGCGACAATATTATAAATAAAAGCCCAGAAAAAATTCTGCCAAATTTTGTGAATCGTCCGGCGGGAAAGGTCAATGGCGGTAACCACGTCTCTTAAATCGTCTTTTATCAAAATGATTTCGCCCGTCTCAATGGCGACATCGGTGCCGGAACCAACGGCGATTCCCAAATCCGATTTCGCAAGCGCGGGCGCGTCGTTGATTCCGTCTCCTACCATTGCCACCACTCTGCCTTGTTTTTGCAAACTCTCAATCAGTTTTTCTTTGTCCTGGGGTAAAATGTTCGCGTAAAATTTATCTATGCCCAATTGTTTTGAAATCGCCTCGGCTGTATGCTCGTTATCGCCGGTTATCATCACGATTTCTTTGTTGCGTTCTTTCAGCGCCTTAATTGCCGAAAAGGCGTGTTCTTTCAAGGTGTCGGCCAAAGCCAGAACCCCTAAAATTTTCTTTTCATAAACGACAAAAACAACCGTTTTCGCCTCTTTTTGGAGCGTTTTAAATTCATCCTCAATTCCCGCGATTTCAACGCCTTCGCTTTTTAGAAACATTTTGTTTCCCACTAAAATTTCTTTGCCCTCATAATTTGCCCGCACTCCCATTCCCGAAATCGCTTTAAAATCCTTTGGTTCGGGAATTTCCATTTTTTCCTCTTTCGCTTTCCTTACGATAGCTTGCGCAAGGGGGTGTTCCGAGCCTCTTTCCGCTATTGCCGCCAGTTTTAAAATATAATTTTTATCAATTTTAAATTTTACATTGTCGTTTTGAATTATATCGGTTACAGCCGGCTCTCCCTTTGTTAAAGTGCCGGTTTTGTCAAAAGCTATCGTGTTAATTTTATACGCTTGTTCAAGGGCTTTTCCGCCTTTTATCAAAATCCCGAAATAAGCGCCTTTTGCCGTGCCGACCATTGTGGCAATCGGGGTGGCAAGCCCAAGGGCGCAAGGACAAGAAATAATCAAGGTGGCAACCATAAACAAAAGAGCGGGGGTCAAAGGAATGCCATAGACAAAATACCAAAAATTAAAAGAGATTAAAGCCAAGACAATGACTCCGGGAACGAATTTTTCCGAAACATAATCGGCAACGCGCTGCAGGGGCGCTTTTGTCGCTTGGGCTTCGCCTACCATTCTGACGATTTGAAAAAGCAAAGTTTCCTCCCCGACTTTTTTCGCTTTGCATTTTAACAGACCGTAAGTGTTTATAGTTGAACCGATTACTTCTTCTCCCGGTTTTTTGCCAACGGGCATTGATTCTCCCGTCACTATTTTTTCGTCAATTGACGAAACGCCGTCAATCACCAATCCGTCCGTTGGCACCTGTCCTCCGGGCTTCACTAAAAAAATATCGCCGACTTTTAATTCGCCGATGTTTATTTCAATTTCTTGTCCGTCCTTTAGGACGATTGCTTTTGTAGGCGCCAATTTCAAAAGACTTGAAATCGCTTCGCTTACCTTGCTTCTTGAAACCGCCTCTAAATATCGCCCCAAAATTAAAAAACTCATCAACGCGGCCGAGGACTCCCAAAAAGGATGGTCAAGCCCTATCCATAGGGTTTGAAGATTCCCGTAAGTGGTTGAAAACAGAAATCCGAACAAACTATAAAAAAAAGCCGTGCTTGTGCCAAGAACCACCAAAGTGTCCATTGAGGTTGACCCAACCCTGAAAGCCGCCCAAGCGCTTCTGTAAAAAATTGAACCAACCCAGAATTGAATTGGCATCGTCATCAACATATAAATCCAGTTCAAGTCCAGAAAATAATTGCCGATAATCAAAGCGTGAACATGTTTTAGGTTTAACATATGAACGGACATATAATAAGCAATGATTGGACTTGCCAAAATAAAACTTATAATAACCCTTTTTTTCAGCCCCCTAATTCTTTCTTCGCGCTTTTTTTTTATTTCTTCTTCGCTCTTTTCTTTGGAAATCAAATTGTAGCCGAGGTTAGCCACGATTTCTTTAATTTTCTCAATTGAGATGATTTCCGGGTTAAAATCAACGGCTAACATCTCCGAACCGAAATTCGCGTTTGACGCCTTAATTCCCTTTTGCTTGTCTAGAATTTTGTTTATCAAAACGGCGCAGGAAGCGCAGTGCATTCCTTCAATATGAAATGTAATCTTTTTAGATTTTTCTTCAATCATACTTCAATCAACAATCAAAAAACCGACCTGGTCGTAATGCCCCTCGCCGCAAGGAACAGAACAATAAAAATTAAATTTGCCCTTGTTTGACGCCGTAAACTCCACGATGGTTTTCCTTTTTGGAAAAATCCGCCGATTGATGCCCAAAACATCAATCGCAAAACCATGGTCGTAATTATCCTCGTTAAATACGGAAAGCCGCACCGTGTCTCCGGCGGCAACCTTAATTGTTTCCGGTTCCCATTTCCATTGATTCTCCAAAATTCGCATTTCAATCTGAACAACTCTGCCGGTTGCCTGAACAACGCCGATTTCTTCGGGCCTGTAAAATTCGCGATAAAAAAACCCGCTTGACAACAACAGCGCCGCGAACAGACCAAGTTGAAAATATTTATTGCTCGTCATTTTTCCATCTTTCATCTAAGCTCAAACGGCCCCCTCCCGTCAAAAACAAAGAAACCGCCGCTCCCAAAAGTCCTATGTCCCGATACAGATTCGGATTTATTGAAAGACCGTATTTTACGAGAAACGACAAAAAGAAAACAGTTAAAAGCAAAGAAGCGGTAAAAGCGGCGATTCTTGTTTTAAAACCGACAAGAAATAAAATCGCCAATAAAATCTCAATAAGCCCTAAATAATAATTCAAAGCCGCGGCATTGATTATATTCCAATTTAATAAAAGTTGAATTTCGGCGGTTGATTGTCCGGGATTTGTCAGTTTTTGAAGGCCAAAAAGCAAAAACACGACAAATAATCCGATTCTTACCGCCAAGGGCGCAAAAGATGAATTCATATAAAAATTATAACAGCAATTCCCGCTGTTTTAAATAT
>Ga0209542_10014804_pt1 | contig 13198 bp, 12 predicted proteins | sample RifCSPhighO2_01_FD_184028 | JGI IMG/M metagenome (GOLD analysis project Ga0209542, IMG submission 184028) | Soil microbial communities from Rifle, Colorado - Rifle CSP2_plank highO2_0.1 (SPAdes) (version 2) | ecosystem: Environmental > Terrestrial > Deep subsurface > Rock core/Sediment ... | reverse complement strand
AGCGAATTCCGTCTCACCGATGATTATGGCCTGCTTAGCCGAATTAGACGCCACTCCAAATGCTCGGCTAAGGGATGGCTCGATCACCAATGTCACTGTCAGTTTATGGTCGCGCAACCTTTCTGCTGTTTGCATACTATGCGCTAGTTGGTCTGGCAAGCAAATAACAGCAAAATCGACCTTTGCTCGCTCGGCTGGCAGAAGCTGAAGGTGACCTAGTACCTCGAGTGCTCGATCAACACCCAATGATGCGCCGACAGCGGGTACTTGGCGACCGAGAAAGATACCGATTGTTTCGTCGAATCTGCCGCCACTTAGGATACTACCGAACCTCTCTGCTCCCTTAACCTTGGTCTCCAACACCATACCGGTGTAGTAAGCCAAGCCGCGAACGATCGACAGATCGAGTTTGACCCTCCCACTAGCAAGTCCATTGGTTGCTAGCTCGAAGATTCTGGTGAGTTGATTGAACTCCTGTGATTGGCCGATACGTCGCTCAAGTAACCCCCAAGGCTGTTCACTTCCCAGGTCGGTCATCAGTAGCTCGGCCGTGCCTTCGTCGATCTCGAGGAAGTTGACTAACCGACGTCTCACCTCCTCGGAACCAAGCCGAGCAAGTTTGTCAATCTCACCCATGGCCGGCATGATCTGCTCCTCAACCAAACCGTAGGTGGAGAAGAGTTTGTTCATTACGCCACGGTGATTGATTTGCACAATGAAGTCGACACCGAGAGCTTCCAGTAGCCGATAAGCTACTTTTATGATTTCGGCATCAGCTGGCGGTTGGTCACTGCCAGCGATGTCAAAGTCAGCCTGATAGAACTCGCGGAACCGACCAGCCTGCGGGCTTTCGGCCCTAAAGACTTGCGCAACCTGACTACGACGATACGGCAGACGTATCTGGCCACTTGGCAGGAAGCGGGCGACAAAACGGGCGAAGGGGACCGTCAGATCATAGCGCAAACCAACCGCTCGACCGCCCTCATCAGTAAAGCGGTAGCGTAGTTTATCCCCTTCGTCGCCATACTGCCCTTGCAGTATTTCCTCTCTTTCGATTGTTGGGGTCTCGATTTGCCAGTAACCGTATTGGCGATAGACTTCGGTGGCCTTCTCAATAAGCCATGTTCGAGCAGCAAAGCTTGCCTGGTCTAGGTCGCGAAAGCCTGCTAAGGGCTTGACGTTCTTCATGTGAAGTGCTCCTTGTAGTGGAATAGTTGTTAGTATAAGCACTTCAGGGAAATTTATCAAGGCCCGTTCTGTAAAAAACCGCTCAATCAATGCTGGAAATCTCAATCTATAAGATATATAATTATTTAGTCCGCGTCAGAAATAATGAAGAATTTAAAGATTGCCAAAGTTAGAGATTTATTAAAAGTTACCAACCATGAAAATGGCGAAGGTTTTGCAGTGCTTCAGGATGCCGTACCAGGTATTACTAGCCGCTACATAAAACCAGATATGCTAAAAACTAGCTTGGGGGAGAAAATTGTCGTTAGAAATAGTGTCGCCGAGAAATTGGCAGTAGCCCAGCAGAAATTATCCGAAATATATCGAGATTATCAATTACATGTTGCTTACGGTTATCGCACTCCAGAGATCCAAGAACAATCATACCAACGTAAACGCCAAGAGCTTAGTCGTCCGGATTTAAGCGATGGAGAGCTAACTGAACAAACTCATACATTTGTCGCATTTCCAGAAGTAGCAGGACACCCAACCGGCGGTGCAATCGATGTAACGCTAATCAATCGTCTCACAGGTAAAGAGTTACCTATGGGCTGCCACATTTCTGATTTTTCTAAACCCGAACTGATGGCCACTTTCGCTACTGGGCTAAGAATTACTGAAAAAGAAAATAGGCTTTTACTGCACAATCTACTTAAAGAATTGGGCTTCGCCCCATTCTACGGCGAATGGTGGCATTTTTCTTACGGCGATCGCGAATGGGCCTTTTTCTACGATCAACCAACTTCGTTATACAGTCCAGTTTCATTAGATCAATTAAAAAAGACGCCATCGCTTCCCTAAGGAGGTAACGATGGCGCAATGGAATCGGACGTCAGACGCCCTGGACGATGATCTGGGTCTTTGTGCCAAGTTTTTCTGATAACGCTTGGTTAACGCTCTGGGTTCGCTGATCAATCAGTTCGTCCAGATTGGCCGGCAGATCGCCGTAATAGTAGGCACGGAACTTCGACTGGGTCTCGGCGTCACCTGCCACGGCACTGTCGACGCGTTGCGTGAACTGTGCTTTGTTGGCATTCAATCCCATATACATTTCGGCCGACTTCGAACCTTCGTCGGCAGTTCTCATCACGTAATGGGAGTAGCCATGATGACGTGCCCAGAGAAAGCGATAGAGAACCAGCAATTTGCCGAGTCCAAAGCTACGGTACTCCTCAAGCAAGCCGAGTTCGGACATCATAGTTGCCCGATCGAGCGGAAAGGGCAGTTGGTTTTCTTGCTTGAGCAGAAACCGACGGATTGATGGTTCAGTTGGTGCCAATGCCCCATGGGCACAGCCGAAACCAACGATCTCATGAGGCTCGCCAGCTTCAACGATGAAGACGCATTGGTCCTTAGATGGCGCCTTCTTGTTGTTCGGCAGATGTGCCACGACCACGTCCCTGAGAATATCTTCGAGATTGTACTCCTCGTAGTAAGGAGCGTCACTGAAGATTTTCTGATAGGCCCTAGCAAACGACCCCGCCACCGTGTCTCCGTTACAGTAGAGGCGTCGGATCGAGGGTAGGCTGATTGTATTGCTCAATCCCAATTACCTCCATGACTGATTCGATCACCGTTGTAGTTTGTGAGTCGGATCGGTCGAAGCGGACCAGTATATCCTGGCCAGTTGGTTGAGTGATTGCCTCGAGGTTATATGCGGCGGCGGCGGCAATCGAGCCGCTACCACAAGCCTGTTCGAAGTAGAAGGTGTCGACATCTCGTACCCAAACCAACGGTTCGATCGTCAACTTGTTACCTTGTCGACGACACCAAATAACACCAACTGCTTCTCGGTTGTTCAGGTCGAGCTCGGTGACAATACTACGGTGACGCTCCCAGCGGTTATTATCTCCGTCGGGAATCCTTCCTTCGAGTAGAATGTGGACGATCCCTTTGAGATCGACCACCTGGACAGTCGTGCCGTCAGCTAATTGCCGACGACTAATATTGAGCGGCAAACTTGGGAACTGGCAAGTAACATACCGATCGACGCCGGGCTGGCTGGGGTTGACTATCCCGCGAACAATCCCGTCAAAGCCAGACATTCTGAATTCGACGGATACCGGATCGGTCGATGTTGGGGAGGCAAGTAGTAGGGCGGCCGCTCGGGCGGCGTTACCACAAAACTCGCCGCCAGCCATTTCAAACCGACTTTCGTCGGGAAAAAGAAAACCAACCTGCTCTACTCCGAGCTCCACCATTCGACGACTATTTTGGACCGATCGTCCGGTTTCACTCATCTGTTGAGGAGTCCATGTTTTGCCCGGAATGATGATTACGGCAGTTGCGTTACCGCCCGCCGCCGAGACTACGTTGAGTTGATACATAAATACTATCATTCCTCCTTTGCTCCAAATGTAAAAGGGCGCTCCTTAAAATAATTCGCCTTTGAACCCCTTAAAAGGTTAATGTCATTATAGTTTTCAATAGGTTCTCGTCAAGTAGCTGTAACTCCCAATAAGAGCTCCTTCCGTCTTATCTCTTAAACCACCTGTGTTTAATTCCCGGCTTGAAATCCGGACTGCCTTGTTCTAGGAGATGTATAACCGGCTCAGCTTTTTTACCAATTTCTTGGTACAACTTACTGTACTCGCTGTTATTCTGCACCAGACTATCCACAACGGCTTTGAATACTTTCCGTTCGATTTTTTGATCTGATTTCACACCCGACTGAAGCTCAACACTTAAGTTCAATACTTGTGTTTGGGTTGTGTCGTCGAAATCAGCCCTGACAACGAATTTTCCCGTCACAATTTTTTGAAGGGCGGAAATCTCCAGCCCATATTTAATATTTTCAGGATAGATATTGAGTGCATAGAATGTTGCTGCCACATCTTGTCTTCCAAAAAGTGCGATATATGGACTGCTAGAGCATGATTTCAGTTTGGGTGGAATATTAATCCCGAATTGATATAGAGATTCAAATACCATCTTAGGCGTAAAAACCCTTCCTTCGTCTAATATCTCGTATCTTATCAGTGGCAAGGAGTTATCAGCAGAAAAGATTATTTTACCGTCAACTTCCTCAACATAACGAAGATTGGGATTGTATTGAACTAAAGTTGGCAATATGGTGTCGCTACCAAAAAAAGATTCATATAATCGACGGTCTTTAGCGGCAGTCCTTCTAATAAATATCGATAGCGGTGATTCTGTGCCAATTATTCCCGCATCGGCTGTACCATACATCCCGAGAATTGACTCTGGTTGGTTCTTTTTACCAATTCTGGTCAGAATATAATCTCTCCATTGCTCCGAGAAGTTTTCTCCGGCCAACAAACACTTTATTTCGAGTCGAGCAAGTTTTATATTACGAGTTTTCGCATAGTCTACGACATCTTTAACGAAGGGTGGGTATCCCATAATTAATATCTGTTGAAATCTCGATCCTAGAACCTCCAGCTCGCGGACAATTTCTTCTTTGGTAATCCCGGGCGTGATAATTACAATTTTGTGTCCTAGATCTGCCAATCGCCACATCGCCGAATTCATATAGGTTCCGGCAATCCATGTCCCCATCGCAAAGGCGTTAATGCACAATGTCTCCTTAGATTTGGTTGCAAAAGTTTTGTCTAGTAACTCGTCAAGTATTATTACCGAGTCTTCGACACTCTTATTTCCTCTCGGCCAGAAAAATGGTTGTCCGCTCGACCCAGAACTAGCCGATATCATCCGGGCATCACTCACCTTTCTCCGCCACATTAAATCCTGGAGCGGGTACTTCTTGAGGTAATTCTCTTTAGTAATTATTGGGACATCATTATAATCCTCTGGTGTATTTATCCTCTTGGGATCGACTTTATGAATCTTTAAGAAATTCTTATAGGCCGGAACATCTGCCGATGCTCTCTTGAATAGATCTAGAGCATTCTCAAACCCCGGGATTACTCCTATAGTCTCATTAGTTTGGATTTGAACCCCCTGCACGGTAGTTTCTAATTTCATCACCTTAGCTTTATTTTTTCACGCATTTCGCACTTACTTTTACATTTATACTTTTTAGTATATACCAACCCTTGATAAATTGACATCAGAATTCCCGAGAAAGAAATTCGTGAAAACACGCATTTCATAATGACCCGTCAATACATCAGGTGCGATATGCGTGTATTTTTAACCATAACTAACAAGATGTACAATAGGGTCGATGAAAATACTAGTCTTGGGTGGAGCAGGATCGGTTGGTAGAAAGATTTGCGAAATTGGATTAAATAAGGGGTATCAAATAGTCTCGGCTGACATCAAGCCCCAAAACTTTGAGAAAGTGGATTGTTTTCAAGCTGATATCTTAGATTTTGATAATTTTAAAAAACTTACAGATGACTCTGCCCCAGACATTATTGTCAACTGCTTGAATCTAGCGACTATATATTCTCGGGGTCCAACTAACCGTCTTCAAGACTTAATTAACTTTTACCTTGGTCTGTACCAAATATTGCTATCTCTGAACCATGTCCACTATATCCAAGTTGGTACGACTGGAACAGGAGGGATGGGAGTCAACGCCCAGTTCAGCCACGGGGAGGATTTATCTAAATTACCTTTATTTTTAAAAGCGTCCTATGCTGGTGCATGTACAGCGTTACTAACAATCCTGTCAAGATCATTTAGCGACACTAGCCATAAAGTGTCAGAAGTAAAGCCCGGCTTGGCGATATTCAACGACGAATTTATTGAATCAGAGAACGATCAGTGCTCCATGGTATTGACGGATGGTGGTGAGAACGGCAATTATACCTACAACGAGCTTGGCATTCTGACTGCATTTATGGGTTTTACTACAGCCGACAAAATAGCCGAGAAAGTGTTCGCGGTTATTAAGGGTGAAAGAAGCAATAAGCTTGTATCAAACTTCGATGTTATTGAATCCGCCAATCAAACTATCGTTAGACAGGATGAGGAGGATGAAAAGATTCGGGATTCACTTCTTCGACGAATGGCAGAAAAATCAACTGGCAATTATATTGTTGCGACTGGCAATCTCGGTCCCCCATCTCTAACCAGAGATCTGATACTTGCCGCCCTTCTTTTGGATCACCATTACCAAAGCGGAGATCAATTTAATAAAGTCTTGGCGAAATCTGAGTCTTGCCAGCAAACATTGTCCTATATAACCATGACCAATAAGGATCTGGGCAGTTATTTACGTCACGAGTGTAATTATCAGAACTACCTAGTTATGCAAAAATTAATTGGCCAACATCACTTCAACCACCCTTGGGAAATCGTCGCTCGTCAGATAGCTCTTGTCAGCTCTGAATCAACTAAGGAGAATAATCCGATCAATTCTACTTCCCCAAACTAAACTCCACCAACGCCTTTTTGATCACTTCGTCGGGAGCTTCAAACCCAAGCATATATTCCACCTGTTCGTCGTAACTTATACCTTCGAAATAGGAGAGTTGGCCCCTAAATAGTTTTTCGTTAAAGTTGTGCCCAAACAATTGATTACCTTTTTGGGATATTTCTTCAATCAAACACCCCTCGGCACCCCGCGGCAAGCCGACGAGGTATTCCCGCAAATCGAATAGAAAAATGATCTTTGATGATAACACGACTTACGCACTAAATTAAGCCCTACAGGTTTAGTCGTTCGTCGTGTTTCCACGACTCCTCCTTGCAGTGCGTAAGTCATGGATAATTATACCTGTTTTGGTCAGTTGAAACAACATGACTTACCTGCAAATTCTTCATGTTGCGTAAGTCGTGTATTTATCATTGGCCACGGATATCAGCGGTAAATATCTTTTCTGTGTTCAACCTCCACGATCTCGACGGAACTACTTTCAAAGAAACGGAATGTTACCCGCCAGTCGCGGGTAATCCTAAATGACAGCAAGTTCCTCATTTCACCCTGAAGTCGTTTAGAATGGAGCCGGCTGTCAGTAGGATCCTGACGCAATAGCTCAATCTGCTGCGTCAGTTTTTTCTGTTGTGCAATCGGTAGAGATTTAACTTGTTTAAGAAATTTCTTCGCGTAGTAAACGCGAATCATCAGATCTCTCTCACCTGACGAAGAAATTCCTTTGGAGTAGTAAATTCAATTAATTCTTCCTTTTTAGAGGAGCTACGCAATAGTTTACGCATCTTGTTAATAAATTCCGGACGATATTCGCCCTCGGGGTCAGTTTGATAAAACCCGATGTAACGACGCAATTCGGTCACTTCACGACGGAGTGCTTTTACCTCCGTTTCCAAAGCGGTGATTGTACTCATAAGCATATTTTAACATAGTTAGTCTGCAATTTTATCTTAGTCAACAGGCGAATAGTCTGCTCGTCAAAAAATTACCTTCTTTCATCTGACGACTGGCTTGCAGAGTTTCTCTGGCGAAATCGTCTTGGTACTCGTCCGTAATTAGACCCTTATTACCCAATATTTGCAAAACTAACCGTCGCAGGTTTTTGACCTCGTCCTCTAACTTCTTGACCCTTTGCTCTAGAACTGCTTGAGTCATATTGCAACACTAACACATTTAAGTGATTACTTTCTATATATTCATTTGAGGGGAATTCGAAGATGAATGTCTTGCTCTAAACCCAGAGTTAGACTATTATATAAAAATCCTGTTTGAAGGAGAACCGTTCATGAAAAAATGGTTGCTACTGTTCGTTCTGGTGGCTCTGCCGATCACCTCCCAAGCCCAAAAGATCGGCCAAGAGAAACCGAATCCTCCGCCCGTCCAGCTCAAAAAAGTGGCGGTCTTGCCGATGGCTTTCCGCGAGGGCGACAAGGAAGCCACTAACGGCGAGGCGATCGGCGCCTACAAATCGGCTCTGATTGGCACTTTTGAGAAGTTGGGGATGGAAGTCGTTGACCAAAGCCGGGTCAACGCCACCTGGCGCGAGCTCAACGGTAGTCTGTTTGAGACAGCCAAGTTCGAACTGCCGAAACCGGAAATGCTCGTATCATTAGGTAGGAAGCTGGGGGCTGACTATGTCGTTGTGACCCGTTGCTTGTGGCGAGTTCGCTCGGTTTGGGTCGGCGTCGGACCAAAAACCAAGGCTAACGCCACGATCGACCTCTGGATCGTGGACATTGCCAAATCGGAATATTCGCTCAAGGCCGATAGCATCAAGAGTGACAGCACCGAGAAAGAGCCGGGCTGGAAAACGGCGGTGACGGTCTTGGTCTTGCCAGTCAGTTTCGTCAGCGGCGGCCCGAAAACGCCCCATTTGAAAAGGTCGGGCGTGCTATCACTGATGAAAGCCCTCGAGCCCTGGATCGAGAAACAGGCACCGGACAAGATCAAGATCAACTCCGGCAAATTGTAGTCAGTTCTAATATCTAGTCGAGCGCGAAGTGTTAATCCACTTGGCGCTCATTTTTATTACTAGACTTCTTTCGTAATTCAATCTGTCAGCTCTTGATTCTCGAGCCGGATTTAACCAAGCAGCTGAAACCTAGCAGTCACCATATCACAATATTGTGATATGGTGACCTGATTGCCAATTTGTTCAACAGCTGCAGTTTCAGACTCAAAAACAAAAATACGAAATTTGGTTAATTTTAGAAGATGTTACTGGTTTAGTTGTGAAAGAGGTCTAATAATTAGATTGTTAGTAATCGCCAGCACTTCTTTTTCAAAATAATCTTTAATCCCTTGCCAGCTAGCATCAAAGAAGATTTCTGGCTCTGGATCGCTTTCGGCATCGACAAAGTAGACCAGACTTTTTAGAATGTGGTGAAAATCGTGAGCAACAGTCGGATACTGCACTTTCAACCGCTTGATCGTTGCTTCGAGCGTCTCAATATTCATCACACACCAATACAAATCGAAGAAATCTCTTTTCCGTCCCCGTTGGGAAATGGCGATTATTTTCATCACCGCTATATCAAGCGAAGAAAGAATTTTGATCGAACCGTATTTAATCAATTCCTGTTTGGGAAGGAAAAATGGGTAAGCAATGAAGCTAATTTTCGCCCCAAACAGTTCGCCGTAAATTGTATTCTTTCTGTCTAGAGTAGTCTTCCATTCTTTATTTTCTAAAAAATTATTCAGTATTTCTGGTCCAGAAAAGTCTTTATCTTGAGTAAAGAAATCTAAATCAACTGACTTGCGATGTCCCGCCTGTAACGCCAGCGCTGTTCCGCCGGCTAAGTACCAGTTTGATTGACCAAGCCAATATTGCTCGGACAGATAGACGAAGGCCTTTTTCGTCTCGGGAGGTAAAATATCGAAATTGGAAATTATTTGGTCTTTAGTAGTAGCGTCCATAAATTTTTTGTTTCAGACCTTAGCGAGCGAGACCGCCCAATAACACTTTTGAGCAATGATTTATCATAAAAATGATACAGCCACCTTACTTCATCATCGGTACCAAAATCCAAAACTCTCTCAATGATATATTGGGCATTTTTTTCGGTGTTTATTTTGTCGGGATTAACATCCCAAAAGAGAGCTTGCCTAAACTTCATTTTTTATATTTTACCAGAAAAGCGGGCTGTTGGGGACGAAAAAGATTTGGCTCCGTCGCACTAGCAAGGGAGCCAATTTGTTGGAACTTCTAGGAAGGCTTTTTCTGCTCGAGCCAGAAACCGGCAAACCAACCGATGATTCCCCCGACAAGAGTGTAGCCGATGATCTGGCCGGGCATCAGCTGAACCCAATCATTCAACGGCATCTGCACCATCCCGAACAATGCCGGACGATTGGCGTAGGCCAAGATTAACCCGGCAAATGCCCCAAGAACCAGTAGTTGGACCGGCATCTTAATTTTCAGATTGGGAAACAGTATTCTAATGCCGATCACCACAACGACCAGAATGATAACATACATTAACAGACCCGGGCTGTTCGCTAACAGTACCAAGTTTTCCGTCATTCCCTCACCCCCCTTTTAGATATTGGGTTGAACAGCAGTTATTGTAACATAAGATTCAGTATTCTATTCACCTCCGACTAAGTCGTCGGGATATGATCAAGCGAAAAATCTGTTTCCGTGAGTTTCTCGTGTTGACCAAGATATGAATACGATGCCTTGTTCACCGTATTGTTGGGATCGGTTTGACCTGTTAGCGGTTCACCGAAGGGGCCGGTCATAAAAGTACCGGTTAAGTTACCGATAGCATTGGTCGTCACAAAAACATCACCGTGGACATTGGGTAGAGAGTAGGTTTTCTTTTGATTGGGATCGGTGAGTGGCTCACCACTGGGGCTGAAATATCCCAAGCTGGGGAGGAAGACCCGGGATTTAGTTAGTGTTGCTACTACCATTTAGAATAAAATACCATTTTTTGGATAGATAAAATTCTAATTGCTAATTTTGCCGAGAATTTCATGGAGCAACCCTTGATGTATTCCGACCGCCACATTTTGTGCGATTAGATAGTAATTTTCTGGTTGTATATTTTTGTCATAAGTCCATTTCACTACTTTTGTCTTTGTGTCATAAAAAATATCCTGATCCCCTATCCCGTCCTCAAAAAGATTCAGACTGTCAGTTAAGTCTTTCAAAAAAACTTGTGAACATCCATAATTGGTTGGCCAATTTACCTGTGACGGATTATTTTTAGCAACGTGAGGAAGATAAGCATTAAAACCAAACTCGCTAATTTCCCCCGACTTTTCCAGAGAAAGGTCTATACCGTCAAAAGCAATATTTTCCCCTCTCTCTCTTTGAGAATTTTTATCAAAGTTTCGTGGTGCCCAAAATGATGGGTGGGGAAAATCAAGAACTTTCCATAGTGCAAGACTCTCACATGGTATTTGCTTGAGCGAGATCTTTAAATAGCTCTGATCTTCTATTTTCGCCATGGAATCCACCTAGATTTAGGTCTTTTAACATTTATTAATACCGTATCTAGATATCCTCTACTTTTACCTTTCAATAATCTAGCCACCGCAATACCAGTCTGTTCGTTCCAGTGAATTTTAGTTTTATATTTAGGATCGAAAAAGTCTCTAGACTTAGACAAGGTTTTCTTGATTAACGACATGGAAACATTTCGCTCCGCTATTCGTTTCTCGAAATGGCTCGTCATTTTCAGACTCCTTCCTGCCCAAGCTCCTGGGACGAGTGGTATAGCAATACTAGCCGCACTCCAAACCATAAAGCCGGCGTTGCCCAGCGATCGGTTCTTTCTGAAAGCATTAACATCGTAAGCAAGTCCGGCGACATCGGCGACAGTTTCAACGTAAGTTCCGTCCAAATCAAACTCATTAACCGGATCTAATGGGTAGACATAGTTGTTGTCCACACCCCCTTCGATCGGGTCAATGGAGAGAAAGCGACCGAGGGTGGGAAGATAGACCCTCGCTCCCATTTGCATTAGATCAAGCGAAAAATCAGTTTCCGTGAGTTTCTCGTGTTGACCGAGGTAGGAATAGCTGGCTTTGGAGATGGTGTTGTTCGGATCGGTTTGACCTGTTAGCGGTTCACAGAAGGGGCCGGTCATAAAAGTACCGGTTAAGTTACCGATAGCATTGGTCGTCACAAAAACATCACCGTGGACATTGGGTAGAGAGTAAGTTTTCTTTTGATTGATGTCGGTGACGGTTGGACGAAGAGTCAGCAGAACATTACCGGGCAGGGCGATGTATTTTTCAACCATAACTCCGGACGCATCTTTGACAAAATCTGGCGTATCACCCGAGCCGGTGTAACCATATCTAGCCGTCGAGCCGAGCGTTGAACCAGTGTAAACTAACCGTTCTGTCAGACGGTTCTGGACATCACGAGCGTAAGTGACTTTTTTACTGCCCTGCGAAATACTGGTGTTGCGATCGGATAAGTCGTAGGTGAAGGTAAGTTTATTGGGATTATACCCCAAGGTCAGGGTATTACCGTGAGCGTCGTAAGTAGGGTAGCCAACGGTTTGATCAGTAGAGTAGATCAATCGGTCGGCTGAATCGTAGCAGTTCTTGGCCGTAACGCCGTTAATTGTCCCCATCGTCCGGTTCGAGTTTTTCTGGGCGTTCAGGTTAGCACTAGCTTGTTTGCAAACGCCTGTGCTGGGTGGGCTGAAATTATAGTTAAACGAATTGGTACCCAATTTGGCGCTCAATAGTCGCCCGGCTTTATCGTAGCCGTAGGTTTTGCTGACACCGTTTTCAACTCCGGTTAGAATATCGCCTGAAACCGCTCGGGTAACAAGATCGCTTTTAGTCGTTAAGCCGTCACCAAGAGTGTAACTTAATCCCGTCAATCGTCCCAGCTCATCGCGACTGATTTTGGAGAGCTTCTGGGCCTTGGCGTCAGTGTATTCAACCTGGGTAACGCGACTAAATCTGTCGTAGGTGACTTTTTTGACCAACATCACTCCATCGAGGGTTTGAGCGATTAGCCGATCAACGGCGTCGTAACCAAACTTCTCCAGACCGAGTGGCCCGTTACGAACCGTCACCCGGCCGGCGTTGTCGTAAGTGGTGGTGGTTAGGTTGTTGGAAGCATCGGTATACTTTACCGTTCGACCGAGCAGATCAATTTCAAGAGTGATCGTCCCGAACCGATCGGCCGTACTGGTTACCAACGGGTTGCCACCAACGGACCAATTATTAGTGATCGTTCGAGCTGGTTGGTAAGCCGAGATCGGTATTTTGGTTTCAAAAATTCGACCACGGCTATCATAGGTGGTACAAGTCCAAGTATCGCTATTGAGACGGGTGGCAACTGGCAGACCACTGGCATTGTAAACCGTTTCGGTTAGACGAGATTTAACAGCACCAGCCCCGTCTGGATCGGGCTCAATTTTGCCTTTCATCAAGCCGGCTTGAGAGACGCTGTCTGCCCCAGTCGTGCAAGGGTTATCAACCGATTCAATCGCACCGTAGTAAAGATATTGAGTGGTATAGCCGGCCGGTAGAGTTTTACTGATTTGACGTTGAAACAGGCCCGCTACTGGTGCTTCATAGCCAAAAATAGTCGTCAAATTCAAACCGCCGGAATCCTCAATTGTTGATTGGACCTGACCAAACTCGGGATTGGTACCGTAACTAGACTTGGTCGTAACATTGCCCAGCTTGGCATCG
>Ga0209542_10014803_pt1 | contig 13199 bp, 13 predicted proteins | sample RifCSPhighO2_01_FD_184028 | JGI IMG/M metagenome (GOLD analysis project Ga0209542, IMG submission 184028) | Soil microbial communities from Rifle, Colorado - Rifle CSP2_plank highO2_0.1 (SPAdes) (version 2) | ecosystem: Environmental > Terrestrial > Deep subsurface > Rock core/Sediment ... | reverse complement strand
TTCAGGGTCTTGCTCGAATTGTTGAGCGTCAACCACGTGTCGGCGCGCAGCAAGTCGAAGTCCGTGAACGCGGCATCAGAGGCCAAGCCACCGCGCTGGATCGTGACTGAGTCAACGATCACCGCAGTGCCGCCAGTCTGCAAACGAAGGGTCACCATCGGGACGCTTGCGGCGGCACCGATAAGAACCTGGTTCGCTGCTGGCGTGCTCGGTGACAGAGATACGGTCAAAGAGCCGGCTGGGCCCGTAACCGTGCTTGTACCTGAACCGGAAATAGTTGCGAAGCTCTCAACACCCGTGACGGAGCTTCCTGTGGTGTACTGCGATAAGCTCGAAACCTTCACTATGAAATCATAGTTGAGGTTGTTCGTGTCGAACGCAGAGCTCGAAGCAAAGGGCCGGATCGTCGTACCATCCACATAGTAGATGGTCGTGTCACCGGTCTTCTGCACGAGCGTACCTTTCGCGTGGTAGGTCGTCGTCAGATCTGAGCCAACGGTGTAGTTACCGAAGGTCAGTTCGTGGACGTCATTGACCATCTTCGCCCAATCTGAACCGTAGAGGGCTAATGCGACGGCTTCACTCGGAACCCATCGCAGGTTGCCACTCGGCTCAACGGCGTACACTCGAGCGGTATTCGGGTGCGTTACCAGCTTGGTACCTGGCCGATACGCGACGGGTGTCCCGGTCGGGAACATATCGAGTTCCGACACGGAAACCGTCTTGATCGCGCCAAAGCTGGCGTACCACGTGAAGTAGGTCTTCGAATCTGGGAAGACATGCTTCATTGTGCCGTCAATGTAGTAGACAGCGTCGCTGTTTGGTCCTTTGACCAGATCGCCAGCTACAAGAGCAGCCGCCGTCGGGACAAAAGATCCAAAGCTCAGCGTAAACACTGTCGTGAACATCAACGAGCTCATGGATACTTTCTTTAAGACGTTCATTCGTTATTGAGTTATTATCGTTCGATTGTCTCAAGCGCTTCCACCGCGGTAGTAACCTCCACACAGGTTGCCCGCTGGGCGACGAGGTGGCCGGGCGAAAACCCGGAGTCATCCGACTTGCGGCCGCCAAGCTGAGCTTGGCTCGACCTTGCTGGCACATGCGCCGTACGGCGCAGTACGCAAGCGAATGGATTGAAAACCCGATGCTTCGAAGGGCTTATTGACAACGAACGGTGCTTAGTCCTCCGCTGGACAGTTATTCCGTCCAGGAAGGTAAGTAAACGTTCCCTCTTTTACGCGCGCATATGCGTACCCATGCTGCCTCGTGTTACCGAGACGGCTGGTCAAGGGTGAGAAAGCTCGAATGCTCAAGCCCTCTCACCCGTAACCATGAATCGTGATAGTAACAAAGAACTCCTCCGGCCGATTTCCAGATTTATTCCGCGGTTGTGGTTGCCACGTCAGGAACGCTCTGAATGATAACCGACGATCCTCTCGGTACGGCAGGTACCGGAGTCACCAGCTCGATCTTCTTATTGATGCCACCGGCAGACGCAGCTTCATGCAGAATATCAGCCATTTGGGAGATGTCTCCCTTGGCGTCGTTGAGTTTCCGCAATGACCCGCTCAGGTTATCAAGGACCAGCAGGTCCGATGAGGCCGTCAATAGTTCTCGCGCCTGCGTGCCAAGATCACGCGATTCGTTCCGATGCAGAATAAAGTCGTCGTTGACAAGGGTTACGGCTTCATCCAGTGACGTCAGTCGCTTCGTTTGCTCGTCGATGCGAATCTGCAAGAATGTTTTGACTTCCGCGCGGTTCGGCGCGTTATGATGTTCGACGAGATCGATCAGCGAGTCGATCGCATCGTACGAGATATATTCGTTCACGATCTGTACCGCCGTAATGACCGACGTGAGGTCGACCTCGACCGGCACCGGTTGCGGCGCCGGAGTATCGGGCGTCGTGCTTGAAGAAGCAATCTGATCCGTCGTCAATTCGGGAGCGGTACTGGTGTTGAACGAAAGCCCCGATACGGCATCGACGGTCAGGGTCGTACCAGCTTCATCGGAAAGGGTCTTCTTGTTCTTCTCGAGCGCCTGGACCGCCTCGGTCGCCTTATCGTTCAAATCCTTTGCCAGTGCAATAACAACGCCTTGCTCGTCGATCTTTTTTTCATCCGTCGTGATCTTCAAGCTCTGGCTTGCGGCGGTAATATCGCGCTCCAGTCGCAGGACAAGCTCCGAAATATTTTTTGTGCGTGACGTGTTTGTCGTCGGTCGTGATGCAATGACGTTCAATTCGCGCAAACGATTATCCACGTGACGCATGTGGATGCGACTCTCCTGCGCGGAATCTGTCGCAAAAGCGACTTCGGCTTTTTCAAAGGTCAGCTTAACGGTCCACAAAATATCTCCAGGAACCGCTGCCCGCGCCATGACGTTCGTAGAAACGGTCAGCAGAATAATCAGCATCGTCGCCATAATAAATTGGCGGCGAGGAATGACCCGTCGAATGAATCGAAACGAAGCCAGGCGAAGAGCGTCTCCGACTGACAAATGTGTCGCCGCGCGTATCTCCTGCCGGCGATTGATTTCCGCAAGCAGACGATGTTTTTCCAATTTTAATTGCTGCCGGTCGAGTTGCAGCTCGGGCAGTTCACGCAATTTATGCAAACTGTGGTTACTGATTTTCATGAATCATTTTTCTTCCTTCCCGCCGACTACCTGACGAAGTGATGCAAGCGCTCGATGCAGCAGAACCCTGATCGCTGGCGGTTCCTTGCTCATGACCGTGCTTATTTCTGCGATATTCAATCCTTCTATAAAACGGAGCACGATGACATCCTGATATTCGGACTTCAGATGAACGATCGATTTCTTAATGAGCACCAGGTCGACGGTTGCCTCCAGCTGATTCTGTATCGGTTGCTCATCGGGGAGATCCGTAATCAAGGCTGCCTGTCGCTCGCGTGTCCGATAGTAATCGACGATCTTATTGTGGGCAACCCGGTACAGAAATGACCGGATGTTATCCACAGGCCGCTTTGACACAAGATACTCCCATGTTTCAAGAAAGACGTCCTGTATCAGATCGTGTACCAAACCGGCATCAGAGATCCTGAACGCGACGTACCGGTGAATTCTGTCAATGTAACTGTCGTAAATGAAGCCGAATGCTTCCGCGTCGCCCTGCCGTATTCTAAGAAGAGCTATCCTCTCCTTAAGCGAATTCTTGATGCCCTTCATAATATAAGTCGCGAATCTTCGCCGATTGTTACACTAGTCGCCCTGAAAAATAAATTTTAAAAATACGCTAATTCCCGATAAAAAAAGGGTCCCCGATACTGTCTTTTTCGAACGGACCTGCTTAAGAAAAATTGACTCAGCTAATTATATTGAAATGTGAGTGGTTTTGTAAAGGATACCTAGCTCGCAACTATTCACCTTATTTTATCGAAATAGACATTTGACTTATCAGGATAGATTCAATATCTTATACAATAGTGTAGAACATATGACATCATCACCAATACGAGTATCTGTTTCCGAGGCGGCTCGCTTGTTCGGCGTTTCAACCAAGACGATCAGAGATGCTATTAAAAGCGGATCTGTCAGATATATCGTTGTACACAACCGATATAAAATAAGCTTCGAGAGCTTGGTTAAGTGGTCTCAACAGAGCACAAGACGCAGAAACCAGCGCGACATCTCCGGTATTGGGCGCTATGTCGGCCAGTGGAATATACATGCGACAAAATACAGCCCGCGGCCACCTGACGCCTAGATCCTACCGTGTAATCGTTACGGAAAATTCTTTTCCGTTCCTGTCGACAAGTAACGAAACTTGCGACTTGAGTTGATTCTTTTGCCAAAGATATTCAAACGAAGCGTCGCTGCCTATTGTCTCACTGTTGATCGCGAGGATCCTGTCCCCTATCGCAAGCCCTGCCTGTGCAGCCAGTCCTCGCGGATCCAAGGGCTTGCGTGCGGCATTGGCTATGGTGATACCTTCTGGTCGCATCGGATCCGCCTCTGCAGCATAATAGTACGAAATGCCGAGCCCACTCGGTTTGGCATGGGCAAGAATAAGCTCAAATGAAAGCCAAAGGTATCTCGCAGGAATTATGAGCGACGAATTACGAGGGCTCCTAACGCCGACAAGTCGTCCGATAGTATCAAAGTAGAAGAGTGCATCCGAATCGTTCGTCGGTCGAAAATATTCTGAAAAAATACCCGCAGTACGAAGCAACGGTCTGGTCATATCGACGGCAAACCGGGTATCACGTACGTACGTGGCAAAAAAACGCGACGAATCGAGCGAGGTTCGGTCATTGGAAAAAAGCAGATCACCGGGGCGTTCCTGCAGCTGAACAATGTCGACGGGAGTTATCGCCTGAGTTTCGATCTTGACGAACGTAACACCAAAGGTTGAATCGTACCGGCGATCACGAACGGCGGAATGAACCGAACCGACATACAACTCGTAACTTTCAACGGCTCCCTGAAGCTCCCCTGAAAATGCGAACCACCCGTCAGAGGTTAAGGCAACGGCCGGACCGACGATTCCTTCAAAAGGAAGGGCGGGCGTCGCATCCTGGCTATTCGTGCGCCTCACGATAATGCCCTGCATCGCAAGAACAGATTCCTGTGAGCCGGACCGTGAATCCGTGCCGTCGATCTGAGATCTCACGATCGGATATTGTTTAAGAAACTCATCGCTGGGGAAGTAAAAGCGAACAATGACCGCCAAACCGACAACACCGCTCATAACCCCGATGATGGCTGAAACGAATAAATAGGTTATTCGCCGTGCAAGAGGGAATTCCTGCTGGTGCGTCGTTGGACGTTCAAAGTGGTCCGGCATATGCCTCAGTATAGATCAAAATCTGATAAATCGTGAAGATGCGAGGATAAGAGCTACTATCGCACAGAGCAGGACTATATAGAACGTAAATATTCTGCGCCGGCTCGACAACTCTTGTCCGGTAATGACCATCTCGATGATAAAATACAGCCAGATCGTCGTCAATGTCGCCACGATATAATGGTGGAGCGGGAGCAGCGTTAAAAAGAAGAAGAACTCCGCGGTCGTCAGAATAGTAACTACGGTAACGAGAAACGGGGAGCTTTTTTTAAGATAATTCGCCGATAAAATTCCGTGAATCGTAATGTAAGCCAAAAGTCCGACGAGTAATAAAGCGTTCGCATACGACGCACTGAAAGATATTATCAAAAAGTAAATAAAAGCAACGATTTGCCAAAAGGTGATGAGATATGACACCGTCACGAGCCGGAGATACTGGTGCGATGCAAATTGCTCCCGTCGCTCGGTATAGGTAGCGACAAGTGCCAAGAGGGCGCCTGAAATAAGACCGAAAAACAAAATATACAGATTCTTTGCGGTAAGTGACGACAGAATGGTAAGGAACAAAAATGAGGATATAAAAAAAAGAAAAAGATGCGCCCAAAGCTGCGCATCCTTAAAAAACAGCCGACCGCTGAGCATCGCCGCGAGAGCGATAAAACATATCAAAAAAAGTAGCAGCGCAACGGGAGTAAAAGGCGATAAATGGACTAAGCTGAAAAAAGCAATCCAATAAATCAGAGTGAATGCGTACGAGGCAATGAGTTTCATGTGACGATAAAAACGCCCTAGAGGCGATTCAGCACAATGAGCCAGGATAACGTCGAGAGCCAGGAGTATTGATCTCCCAAGGCCAAAAATCCCTTGCGAATGACTCCGGTATTGCCACCGATCGCCAGAGCTGCATCCCAGTCATGAAAATACTGAATAAGCTTTTGCTGGATTGATCGAAGCTCCCCGTCCGTATCCAGATTTTCCAACTCGGTCACCGTCTGCTGAATATGCTGCCTGCGGGCGGTTGCTACGGACGGTGTACTCGTAGCCGAACTCCCCGATACGGCCTCGCTGATGGTAAACCGGTTCAATATATTCATGAGCGACAATCGATCAGCTTTCTGTTCGGGAGTTTCCTGCCGCTTCAAAAAAGGCACAGACACTGATTTGCCGCCAAAAAACACATACAGCAACGCGATGACGACTACGATGCCGCATGCGATACCAATACCGTAAACGAGACGGGCGTTCCGCCCGCCTACTCGCTTCTCAAAATCTGCCGGGAACATCTGTCGATTAAGCATACGAACCGTATAAGTATATCATAAAGAACATGCTCAACGAAACAGGGTTGTGGCATCGATTGCAACCCACATGTCTCGCGCGGTATCGTATCGAAAAACCTCGAGATGCGTCACCTCCTCATCGGCCGAATACCGATAGGAAACGGACACGCCGGATCCGCCTCGTCGCGCATAATGAGTGTCCTTCCCGAGGACTCTCGGCTTTCGAACGAACGAAACCTTCATGGTGCCCTGGGGCGCTTCGAATTCGATATTCTCGGATACGCCGGGATCGAGTTCTTCCTCGTACTCGTCGAGCACGGTGAACCCCTTTTTTATCATGCTCTTAACCTCTTCCCATCGTTCATGTGTCATATTATTTTCCAAAATTTCTTTTTCGAAGTGCAAAATCGTCCAACGCCGCGTCGAAATCCTTCGTGGTAAACGCCGGCCAGAGTGTTTCGGTAAAATAGAGCTCGCTGTACGCCGCCTGCCAAAGGAGAAAACCCGAGAGGCGTCGTTCTCCGGCTGTTCTGATAATGAGATCGGGATCCGGAACACCCGCAGTGTTGAGCTGCGACGAAACGTCGGCTTCGGTGATTTCTTCCGTTCGACGGGTCTTCTTGAGAAGTTTTTGGACGGCGTCGGTAATCTCTCTCCGGCCGCCGTAATTGAAGGCAATGAGAAGCGTTCCGTTCGTGCCCTGTTCGCACGCTCGCTCGGCTTCCCGCATTGCGGACACGAGGGAATTATCGATACGATCGGATGCCCCGATGAATTTGAGGCGAATTCCGTTTTTCCGAAGTTCCTGCTGCTGTTCCTTGAGCATCCGCGAAAGCAACGACATCAGATAGCCGATTTCTTCCTGGGCTCGGTTCCAATTCTCGCTCGAAAACGCGTACAGTGTAATGTACTTGACCCCGGTATTAAAAGCGTGCCGTGCAACCTCAATGGCGCGAGTATACCCCCGAGCATGGCCCTCAAACGAGGGTTTCCCCTGTTCGCGCGCCCAGCGGCGGTTCCCGTCCATGATAATGCCGACGTGCTGCGGAATCTGAATTTTGCTTGGCATAGCGTCAATAATAGCGTATCTTGCGAAATAAGAAAACTTTTGCTTCCTGTCCGTTCGATTCCCCTGATGCTCCGCCTCAACGATACATACCTCGAATTTGGGAGGCGCTTCTTGCCTCGATCGGCAAGTGGATGCTGAGAGACGCTGAGGCATCCGCACTTCCGCAAAAGAGGGTCTCCTTTTCACAAAGACGTCCCTTTGATTGACTAGTTTGCGGTCATGGGGCACAGTAGAGGCGCCGGTTCTTTAACAGGATTGGGGGGGTATATGACATCGAATGAGCTGTGGCATATGGCACGCTGGCGTCGTGGCTTGCTCGTTTTGCATTATCAGATAGCGACGGTTGCAACAAGCATCTGGCAAAGGAGGCACCGAGGATGTTTTGGCACGGCGAGCGCCCTTGGAGCATGTGTCACCTACATCGGCATCATGCTACTGGCCGAGATAGTGCTTGGTGCCCGTGCGCGGCTTTTGACTTCAGCCTACTGCTGGGCGCGTTGCCTCGACGATGCGATTGACAGTTACGCGAGTTTTGCTGGCAGCATCGGGATGCGTTCGTACCTTAACCACAAGCAAGCGCTCATCTGGAATGCGCAGAATCTTGACACACTGGCACTACCGATGTTCTACGAAGATGTGCTCCTGGCTCACTTAATGAAGAGCGCCCTCCATCTAGATCTTTCAGTACAGGAGGAGATGAAGCATCTCTGGGAGATTTTTCTCTATGATGTCAATCGACTCCATCGTTTTGAGGTGCGTTCTGAAGAGGAGCTCATTCGCCATGCGACCGATCAAGACTGTGCGATCCTTTTGCCCAGTATCAAGGTGGTAGGTAATGACGAACACGCTCGAGAGCTCATAAGCAGCCTGAAAGGGATCTTCACCCGCCTTGATTGCTTCTACGATGTGCTGTCTGATTTGCGTCAGGGCGTGGTGAATATCCCCCGGGAAGCGGTGGAAGCCTTCAGGATCAATCTCGCGCAACTGAAACACTGTCGCACATGGCGCGAAGCGTCCGCGATAAACGGATTCCTCGCGTGGTATACGTGGGAATTAGAGCGGCTGACCATGGAATGGGAATCGGCGCGACGCGCTCTGGAGGGTTTTGCCATGGAGCTTTTTTCGCGCATGGTTCACAGGCGCTTTACGAAGCGGATCTGCTACCGCCTCTTCCTGAACTTGCTCAATCTCTTCGATGAGCTTCTTTCCGAATGTCGACAGAGGGTACAGCAAACAAAAACGCAATAAGCCCGTCCCGCGGTGCGTGACGGGCTTCTGATTTCAATTGCTTCACTGATTAATAGTATGTTGTGCTGGTTCCGGATACGGGAATTCTCGCCTCGCCGCGTGCTCGCGTCTCGTTGTCCGGGGGCAGCGCTCAAAGCTGCGCACGCTCGCTTTGACCGGCGCTCGATTGCTCACCTCCGTTCGCGCCTCGCTGCTGCCCGTTCGATTCCCCGGCGCCGAAGGCGCTATGAAAAAACCACCAGCGGATGCTGATGGTTTTTTCATGGTACCGCCACGGGGAATCGAACCCCGGTTCCAGCGCTGAGAACGCTGTGTCCTAACCCCTAGACGATGGCGGCATGGTAATGGGCGACCTTCGACCGAAATGCTCTGAACGCTGTGCCTGCCCCGCACTGATTCTATTCCAAGCTCTTGAATCACTCAACTATGCAAGCCGCTGGCGTCTCCGCAAGATAGGATAGACGAACTGCCCTACAACGAACAATCTCGCGGAATCTAGTGCGGGGTCCTAACCCCTACCCGCCCGCCTCGACGCGAGCGTCTCGCGGACGGGCGGGGACGATGGCGGCTCAAAACAAATCCGCGACTACTATACTATGACACCAGCACCCCTGCAAGCTGTCCCATGATAAGCAACGCATCCATGAACGCTAGCGCGAAGGTGAGATCTTATAATAGGAGAGTAAGAACCGGGCCAGTTCATTGAACAGCGGCGTCGTGCTGTCGGACGCAAAGCCAACATTCTTTGCGTTATTGAGCCGAATCAAAACGGTAAATTTTGGATCATAGGCAGGCCCGTATCCCACGAATGTATGATTTGTTCGCTGCGTATAAACGCCCTTCTCCACTACGTTTGCCGTGCCCGTTTTTCCCGCCAAGTAATATCCGGGAACTGCGGCTTTGCGATCATACCCCTCGTCTGCAACCTCAACAAGCATCGCCGTTGCCGTATCGGCCGTCTCCTTTTTTACCACCCGGACGCCCGGCTCAGGAATGTGCGGCAGCGCAGTACCATCCGGTCTGCGCACCGCTTCAACGATATACGGTTTCACAAGCACTCCTCCATTGGCAAGAGCGTTAATCCCGGAAATCATCTGTAGAGCCGTCACCGTTATCCCTTGCCCGAACGACGCGGTCGCCTTAAAGACATCTTTATGCTTGGCCAGCTCCCCGAGCGAGCCGGCTCCCTCCTGACTGATGGTAATCCCGGTTTTTTGTCCGAAACCGAACTGCTTCACGTATGTATAAAACGTCTTATTCGGAACATCGCCGGTCGCAAAGACGATGCCGGTGTTCAGGGATTCCTGAAGAACCTGTGTCATTGTTTTGAGCCCGTGCGCGCGGTTATCAAAATTGTGAATCGTAAAGCCCGCTATCTTCACTTCTCCCGTATCCTGATACGTCGTATTCGGTTTCACGAGCCCAAGATCGAGTGCGACCGCCATCGCGATCGGCTTAAATACCGAACCCGGCTCGTACGCCTCAAATACGGCATCGTCATTGAAACGGGATACATCGTCAACGACGTTGTATTGATTCGGATCAAAATCAGGAATGTTGCAGAGTGCCAGGATTCTTCCAGTGGCGGACTCCATGACAATGATCGATCCCTTGTCTGCTCCGTACTTCTCGACACCTTTGGAAAGTATCGTGCAGGCCTGATACTCAATCGTCCGGTCGATCGTTAAGACGATGTCCGAGCCACGCTGTGCCAGCGAGCCCCCCGTATCCACCGGCAATCTCTCTCCGTTCGCGTCCCTGACGAATTTCATTATTTCGCTCGGCGGTGCAAGCTCATTCTCCCAATAACCCTCGATACCGTATCTGCCGACGAATCGAGTCCCGTCGATACCGTAAAAACCGAGCACGTGAGAACCGATGGTGCCATCCGGATAATAGCGTAATATTTGCTCCTTCCACTGGATTCCCTCGAGCCCGGCTGCACGAAGCGCGGCAATCTGCTCATCTGTTGCCCTCGAATAAATCGGCTCGTATATATCGTTCTCCTTCTTGGCCCGCGCAAGAGCAATTTCATAGTCGACACCGACGATATCGTGCAGGGCCTGAGCGGTATTGATCGGCCGCGTAATTTTATTAGGCACAAGATACACTTCATAAAACGTCCGATTAACGGCCAGCGGGTACAGATCGTCGGATTGCTCTGCCGTCCTGTCCCGCGCATAAATTTCCCCTCTCAGAACCGGTTCCGTGACCTCGCGCATCTGCTGTCGATCGGCAAGCCCCTGATAATAGCCGTGTGCAACGACTTGAACGAAAAAGAGGCGTACCAATATGACGCCAAAAACGATAACGACCACCCACGACAGAATCCTGATGCGTTTCAGGTTCATCCTGGGCGCATGGTACTCAGGACGAAAAAAACTGACCATCACGATCGATATTACCTGTTAAACACGACTGCCCCGAGTGATTGAACGTATCGCACATCAATTGCCTTGACGAGCTTAAGACGATCGCTCTCCGCGATCAGACGGCTCGATGTTTTTAATTGAGCGGCTGTGACGGAAAGGTACTGCTGCTCGTCCTGAAGCGTGCGCAAACTGGAGAGTTCCGATGCAAGCACGTATTTCCTCGTCGCAGAATAATTGGCGAGAGCAAGAGTCGATAGGTACATTACGACGATAGCGGCAATCAGCAACCGATTACACCGACCTATCGAGGAATGTGTTTTCTGTTTATACATCATGTTTGTTTTTGTTTTTGGGTTGTTTTTAAATTTTTTCTGCGACTCGCAGGAGCGCACTGCGGGCTCGCGGATTCACTGACTGTTCTTTCTCGGAGGACTTGATCGCATGAGTGGTGACGACTTTGACCGTCGCCATATGGCCGCACCGGCAAACGGGTGTTTGTGGCGGACAGATGCAGTCACGTGATTCTCGTTTGAAAAAGGATTTTACGATCCGATCCTCGAGCGAATGATACGAGATGACGGCAATACGTCCCCCGGTAGCAAGCACGCCAACGGCTTCGGGTAAGAATGCCGAAAGATTCTCAAGCTCATCGTTCACGGCGATTCGCAGCGCCTGAAAAACGAGAGTAGCGGGATGCAGCGTCTTTCTGCGTGAACGAACGATCCTTTCAATGAGCTTCACGAATTTCGGGACCGATACAACTGGCTTAGTTCCGCCGTGCTCCGTAATGTCAGCCCGGCTCGCTACAATTGCTTTCGCAAGAGCGTGAGCGCTCGGCAGTTCGCCGTAGGTCCGAAATATTCTCGCAAGTTCTTGAACCGACGCATATAAAAGGATCTCGCTTGCCGTCCGGCCTCCGTCGCCGTCAAAGCGCATGCCCAGCGCTCCGGAATCATGAAATGAAAATCCTCTCTCCTGATTCAACTGATCGGTCGACAAACCAAGATCAAGAACGATCGCATTGACCGGCAGGATAAACGGTTGCTGCGCAACGATTCGCTTGATGTCTCGATAGTTCGCCTGCACGATTGTGGCTCGCTGGCCAAACGAGCGAAGCTCGGCACCGGATGCGACAACCGCCTGTGGGTCGACATCAATGCCCAAGAGCACACCCGAGGGTGACGTACGCGTTAGCATGGCGCGCGCATGTCCTCCGCCCCCGACGGTGCAGTCGATACAATGATCCCCGCTTCGCAATTGTAAATGTTCAAGCGTCTCTTCGATCAGGACAGGTATATGCTCATATACTCTTTGCATTGCTACACACCCATCTCCGCGAGTGTCTCGGCTATGGACCCGCTTTCTTTCTCCGTGTGCTGCTTGTACCGTAACCAGGTGTCCGCGTCCCAAATTTCCACGCGGTCGTAGAGACCCGCGACAATTACCTGCTTATTCAAGTGCGCATACTGCTTAAGGTACTCGGGAACGTTGATCCGGCCTTGCCCGTCGAGCGTCGCTTCCATGGCGCCTGCCAACATCATTCTTGCGAAAGCGCGTGAACGGGACTGACTAATCGGCAATTGAGAGATCTTGGTAGCCAGCGCCTGCCATGTTTTCATCGGATACAAGAAGAGACACTCGTCAAGGCCTTTGGTAATAAAAGCACCGGTCTTCAGAACCGACTTGAATTTTGAAGGAATGGCGAGACGATTCTTGTCGTCCAATGTATGTCTAAATTCTCCAAGCAGCATGTGTTATCCACAGATACAGTGAGTTATCCCCACTTTTTCCCACTTTACCTCTTCACAGAACCATTTTACACCACATACCACTCCCCTGTCAAACATATTAGAATAAAAAACTCCCTATAAATCAAAAAAATGCGGCTTATGCCGCATCTGTGGATAACTTACCGCTCAATAATTACGCTAATCAGCCAATACTACGCATAATGAGAGCATATACGTACATGCCGATAACACCGGCGAGAAAACCGGCGATAAATCCGGTAAGGGAATCTGCCTTTGTTGCTTTCAAGAACACAAATACGTTACCGGACAGGTCCGCTTCCTTATGATGGTGAATATTCTGCATGCAGTAAGTGTAACAAACCCTCACCCGATTGTAAATCGTTTTCTTTTTTTCGATCGCGTTATGTTTGCGGGTCCCGAATAGTGCGGGATAATGAATCGTTTAAATTCTCCCGAAGAAGAGAATAGCTTCAACAGCGTGGACACTGAACTTGCTCGTTGAGCGGTTCCTGTCTGCGGCAACGCGATCAAAGGTATGTCAAGGTACCAGGCAAGCGTGTTCAGCGTCGTCAGAATGATTCGCGTGGAAGCAAACCCGCCAAGACGATCGGACTGCACGGCGATTGCCCGTAATCGGGATGTACCCAGCAACGCATTAACGGCTGTGAG
>Ga0209542_10014802_pt1 | contig 13199 bp, 13 predicted proteins | sample RifCSPhighO2_01_FD_184028 | JGI IMG/M metagenome (GOLD analysis project Ga0209542, IMG submission 184028) | Soil microbial communities from Rifle, Colorado - Rifle CSP2_plank highO2_0.1 (SPAdes) (version 2) | ecosystem: Environmental > Terrestrial > Deep subsurface > Rock core/Sediment ... | reverse complement strand
TAATCCAACAGGACTTTTCCCATATTTTTTCTTTAAATCCTCAATCTCTTTTTTACTTTCAGCAACGTGTATATGTGCCCCACATTTATTTCCATCCATAAACTCTCTACTTTTAATTAATAATTCCTTACTACAAGAATAAGGAGCATGAGGACCAAAAACAAATTTAATCCTATCATGTTTTTTGAATTTATCAACCAAATTAAATTCATCTGAAAATATATCCTCTTTTGTAAAATCAAAATAAACACTACATAATACAGCTCTTAATCCAGATTTTTCAACAGCTCTAGCAGTTTCATTCATAAATAAATACATATCATTAAAGCAAGTTGTACCAGATCTAATCATCTCCTTACAACCTAACAAAGAACCTTCATACACTTTTTCTTTAGTTAATTTAGATTCCATAGGCCATATCTTTTTTTGTAACCACTCATTAACTTCCATATCATCAGCATAACCTCTTAAAAAAGTCATTGCTAAATGTGTATGGCAATTTATTAGTCCAGGCAATAAAGCCTTACTTTTGCCATCAATCAAAACATCTCCATCTAAATTTTCTCCAATTTCAATTATCTTATCATTTCTAATTTTAACGTCACAATTTCTAAGAATCTCTCTTTCCTTATTCTGCGTTACAACGAAATCACAATTTTTTATTAACATATAATAAAGAATTAGAAAAACTTTAAAAACTTTATTCTATTTCAAAATAATCTTTTACCCATGTTCTTGATCTATCATCTTGAATAGCCACATAGTATTTTCCTTTTGTCCATCTTGTTGATGTAACAAATCTCAAGGGTCTTCTTACCACATTATTACTTTTCCTCACCCAATTACTACTAGGTTCAAAACAAGTTGTTCCATCACATAAACTACCAGTTCTATCAACTCTTAAATTATTACCAAGTCTATAAAATCTTATATCATTAGTAGCTCCACCCTTACCAGGATAAACATTAATATTTACTACCTCACCAGCTTTAAATTTTTCAGGAATAATTTCAATAGAACTCATTTTTGGTCTATTCCATTGAGTTAATACAATATCTCTTGCATATTTTCCACTAATCTTATCTCCGTTTAATAAACCAATAAAAACAATTAGAATTAACAACACTATAATTAAACCACCAAAAGTATTTCCTTTTTTACTCATATTTTTATTTATTCCTTAATTCTTTAAATATTTTTCCATTTCTTCAAAGCAATTTCCAATTCTTTATTTTTTTTACTATATTCCTTTAAAGAAATATTTTTCATCACAGCTTCAACAGACCCTCTAACAGCTCTAGCTCCAGATTCTGTTCCTAATGGATTTCCATGTACCCCACCACCAAATTGCATTATTATATTATTACCCAAAATATTAACCAGTTTAGGTACTAAACCAGGATGTAAACCCCCACTAGCAACAGCAAAGACAGGTTTTATATTATACCATTTTTGTTCTAAAATATGTCCTTGTTTATCTGCTCTTATTAATTTACCCTCAATTTCCTCTTCAATATCCTTTACCTCTTTTTTTCCACCTTCCATCTTTCCAACAACAGTTCCAATATGCAATTGATCAACCCCAATTAACCTTGCAATCTTAGCTATACTTAACATACTGATTCCATGTTTTTTATTTCTTGTTAAAGCAGCATGACCTGCTCTATGAGCATTACTAAACCTAAATTTTTATTTCTTATTGTTTGTAAAGAACTCCAACCTAAACTTATAATATCAACCATTACATATCTTCCATTATTATCTTTAACAAATTTAGCTCTTTTTATCATCTCATTAGTTTCAGCAGTTATATTAGGCATATACACCTTTCTTTCACCAGTTTCTTTTTCTGCTTTATCTCTCATTTTCAAAGTTTCAATAACCCTATCCTTAAATCTATTAAAATTCAAATCAACTAAATTTTCATCATCTTTTACAATATCTAAACCTCCTTTCCAAACCTCATAAGCAACCTTAGCATGTTCTTTTGTTCTCAAACCTATCTTTGGTTTTATTATAGAACCAACTAACGGTCTTTTTTTAATTCTTAATAATTTTCTAATACCCTTTATTCCAAACTTTGGACCTTTAAAACTCTTGATTAATTTTTTAGGAAATCTAACATCTTCTAATCTTAAATTCCTTACATCTTTAATACCAAAAATATTTCCAGCTATTCCTGATAAAATACCAGGCATATTCCCCATTTCAAATAATTCAATAGGATAAGCAATCTTAATCATATTATTCTTCTTATTAATTTCAAAAACCCTTGCTCTTAATTTTTTTATTTCTTTATTCATGGTTATCAAATCTGTCCATGTTCCAATACTACTTTCTAGAGCAATAGTATTAGCAGCTCTTTCAAAAGAGATATTTTTAGAAGGTTCAACTCTGTACAAACAAACTAAATCCTCCTTTTTTGGTTTATACTTCAAGTCTATATAATCCATTATTTTTTAATTATTTTTCTCCTTAATTAATCTTTTCATCTACTTTATAAATTCAACATTCTCTAAATCTTTAAATTCTTTATCTCCAGTTAAAAATTTAACATTCATTTTCCTAGCTACAAAATAACCAACACAATCAGTCATTGAAAGATTTTTTTTCTTATTTTCCAATTTAAACAAAACAGCTTCTTTTATTATTCCTTTTCCATAACCAACAACAGAAATATAATATTTATCAATTATCTTATTAGCAAATTCAACATCACAATCTTTCATCAAGCCATAAAACAATTCAAAAATATTTAACTGTGTAAGAATAGCATTCTTTTTTATATACGCTTTATAATTTTCATTACCTCTTATTATCTCAACAATTGCATAGGTATCAAAAAAATATGTATCAATCATACAATTCTCTCCTACTGATATCTTTAATTTCTTGACCTGTTTTCCACTTCTTTAACAACCCAAAAGTTTTCTTAATTTCTTTATTCTTCCTGATAGCAATAAAATGCAACATTTCCCTTTCTTTAATATTCTCCATTTCCAATTTTCGTTTAGGTATAATAACCCCAAACGAATTTCCTAACTTCCTTACTTCTGTATCAAATTCAAACATTTTTACCTCCTAAATTTTTAATTTTAAACTTTTCTGAAAAAGTTATGTTATAACAAATGTAAAACACATATATAAACTTTTCTATTCAATAAGATTTTAATTTTCCTTCCTAAATCTAATTCTATAACTCTTCATTGCTCCTTCAGCCAAATCATCAATCCTTCTAGTTTTACTAAACTTCTTTAAATTTTCAAACAAATTTTTTCTATCCATTAAAAAAGAAAACAAAACCTTACCTATTAAACTAGGTCTTTTCAAATAATCCTTATAATTTCCATAAAAAAATGAATTCTGTAAACCACTTTTAATCTTTATTAATTCATCTGCACTTAAATTTATTTCCATAACAGGTCTTTCAGCTCTTCTTATATCCCAATTTTCACTAAATTTTTCATCTTTTATCCATTTATTCTTAATTGCCATATCATACAAATCACTTCCAGGGAAAGGAGTAATAAAAAACACATGTGTGAAATCAGGTTTTAATTTCAATAATTGTTTTCTAGTCATTTCTATATCTTCTTTAGTCTCTTCAGGATTTCCAATCATTATCGTTGCTAATGTTTTCATTCCAACCTTTTTAACAATTTCAAAAGCTCTTAATTGCATCTCAGTGGTTGTTCCTTTCCTTAATGCTTTCAAAACTTTATCAGAACCAGATTCAATTCCAAATTCTAATTGTACACAACCTGCCTCTTTCATCTTTCTTAAAACATCTTCATTTATCTTATCAACTCTGCTTTGGCATGCCCATATCAAATTTAACTCTTTCATTTCTTCACAGAACTCTAAAATCCAATCATCATCCAAAATAAATGTATCATCTAAAAACCATAACCCATCTATTTTATATTTCTCTTTCAAAAATTTAATCTCTTTAATTACATTCTCTACACTTCTTCTTCTTGTTTTTCTTCCAAATATATTACAAGAACCACAATAAATACAATTATAAGGACAACCTCTTGAAGTCATAACTCTATCTACTCTTTTTAAATAATAACCCCTTATACCTCCTGGTGGTCTTAAATACCATTCATAATCCAATAAATGTCTAGCAGGAAAAGGTAATTTATCTAAATTTTCTATTAATTCTCTTCGCTCATTTATTATTATTCTATTATCTTTTTTCCAAATTAAACCTTTAATTTTGTCTGCGTTTTCACCTTTCTCTAATTTTTCTATCAATTCTTTCATTACATATTCTCCCTCTCCTACAATACCAAAATCAGCATCAAATTCTTTAACAGTTTCAGGTAAGGCAGTAACATGAACCCCTCCGATTACCAAATATTTACATTTGTTTCTTACTAAAGAAGCAATTTTCTTTGCCCTCGAATATTCTGTAGTCAAAAAACTTATACCAATAACATCGCATTTCTCTATTTTATCTATAAAAGAATAATCTTCTGGCAAAGGATCAAATATCTTAACATCATGATTTTTTTCTAAAACAGCAGCTATATACATCAAACCAAATGGTGCTATCTGTGAATCATTTCCCCTTGCATTTATTAAAGTAACCCTCATAAAATCCTGTTATTCAAGAACCATATTTAAAGATTATTGTGGTTTAACAAAACCTTACTAATTTTCATACACATAAATATTAGTTAGATAGTATATAAAATTCTAAAAATGAAAAGGTAGCTTTTAAAGCCACCTTCACCTCTTTTCCCTAAGAAAAAATTTCAGGATAAGCCCTTCTAACTTTCATAATAAAATTCCCAGGATCATAAATACCTAATTCAGAAATTATTTCATCAACCAATTTGTTATCAATTTTCTCAAAGACAATATTCCTAATTTCAACATTTTTAGGAGCATTTTTCCAAATTTCATTTTTGTCTCTTTCTTCTATTTCCACTTTTTCACAGAACTTCCAAGAATCACCACAAACATAAACTTTCTTTTTTAATTTATTTGCAATATCCACTATCATTCCACTCCCAATCTTATTTACAATATAATTATTACAAATACCATCAGCTCCAATTAATATAACATCTGATTTTTCTAAAGCAACCTTTGCACCAGAATCAATATAATGTTCAATCTTTATTCCAACTTTACTTAATTCTCTAGCAGTTTTTCTTCCTTGATACAAAGGTCTTGTTTCTGTATTATAAACTCTAACATTCTTAGCTTTCTTTAAGATTTCCACAACAGTAGAACTATGACAATGTGTAAATACTTTTTTTCCTTTAAATTTTCTATAACCAACTTCTGCTATTCTCTTTCTTACATTCTCCAAATGGTCCATAGCAATTCCATAATTTCTTCCATAATCTTTCAAAACAAACCTAACACTATTCCTTAACAAAGGTTCTGTTTCTCTTAATTCTAATAATTTTCTAACACTTTTCTTATCTCTTTTCAAAGAAATAGCTTTCAAACCAGCAATCGCAATATTTTCCGCACCCTGTATCTTTAAAGTTTTTATATCTCTACAAATTTTTTCAAAATTCATAATCACTTAAAATAATTTAAAATATATAAATCTTTTTAAACTCAAACTCTTCTTTTTTCAAAAATGCAACAAATAAAAGATAAATGGTTTTATTTTCCAGTAATAATCCTATCGATTTATCTAATCATAAGATTAATCAATCAATACCAATCTGTTAATCAATTTCCATTAGACTGGACAAATGACCTAACTTCTTATATTGCTTTACTCTTCTTCTTGACAAAAGTTGGTTATCATGGTTTTGTTCCTTATTGGTATAATGGATTTACCTTGTTTAATTTCACACCACCAGCATGGTATTATTTTACCTTACCATTAACATATCTAACAAATGTCCCTCTAGCTACATACCTATCAAGAATCTTAATTTATATTCTAGGTTTCGTAACAATTTGGATTTTAGGTTCTAAAACACAAATTTCAAAAATAAAAAGAATTGCTTTTTTTCTTTTCTTTTTCGCAAATGCAATTGCCATAGGAAACTTCATAAGGCTTGGAAGAATTCCAGAATTATTTGCTTTGTTAATCTTAATCATATTATCTTCTTTATTTCTCTATTATAAGGACAAACCATTAAATAAATATTTCTTGCTTTTCATACCTCTTTATTCTATTTTATTATTATCACATCAATCAATAGCTCTAATATTTCATATACCTTTACTTTCATTTTTCTTAATAAAATCAAAAAAAGAAAAATTAATTTTAATTTTATCAGTTATCTTAGGATTATTACTGGCTTCATTTTGGTTAGCTCCATACATTTTATCATTCTCTTCTGGTTCTTGGGGCGCATCAGAAGTCAGAACTATTGATTTAATAACTTTTGATAAAATGCACTTACCTCAAAATATAGCTTCTACTTTAATACCTTTGTTCTTTATCATAATTTTTTATTTTCATTACCAACAATCAAAATCCAAAAAAGAATTAATCTTCTATTTACCATTAATAATAACTTCAATTTTAATAATTACAAGATTAATAATCTTCATACCATTATTTAAATATGCATTTCCAGATTCTTATCTGCATATATTAATCTTCTTCTCATTATTCTTATTTATGAAAACAAAATTCACACCAAAAATAAAAACATTAGCAATTATCTCTCTATTCTTAATTTCTATACTCTCAATTTCAGTCAATCATTTTCATACCCCTTATTTCACACCACATTCTGAATTAGACGAAGAAACATTATCAATTTTACCATTAGTTCAGGGAAAATATATCTTAGCAGGACCACCACCTTCACAATTACACAAATGGTCTTACCATGCTTTTACTCCTATTTATTATAATTTATCAACACCATCAGGTTGGTCAATGCAGGTTACATCTCAAGAATACATTAATTATTTAGAAGAAACAGAACTCTATTTAGAAACTTCAATAAAACCAGAACAATGCCAAGATTTCATAAACAGATTAAAATATCTAAACACAACTTCTGTAATCACATACAATCAACATTGTAATGATCTAAAACAGTGTAATTTAAATGAAATAATAACCAAACAACATGTTTGTCTTTATACAATTTAACCAAAAATATTTATAGATTAATAAAATCTTATTAACAAAAATGAACAGAATCTTCTTGTCCAGAATAATAATCACAACTTTACTAAGTATAGCTTTAATCATAACTTTAATTAAAAAAGACACTTATACTTCAGCATCAATCATCATTATAGCAATAGCCTTCTTTATCTTAACCTCAAATCTATAACTTACAACACCCAGCACAAAAATTATTTGTAAACAGCATTCCTATGGAGAAATCTCAACAAAATAACTTCTTCTTTCTTAATAGAATAAACTAATCTATAAGGTTTTATATATAATGTTCTTTCACCTTTCAATCCATGTCTTAATGGTTTTCCAACAGAAGGATTTTGATCAATTTTATCAATTTGTTTTATTATCTTTTCTTTTAATCTTTTGTCTTTTAATTTTTTAAATGATTTTTCAAAACCTTCCGAGAAGGTTATCTTTACCATTTTTTAATTTCTTCTATAAACTTTTCTTTTTCCATAGTTTTACATTTACCAGCTTCTATCTCTTTCCAAGCTTCTTCAACTTCTTTTAAAATAATTAAATCTTCTTTCATAATTGGATTTTTTATCCTCTTCAAAATAATCAAACTATCTGTACTGGTTGTTGCAAAAACATCTCCTTCCTTTATATGCAAATTTTCTCTTATATCTTTTGGTATAACTAACTGTCCTTTAGAGCTAACTCTTGTGAGTTCAGGGATATTTTTTAGTAAATTATTTTTCATAATTGTAAGAAATTCTTACTAATATATAAAACTATCTATCTCATAATTTACAACATCTAGCACAAGCAGGAAACAAACCTTTTCTCAATCTATTTCTAAAATTTCTATACTTATTATTATTCCATATCTCCCTAAAATCATCTTCAAAAATATTTCCCATCTTATAATTTATAGATTCGCAAGGAAAAACATCTCCATTTGGAAACACAAATAATGCTCTCCAAACAAATTTACATTTTCTCCTATTTCTCCATTCCCCATACCATTCCCTTAATTCTTCATCATTCAAATCAGGAGTAAACACAATATCTTTATTATTTTTCAATTTTTTGATCTCATTAACATAAACATCAGTCATTTTGTCAGGATCATAACTCCAAGCTACTTCTGCTATATCTTCTCCTGGAAAAGCAATTTTACAAAAATGTTTATGTCTTTTAATATCCTCTTTCGTAAAAAAAGTAGGATGACCAAATCTTATCAAATCAACCTTGAATGTCCTTCCTAATTCAACTATCTCCTGTAAATTTCTAACATTATCTTCTGTTATTGTTGTGTGTATAATAACTTTAGTTTTATCTCTTAACTTACAAAACAATTCTAAATTCTCAATTAATTTTTCATAAGCTCCATTTACATTAACAATTTTATCGTGAACCTTTCCAAGACCTTGTAAACTAAAAACAACATAATCTAACTTTTCTTTAACTATTTCTTTTATTCTTTCCTCATTCAATAACAAACCATTTGTAAATATCCCACATCTTAATTTATGCTTTTTAATTATCTTTACAATATCAATAAAATCCTTCCTCAATAAAGGCTCACCACCAAACAAAACAAAACTTGGTTTTCTATATTTTACTACTTTAACAAAATCTTCAATCTGTTTTAAATTCGGTTCCTTATTATCTTTATTCAGAATGTCCTGTAAATTACACATCTTACATTTCGCATTACATCTTAAAGTTAAAAACAAAGCAATATTCAAAGGTAAAAAACTTCTTCCTTTCCTGAAATAATAATCATAAGGAAATAAAATCGCTTCTTTTAATAAATCTAAATAACCATAAGCCCTAAAGATTCTAATATTTATCAAATGTTTTTTTAAATCCAACATTTTACATTCTAACTATTGTTTTAAAAGCCCCCCAATATCTTTTCACATCTCCAAAATTCTTAATACTACCAATCTGTCTTGTTAAATACCTAGGATTCAAATAAACCTCTTTATACGCTTTTCTTATCCAATTCTTTAATTCTTCCTCATTCATACCATCAGGAACATAATGCAACCTGGTTTTTTTAGTATCTATCAAAGAACTAAATTGTGAATAATCCTCGTGCAACAATCTCCCTTCTTTCTTTACCATATCATATAATTCATTACCAGGATAAATCATTAAAGCATAAAATGCAACAACATCAACTCCTAACTCCTTAACAAAATCAATAGTATTTCTGATACTTTCATTAGTTTCTCCAGGCATTCCTAGAATTATAAAAGCTCTTAATCTTATTCCAGCTTCTTTTGTCCATTTAGCAGCATTTCTGCTTTGCTCTAATGTTATTCCTTTTTTCATAATATTCAACATTCTTTGATCACCAGACTCCAAACCATAATCAATCTGCCAACAACCAGCTTTTTTCATTTTCATTAATAATTCCTTATTAACTCTATCAACTCTTGTAGAACAACTCCATGTAATTTTAATTCCCTTTTCAATTATTAAATCACATATTTTACTTACTCTTTCCATATCCATGGTAAAAGTATCATCATAAAACTTTATCTCTTTAACACCATATTTTTCTACTAAAAATTCTATTTCTTTAATTACCCTTTCTGGACTCTGAGATCTAAATCTATTTCCAAAAACACTTCTATCACAATAAACACATCTGTAAGGACATCCTCTTGATGTTATCATATGTGCAAAAGGTAGTTGTTTATATCCACCTGGCATCGGAGTATATTTTTTTAAATCAGGATACAAATGTAAAGCAGGGAAAGGTAACTCATCTAAATTTTTTATTAGTTCTCTTCTTTTATTTATCTTAATTTCTCCATTTTCTCTATAAACCAAACCATTTATTTTTGAAAAATCTTTATCATATTTCAAAGCATTACACAATTCCAGTATTGTTTCCTCTCCCTCTCCAATAACACCAAAATCAAAACATTCTTCTTGCATTACTTTTTCAGGTACAGAAGTGAAATGTGGTCCTCCGATAACAATTTTATAATTTTTTAATTTCTTTCCAGTTTCTAAAGCAGCATCATAACTTAAAATAGTAGCAGTTATCCCAATTAAATCTGGTTTTTCTCTGTCAATCCTTTCTTTTAATTCTTCCAAACTTAAATTTTCAGGAACACAATCTATTATCTTAACATCAAATTTATTTTTCTCCAAAACACTAGCTAACACACCAATACCCAAAGGTAAAATCATATTAGCTACTCCTTTCAAACTTCCTGCTTGTTTTTCAGCACTCATCCCTGGATTTATTAAAACAATTTTCATTTCAAACACTCCCAGTTAACAAAGAATACCTAGCCAAAGCATAAATATCTTCAATCCTTAAATTTCTCAAAATCTTCCACATCTTTCTAGGTTTAAAATAACATTTTCTATATGCTTTCTTAATGTAATCATTTAATTCCTCTGTACTTAACTTGCTAATATTATATTTTTCATCAGAAAAGAACAATCCTGAATCTTCTTCCATATCACCTTCTAAACCAACCATCTCATACAATTCAGTATTTGGAAAAGCCAACACTCTTGCAAATTGATTCATATCAGCATCTAATTCAACAGCAAAATTGATAGTTTTCTCAATCTCTTCTTTACCTTCCCAAGGAAAACCAATCATATAATTAGAATAAGTAAAAAATCCAAAATCCTTACTCATCTTCATACTCCTCTTTACAGTTTCTAAAGTAAAATTCTTTTTTATCTTCCTCAACCCTTCATCATAACCAAGTTCAGGAGAAATATTCATTAACCACATTCCAGCTTTCTTCATTTTCATTAATAACTCTTCATCAATTTTATCAACTCTTATTCCATTATACAACTGAAACAAAATATCTATTTCTTTCTCTTTCACTAAATCAAATATTTTCTTGGCTCTATTCAAATCTAAACTGATATTATCATCCTGTATACAAATTTCTTTAATACCAAACTCATTAATTTGCCATTCTATTTCTTTAACAACATTTTCTGCACTTCTAGCTCTCCATGTGTAACCATTAGGATGAAAACAAAAGATACATTGATAAGGACATCCTCTTGAAGTTACAATAGTAGAAGCAGGTTTTTTCTTCTTAATAGGAACATTATATTTTTTCAAATTTATCTTATCCAAAGCAGGAAACGGCAATTTATCTAAATCCTTATTCCACTCCCTATCCTTCCTATAAAAAATCTTTCCATCTTTCTTCAAATATAAACCATCAACAACATCCCTATTCTTAATATATTCATACAAGGTTATTTCACCTTCACCCTTTACAACACCATCTATAAATTGTTGTTTTAAAAAAAACTTAGGATTAGAAGTTGCCTGTGCACCACCAATTATTATTTCTTTATCAAATTCCTTTTTTATTCTTCTTGCAGTTCTTATTGTATTTGTAATATTTCCACAATTAACACTCATAGCAATTAAATCATATTCATTAATATCCTTGTCTAATTTATCAACATTACAATCAACAACATCATTCTCTATACCTTTGCTTGTTAAATAAGAAGACATATACAAAACCCCTAAAGGGGGCATTGTATTTACATAATTCTCCTTTTTTACAGGACTTTCCACAATAAATAAAGTTTTCATTTTCTAACAATTAAAAAAACCTCTTTTTAAATTTTTAGTTTCTTCCACCAAATAATATTTTTCTTATACCAGTCAACTGTTTCTTTCAAACCATCCTCAAATTTAACTTCGGGTTTCCATCCTAAACCTCTTATCTTAGAACTATCCAACAAATACCTTTTATCATGTTGCAATCTATCAGGAACATATTCTTTAACTTCTTCACCTTCATCTAAAAATTTTAATATCAAATTAGTTACCTCTTCAATACTTCTTTCATCACCAGTCCCAATATTATATGTTTCACCTATTTTACCTTTCTGCAATATTAAATCAATTGCCTTACAATGATCTAAAACATGAATCCATTCTCTTCTATTTTGGCTACTTCTAAATACAGGTACTTTCTTTCCTTCTAAAATATTTGTAACAAATAAAGGAATTAATTTCTCAGGATATTGATAAGGACCATAATTATTACCACAATTTGAAATTGTTATAGGCAACTTAAAGGTATGAAAATAAGCTCTTACTATATGATCTGAACTAGCTTTTGAGGCATTATAAGGTGTCTTGGGATTATATCTACTTTCCTCTGTAAACTTTTCCTTACTATCTAATTCTAAATCTCCATATACCTCACAAGTTGAAATATGATGGAACCTCACATTATCTTCCTTACAAGCATGCAATAAAATTTGTGTTCCCAAAACATTTGTCCTAACAAATATCCCAGGATCTTTTTCAGCTCTATCATTATGACTTTCAGCAGCAAAATTCACAACAGCATCAGGCATTTCTTCTTTAACTAAATAATCAACTAATTTCCTATCACAAATATCTCCTTTTACAAATTTATACTTTCCATTCTCTATATCTTTCAAATTCTCCAAATTACCAGCATAAGTCATTGCATCTAAATTAACAATCTCACAATCATGAACACTAAACATATATCTAATAAAATTACTTCCAATAAATCCCAAACCCCCAGTAACTAATAATTTCATATCCTCACCTCAGAATGTTCTCCTAAAATAAATCTATGTCCTTTAGGTAAATCATTTCCAGAAGAATCTATCACAGTATCTTTCCCAATTAAACTATCAACAATTTTTTCACTAAAATTAATACTTACATCACCAACAATTATAGAACTTTCAATTTCCCCGCCTTTTATTTTTGAATTATCACCTATTGATGTATATGGCCCTATGTATCCTTCAATAACACAATTCTTACCTATTATTACAGGACCTTTTATTTTACTTCCATTTTTTATTACACTTCCCTCTCCAACCTCAACCTCACCAATTATTTTAACACCCTCTTCTACTCTACCTTTTATTTTCCCTTTCAGATCCATCAAAACCAAATGATTAGCTCTTATTATGTCTTCAGCATTACCGGTATCATCCCACCAACCATCTACTATTGTTGCTTTAACTTTTTTATTTCCATCTAAAACAAATTCTTTTATAGCATCTGTTAATTGCAATTCGCCTTTAGCTCCAGGTTTAACTCTTTTTATAGCATCAAAAA
>Ga0209542_10014801_pt1 | contig 13199 bp, 9 predicted proteins | sample RifCSPhighO2_01_FD_184028 | JGI IMG/M metagenome (GOLD analysis project Ga0209542, IMG submission 184028) | Soil microbial communities from Rifle, Colorado - Rifle CSP2_plank highO2_0.1 (SPAdes) (version 2) | ecosystem: Environmental > Terrestrial > Deep subsurface > Rock core/Sediment ... | reverse complement strand
GCGGTGGAGCTGTGGTAAACGGACCCGTAGTAAACGGAACCAGGGGGTGCGTAATAGTCAATTATACCGGCAGTTCTTTGGTCACCAATATTATTGCCGGACCTGGGATTTCATTAAGCGGTCCAAACGGGAATGTGACAATAAGCACTTTGCAAGACATCACCATGAATTGCTATATTGCCACTGACGAGACGACAAATTGCAGGACATGCCTGGGCGAGACTTGTTCAAATTATGTAGTAACCGCCGGAGCTCCATACAATGCTCCCGTCGTTCCCTATGTCGACCAGTCCTCCCCATAAAAGATTACATTTGCTATATTATTAACCGTGCCAATAAAAAAAGTACCTGACACCTTTTCATTTTCTAGGTGATTTGATGCGGTTGATTAACTAATTACCAACAAAAGGATATACTTCCAATATGCCCCCAGAACAAAATAATGATAACAAAAGCGCCACGGCCAGACATATTCTATTTGCGGTTGTGGCCATTGCGATTGTTTCTTTAGCCGTTTGGTATTTTAAGCCCCAAATTCCTTTTGTCAGTCAGGCGCTGGCAGAGACTGAAAATCTTTCTGAAGAGGATAAATACAAAATTTTAGACGACCTCACCAAGGAAAGCACAACGGCAACAACCAAAGAGGATAAGTTAAAAGCACTCAATATAATTGAAGAGTTTGAAAAACAAAGAAGTTTGAACACTCTACCCGAGGGAAATACGATTGGCAATACGATTGGTAATACGATTAGAAATGCGATTGGTAATACGATTAATAATTCGGTAATTTTCTCCCCCCTGAATTCCGTAATAAACACACTACCCTCGGTCAACGCTATTAGTTCGCTAATTCTTTTCCCCCTGAATTTTGCAATAGACACCGTGTCATCCGTAGGGGATACGATTAGAAATACGATTGATTCTATAATTTTTTCTCCAGAGCCATCTGGCGGTGGTGATGCTTCCCCTGGTCCCGGGGCCCCCGGCGATACTGGCGCTCCCGCTCCCGGGACTACCGGTGGTGATACCGCCCCCGCCCCTGCCGCTGATACCCCTGTTGGTAATGCTATCGGTGATGCTCTTAGTAATGCTGTTAATAGTGCTTTTAGTAATGCTGTTACTCCTGGGAGCCTTGCAGTAGCGGCGCTTTCTGCACTTACAGGTGGTCTTGTTGGTCTAGTTGATATTGGGTGTGGGGGGTGTATGTCTAATCCCATCAATGCCGCTTTAGGAATAACACCAAACTCTAATGCTCCAGAAAACTCTAGTATTACAGAAACTAGTGTTCCTGTAGATGCTGAGGGTAACCCCGTTGGAGAGGCCCCTGACGGAGATGCCAATACTGCCCCTGGCACTGATTCTGGCAGCAGTCTTGCTGATCCTGGCTCTAGCGTTGGTAATACCGGCAACGACGGCACCGGCGTCGGCGTTGGTAGCCCTGGCGACGCTGGCAATCCCGGTTCCGCTGGCGATGGTGGCGTTGGTGGCGAGAGTGGCGGCGTTGGTAGCGATGGCGGCGTTGGTAGCGATGGCGGCGTTGGTAGCGATGGCGGCGTTGGTAGCGATGGCGGCGTTGGTGGCGATGGCGATGGCTGGTAGCCCTTCAGTTATTTGTACTGAACTTTTCCGTCAGGGATATTTAGCAAAGGAAATTTTTGAGGCCGATGGAGCGTATGCCAAAAAATTTGTTTCCGGAGGGGTATCCTCGATATATCATTTTTGGGCAAAACCTTTGGTGCGTTTGATGCAGAAGTCAAATTTTATTACTCAAATTGTCCGCCCATATGGTACGGCCTGGGCTACCCACATGGCCTATGAGATGGGAACGGTGCAAGAAGATAATTGGCTTGGGAAACAACTTCACAATACTTTTCTTCCCCTGCACCAAAAAATTTCCAGTATTCTCTTTTCTACTGAAGAAAAAGTGGTTCAATCAAAACCATCTGTAGTCTCTGCTTTTTCTACTGAAATTGTGTACTTAGTTGCCTTGTTAATATTCTTGGGTTCATTGATTTTAATTCCCATAATTCTCCTTTTGGGTATGGTGTTTTTATTTAAGGAATTTATTGGTGGGCTAAAAGAAAAGTTAGGGCAAAATAACAAAAAATTGGGGACAGCCATCATTTAATTCGATCTCGTCGCCCAATTTCCCGCCCGCCGACGGGGGCTACTGGTTTGATTGCCAATTTTCGGCTGTGGTATAATAAATAGGAAAGTAAAATGTTACTATGCCAAGTTTTAAAAAAGAAACATTGAAGTCTTTAAAAATTATTTTTCTGGCTATTGTTCTTTCTTTCGGCATTTCCGCAATTTCTTTGTATAAAACCGATATTACCGAAGCCAAGCTTGACCCGCCAGTTATAAGTTTTTCCGGCCACGCTTGGGCTGAAAACATTGGTTGGGTTTCGCTTAATTGCATGAGCAACGACAGTTGTGCCACATCCAACTATAAAGTAGTTATGGACCAGGATGGGAATCTTTCCGGCTATGCCTGGAGTGAAAATATTGGCTGGCTTTCTTTTAATCCAAGCGATGTTTCCGATTGCCCAGACGGGGTGTCTTGTTCTCCTATTTTAAATAGATGGTTTGGCGCGGGGCAAGGAGAAGTTAATGGGTGGATTAAAGCTCTCTCGGGCGGAACCGTGGGGTCTGGTGGTTGGGATGGCTTCATTAAGCTTTCTGGGGATTGGGCGAACGGAGTCAAGGCCGGAGCATACCCAAGTGGGGTTAATGGTATTGGAACCGGACTTTCAGGATTTGCTTGGGGAAGCGATGTTATTGGGTGGATTGATTTTCGCGGAGAAATTGCTGGCGGGGTAATAGCGGATTCTCTTTTAGTTTGCAGGTCTGATTGGCGCAAGAATTGTTCTACGGCGCCGAATTCTTGCGGGCTTAGAAATTTCGGGTTTGTTCAGTGTGATGGAAGTTGTAGTACTGATATTCCGCCAGCGGAATCAGCCTGTAGTACCTTGAATGCTCCTGTAGGTCCGGGTGCGGGAGGAGGAGCTGGAGTAACCGGCGGAGGAGATGGCGCGCAATCATGTCCATTTTTGGATTTAACCCCACAGACCGTTCCCCCTGGAGGCACTACTAATATAAGTTGGAATGGGCAGTGTACGCCAAGTCCGTCTTGTGTTTTATATGAGAGTCCGAGCGGTATTATTATTTCTACTTCAACGGTAACAGTAAATAATCCGGCAGGGAATAACGGCTTTCAATCAAACGCCGTAAACGGGCGACTTACTCTCATCCTTGAATGTAGCGGTTTAGGTGTCGGCACGACAAGCGTTAGCAAAACCATATTTTCGAAATTTGATTTTAAAGAAATTTAAGTTTTCTGGTTGGCGAGGATACCCGTGGCTTGCTACGAGCATAAATGGGGGCAAACAACAATTTCGCCCAGGTGGATCAATTGCCGTAGACTAAACTTTAGGCGGCGCGGCAGGTGATTCTCTATCCGATTCGGTATATTATATAAAAATGGAACTATCGCCACCTGAAAGAAAATTTTCTTCCCCTGAAGAAGAGATTGTTTTTTTGCGTGAGCATATAAAGAAGAGCTCCGAGACTGCCCCAAAAGAGAACTTGGAATTCCACGCCAAGGAAGCAATAAAAAGCTACAAAGGACTACAGGATGAAAAAATACTTAACCCCCGCTATCAAATACCGCTTAAGGAACAGGAGGGAATTGTACTTAAACTAACACCAGAAGCCCATGATAAAAAAATGGAAGAGCTTCTTTCCGTATTGCTTGAGAGAGGAGTGAAAAACGCCCTATCTCTTTTAGAAGAACTTCGCGATCCGCATTTGGATGACGATTTTCATAGGTTTTTAGTACAGTATTTGGCTTCACAGGGAAGTGTCCCTGGAATAAATCCCGATGATGAAAAATTCAAAGGTATCTCCATGGGTCTTTATCGTATTTCCGTGCCAAAAACGGAAGTCGCTGACTTAAAAGAATTTATTTCCCGCATGGAGCAGTTTTACGCAGGAATGCTCTCTATTGCTGACGGAAAAAGAATTGAACCGGGGAAAAATTATTTTACCCTAGAGCTTGCACTGCCGGAAAAAAGTTCAGAACTTGCCCTGTACGCAGCGGTTCCCCGCGCCAAATCAACGATTTTTGAAAAACAATTTCTGGCATATTACCCCGATGCGCGAATTTCTGAAGCAACAGATGATTACAATGTGTTTGTGGAGAATGGGGCTTCTATGGGAGCTAAGGCAGAGTTAATCGCAAGTGAAGTTTTTCCGATTAAAACTTATGGGGAATTTGACCACGACCCAATGGATGCTCTCCTTTCAGCATTTTCTAAAATAAGAAAAGAGGGCGAGGGTGCGGCCCTGCAACTCCTTATTGCTCCGGCCGGAGACCACTTTATAAAACTTTTTGGACTAACACTTGAAAATATTGACAAGGGAATGTCATTAAAAAATGCATTACCCGCCAAGGGAATGCTTGATGCTTTCGCCAAGGTTGGCAAGGGGATTGTATTTGGTGTTAAGAAAAAAGAGGGTGATGGCAAAGACGCAAAAATTGAAGAAGCTAAAACAAAAATTAAAGAAAAGCTGGCAAATACTATTGTATATTCCAGTTTGCGCATTATTGTTTCCGCGCAAACGGTTCCGCGGGCCAAAGAAATTGTCGGCGAAATTGCTTCAGCCTTTAATCAATTGCGTAGTCCAGAAGGCAATGGTTTAACTTTTGAATTATGCGAAGGAAAAAGCGCCTTGAAAATGTTTCATGAATTCTCTTATAGAATTTTTAGAGAAGATGAATCGTTCCCGCTTAATTTAAAAGAACTTGCTACAGTATTTCATACCCCGCATCAGGCTGGTGGTAGCGCTCATCTTTTGGAATCTTCCTGGAAGACTGCCAAGGCGCCCATGAATATTTCACAGTCGGGCATAGTGTTAGGAATAAATCGCCATCAATCACTTGCTACCGAAGTGCATTTTGCGGGAGAAGACAGGATGCGCCACTTTTATGTAATTGGGCAAACTGGGACTGGGAAAACCACTCTTTTAAAACAGATGGTGATACAGGATATTTTAGAGGGGCGCGGTGTTTGCATGATTGACCCGCATGGCAATGATTTAGAGGAAATTTTGGCGCACATTCCGGAGTCGCGGGCAAATGATTTAATATATTTTGACCCGGGATTCGTTGAACGGCCAATGGGACTCAATATGCTTGAATACGACCCCCGCTTTCCGGAACAAAAAACATTTGTGGTCAACGAGCTTCTTTCTATTTTTAACAAACTTTTTGACATGAAAGTGGCCGGTGGCCCTGCATTTGAGCAATATTTTAGAAATGCCGCATTTGCGGTGATGGATTATCCGGAGTCCGGCAACACTCTTCTTGACATTGCGCGGGTGCTTTCTGATAAAGAATTTCGGGCGGAGAAATTGGCCCACTCAAAAAACCCTCTAGTTACACAGTTCTGGCAGAATGCCGAGAGGACTACCGGGGAGCAAGGGCTAGCAAACTTTGTTCCTTATATTACGAATAAATTTGACGTTTTTTTGTCCAACGACATCATGAGGCCCATTATCGCCCAAGAGCACTCCGCGCTTAATTTTCGCGATATTATGGACCAAAAAAAAATTCTTCTAGTCAATCTTTCCAAAGGTCGTTTGGGGGATGTGAACTCCAATCTTTTGGGTCTTATTATAGTAGGAAAGATTCTAATGGCAGCGCTTTCCCGCACAGACATTTTGTCTTTAGGGCAGAAACCCGCCGATTTTTATCTTTATATTGATGAATTCCAAAATGTGACCACCGATTCTATTTCTACAATTTTTTCCGAGGCTAGAAAATACAGGCTTTCTTTGACTGTTGCGCACCAATATATCGCTCAACTTGATGAAAAAATAAAAAATTCCGTTTTTGGAAACGTCGGTTCTATGGCGGCGTTTCGTGTCGGGCAGGAAGATGCGGAATTTTTGGAAAAACAATTTGCTCCGACGCTTACGGCAAAAGATATTACCGGCCTTTCCAATAGAAACGCTTATGTAAAACTTTTAGTAAACGGGGAGCCGACAACACCGTTTAATATTGAAACAATAACTCCAACGGAAGGGGACGCCCCCCGTGCTAGAAAAATCCGAGACATATCTCGCGCGCGATATGGTGTCCCGCGCGAGGAAGTGGAAAGAGCAATTCTTGAAAAATACAAGAAAAAACAGCCACCAGCGGTCGTTTAAGATTTCTAGTTTCTTATGTTATGATGCTTCTGTAATTTACACAATTTATGAGCCCCGTTAGAGGCCGCGGTCGGGTAGATCGTTTTACAATAGGCATAATATGGTGGTAAAAAGTGAATTTTTTTAATAATAAACGCGTGCAGGTTTCTACGAACGTGACCTGCCTCTAAACGGGATGAAGCACAATAAAAAAGAACGCACGCTAGTAATTATTAAACCAGACGGTATTCAGCGCACGCTGGTCGGAGAAATTATTAAGCGTCTTGAGCGCGTAGGGCTTAGAATGATGGCGCTTAAAATGGTTTCTCCGTCGGAAGAAATAATTGAAAAACACTATACTCTTGACCCGAACTGGCGCCGTATAACCGGGGAAAAAACAATAAAAAGCTATAAAGAAAAAGGGCTTCCTCCTCCGTCAGAAGACCCGCTTGAAATTACAACTCGCATACTTACGGGGCTGAAGAAATATATGACAAGTGGACCTATCATCGCAATGGTCTGGCAAGGAGCTCACTCCGTAAAAATTGTTAGAAAGATTGTCGGCAGTACAGACCCGCTATCATCAGATGTTGGGACTATCAGGGGAGATTTTGTTTTGGATTCGTATCAGATGTCAGATGAAGACGGTCGTTCTCTGCGTAATTTAATTCACGCCTCCGGCTCACCCGAAGAAGCAGAAATGGAAGTAAATTACTGGTTTACCAAAGAAGAAATACATCAATACTCGCTAGTGCAGGAAAAAATCCTTTATGACGTCAACTTTGACGGAAGGAAGGAATAGAGATATTAACAGCCTGCCCCGTTAGAAAATCACGATAATTATTTTAAACACAATCGTTTTTACTATATAAATCAATCTTTATTTGGGGAGGGTGGATTTTGATACATTTTTCTAATGGGGTCAATATTGCCAAACTTTTTAGTGGGCATATTATTAAAGTAGGGTTATTGGCGTATTGCCTCTAAGATTATTTTACATATCAAGGGATTCTAACTTTCGATACGCCGTGGCGTACCGTCGAGGAAACCCACTTAGTAAATGCTAGCGGTCGATATCTCTCAATAATCCTAAAAAAAATCTGTGCAACTGCACGGACTTTTTTTATTCACCCGCTTCACCCACCAACATTTCCGAAGGAAACGTAGGTGGGCAAGAAATTTTTTACGCATCAATAAATATAACAAGATAAAAATACTGGCGAGAATTGTAATTAAGGTGTAAAATTGCTTATTATTAAAAATTTAGGAGGGTAAATGAGTTGCTATATTCTGTTACAATTTACATAATTCTCATGGTCCTGTTAGAGGCTGCGGTTGAGTAAATTTTATATAATAAACATAATATGATAGTAATAAGTAAATTTTTTAATAATAATTACTCGCGGGAATTTACGAACGCGACCTGCCTCTAACAGGATGGAAGATAATTCTAAAATACTGAAACTTACTTTTTATGGCGGGGTGGGCACTGTTACTGGCGCTAATTTTTTACTTGAAGGCGCAGGCAAACGTTTCTTAATTGATTGCGGTCTTCAGCAGGGGTGTTATAAAGTTTGCGATGACGCCAATCGTGCTCCATTCTCATATACCCCTGCTTCAATTGATGCGGTCTTCATAACCCATTCCCACATAGACCATGTTGGGCGACTTCCCAAACTCGTTAAAGAAGGATTTAAGGGAAAAATTTATTCCACAATTCCGACAAAAGATATCGCCGAGGTAATGCTTTTAGATAGCCTGGGAGTTATGGAAAAGGAGGCTAGGCGCGATAATTTACCGACTATTTATAATGCCCTTGATGTCGCGCAAACCACGCGTCAATGGGAGGGATTGCCTTATCACCAAGATATTAATTTTGGCCATGGATTCACAGTAAGACTTCTTGATTCGGGGCATATTCTCGGTTCTTCCATGATTGAAATAACCTTTAATAAAAAGAAAATTGTTTTTACCGGAGATCTCGGCAATAGTCCATCGCCGCTTTTAAATGACTCGGAAAATATTACGAATGCCAATTATTTAATAATTGAAAGTGTTTATGGAGACCGCAATCATGAGTCGCGCTACGACCGCAAGCGGCTTTTGGAGGAAGTTATAGAAGAATCCATAAAAAAAGCCGGGGTGCTCATGATACCCGCGTTTTCTCTTGAGCGAACGCAACAGATACTTTATGAAATAAATGATTTTGTTGAAAATAGGAAAATTCCTCCGGTTGCGATTTATCTGGATTCTCCGCTCGCGATTAAGGTAACAAAAATTTATTCCAAGTACAAAGAATATTTTAGGCCAAAAGTCCAAGACCTTATTAATAAAGGAGATGATATCTTCTCTTTTCCCGGACTCAAAAAAACTCTTACCACGGAAGAATCCAAAGCCATTTTGACGGAACCTGACCCTAAAATAATTATTGCTGGGAGCGGAATGTCTAATGGGGGGCGCATAATTCACCATGAAAAAAATTATCTTCGTGATAAAAAAAACACCCTTCTTCTCGTCGGATACCAATCAGCTGGGACGCCGGGGAGGTTGCTTCAAGACGGAAACGAGTCTATTAATATTTTAGGAGAAGAAGTGCCAATAAACGCAAAAATAGTTACTATTTCAGGATATTCCGCACACAAAGATTCAGATGGATTGGTGGAATTCGTTTCCCAGGGCAGAGATAAAGTAAAAAAAGTTTTTGCTGTTATGGGGGAACCAAAATCGGCACTTTTTCTGGTACAACGTTTGCGAGATTATTTAGGAGTAAATGCAGTTGCCCCCTCGGCTGGTGAGGCGATAGAGCTTGATATGAACTGAAAGATAGGGATTAGTGTAATATAGTGTCATGAGTCCCGTTAGAGGCCACGGTCGAGTAAATTATTTGTGATAGATATAATATGATAGAAATAAGTAAATTTTTTAATAATAATCACGCGCTGGAATCTATGAACGCGACCTGCCTCTAACGGGATGGAAAATAACAACAAACACGAACATTTACGTTTAAAATTAGGTGTTTCTGGGGCGGCAGAAACTGGTCATTGCGGAATCGACGCACTTGATAAAGCAAAAGAACTTGGCCGGGAGATTGCTCTCCATGGCGGAGTGCTTTTGAGTGGCGCCACTACTGGGTTCCCGCTTTGGGCTGCTATGGGAGCAAAAGAAGTTGGAGGTATTTCAGTCGGACTTTCGCCTGCAGCAAGCCAGAAAGAACACGAAGCGGTATATAGGCTCCCAATTGATTATATGGACCTTCTTATTTATACAGGGTTCGGATATTCCGGGAGAGACCTTTTGTTTACCAGATCGTGCGACGCAATATTTATTGGGTGTGGCCGTATTGGAACTATTCACGAATTTACTATTGCTTACGAGGATAATAAACCAATAGGAATTTTGGAAGGTGATTGGGATATGGATGAAGTGCTGAAAAATATTATAGATAAAAGTGATCGTGTCAACGAACGCGTTATTTTTGATAGCAACCCCAAAAGGCTTGTAGAAAAAATAATTGAGTTAGTGCAAAAAGTTAGGATTGAAGAAAAACTAAACGAAAACTAAAAAACTTCCCCGTGAGATAGTAAAATCAGAGGTGAAATTGAATCTTAAATTTATTTTTAATCCTGTATTATTTTAAAATATAAACTGGCTTATCTCACGGGGAAGTTTTTTAGTTAATAGATTTCATTAATCGCTTGAATGATTCTTTGTGTTTTTCTGCGAGTAAAGCAAGCATTTTTCTGTTTACCCTTACTCCTTTTTTAATGAGAGAGCCCATGAATTTACTATAAGATATTCCCTCCTCTTTTAGTACGGCGCCCATTTGTACTTGCCACATCCGACGCATATCATTTTTCTTATCACGACGATGGGCAAAAGCATATTTGCCAGCATGGGCGATTGCCTCGCGCGCAGCAGATTCTTTTTTACTTCTGCCGAATCTATACCCTTTTACTTTTTTTAATATATTACGACGACGCTTCATCGACATAGTTCCCCGTTTTACTCTTGGCATGGTTTTATGAATTAGCTAAAAATCTCGCGCGGGCTTTTCGGTTCATTACAAACAGCGCCGTCTTTTTCCCGGCCAATTGTTTCGTTCTTTTTTGTTTGGCGTTAAAATGGTTGAATCCTGGTTTTCGCCCGAGAATTTTACCGTTTTTTGTCACACGAAGCCTTTTATTAAATGATTTATTTGTTTTCATATATTTTCTTAACGAGCGACCTAAATTTCTTACTCACGAAGTGAGTGTAGAAATTGGAAGTACTCTTGTGGTGTGGAACGAGTCTTTGAAAATAATGACTCCAGCTCTTTGTTCCCCCGTCACCTCAACATGAAGTCTTAAACAATTTTTACTCCCAAAGGATAGTCGATTCTGCTGTTATTTGCAAGGGGCGGGGTGAATAAATTATTGTCGTTTTACTTCTTAATTTATTTCACTTTACATGCTCAATAATTATGCTTAGTCCTTTTGGCCCGCGCTTGTATTCCTCGGCCAGTTTATAGTTTTCGCTTATAAGTTTAAGAATTCTGTTTAAGCGTTCCTTGAGAAATTTTTCTTCCATATATTTTGATCTACCAGCCAAGAAAAGCTCTATTCTAATACGATGTCCTTCCTTTAACCAAGCGGAGGCGTTTTTTGCCTTAATACCAAGATCATGCTCGGAAGTCCCTATCTTCACTTGCACATTTTTTATGCCTGTTTGGTGAGACCCAGCCTTCATCTTTTTCTGCTTTTTGTTTTGTTCATACTGAAATTTACCGTAGTCCATAATCTTTGCGATTGGAGGAACGGTATTCGGCGAAATTTCAATAAGGTCAAGACCAGTTTCTTGCGCCAATTTAAGCGCGTCACTAAGCGTGAGGACACCCCTGTTTTTTCCTTCGCTATCAATAATGCGAAGTTCACTTGCGCGGATTTGTTGATTGATTCTTATTTTTGCGGACAAATGTGTTTGTTTTGTGGAGTAAATGGCCCCTCCTAACAACAGGGTTAAATTTTAGCTCACTTACATCGTAGAGTCAATCTTTTTAGCTGTTTCATAGTGTTTTTTAAAACGGGCCCATTTTTTGTCTTTATTTATCCACAAGTTACTAAAAAAGCTAGAAAAATCAAAGGTTTGTAATGGTACAATTATAGGCGAAAGTCGTATAAATGAGAAAATTTCTACAAACATTGAAGACGGCATGCTTCTTTGCGTTGGGTATTTTTCTATTGTATAGTTTTTTTCTTGTTCCTCTAACTTTGGCTGCTCCCGGAACTCCGACGATTATAAGTTATCAAGGTCGCCTGACCAATTCATCCGGCAGTTTGCTGGGCGGGGCCTCTGGGACAACGTATTACTTTAAGTTTTCAATCTGGGATAATTCCACCGTCGGTTCAGGAATAAAACTCTGGCCCGCCGAAATTCCCGCCACCACCACCGCGTCCGTGCGCGAGGGCGTTTTTAATGTAAACATCGGGGACACGGCAAATGGTTACCCAGATTCGCTAAACTATAACTTCAACACTAACAAAGATATCTATCTTCAGGTGGAAGTTTCAGACGACAACGATTCCTCCGAAACTCTTTCTCCCCGCCAACGGATTTCAAGCGCATCATTCGCGCAACTTGCCGGCGCCGTTTCCGGAACGACAACACCATCAACTTTTGGTACAACAACCCCAATCGGAAGTTCGCAGGTTACGATTGAAGCAACATCCACTAATAGTATTCCACTTACTATTCGTGCGGCGCTGAGCCAAGTTGCTAATCTTTTTAATATTGAGAATTCATCCGGAGATAAACTTATTTTTTCTAATGCTACCGGGGGACTATTTGCATCTTCAACTTTCCAATCAACAGGCCTCTCCACTTTTTATGGAGGAATTTTTTCAGACTCCGCTTCTTCGACGATTGCCAGTCTTACTGTTGTTAGTGGAACGACTACAAACGCGACAACGACCAATTTAGTAGTTACAGGGACTGCTTCAACCTCGGCGTTGACAATTTCCAACGGCCTTTTCCAGGGAGGGTTTGATGATTGCAGTTTGGAAAGTCAGACCGTACTTTACAATTCAACCTCCGGAAAATTTTCTTGCGGCTTTGACTCAACAGGCGGGGGAGGTGCAGAACTAAACTGGACCTATGTTGCAACTGAAGCTAATAGCAGTAAGGGAAGAATTTATGTTTCAACCACGACTAATCAAGTAGTTATAGGCGCTTCTGCAACAACATCTTTGGCACGTCTGGAAGTTATCGGCAATCAATATATTTCTGGTAATTTAGGCATCGGGACGACGAGTCCATATTCAATGCTTTCTGTCGCAGGACAAGTTGTCGGACAAAACTTTATAGCAACGTCTACCACCGCAATTTCTTCTTTCCAACAACTTCTTGCCAACGCCTCCACCACTCTCCAAAACTTCACCGGACTCAATAGCACCACCACCAACGCCACTTCCACCACAAGCTTTGCCGGGACCGCAAGTTCCACCAATCTTTTCTCCACCACTCTGACTACCGGCAACACCTCTATCGGTGGAACCTTGAATGTCGCTGGCGCTTCCACCTTGGCCGCTTTAACCACCGGACTCATTAATGGACAAACCATTTCTTCAGCCGCCAACTTGACCGGCACCCTTGCGGTAGCTGGAGTCTCCACCCTCCAAGGTCTAACCTTTACCTCTGCCACGGGAACCGCGGCCACCACCACCAATTTCTTCTCCAACAATATCTTTACACCAAATCTTGTTGCAACAACTAGCGCAACACTTGGCACCACCACTCTCACCAGTCTCTCCGTCACCAATCTGGGAGCCACCTCCACCTTTGCCGGATTCCTGAATGTCACCGCATCGTCCGCTACCTTCGGTACTAGCACATTCACTGGTGATATTTTTAGCAGAGGATTAGCCGGACTAAACGCACTTTACGTTGGTTCTACCGCAACCTCCACCATCCAAGCCTTGACTGGAGGCACTTCCACTCTACAAGGATTCCTGAATGTACTCGGAACAAATTCC
>Ga0209542_10014800_pt1 | contig 13200 bp, 12 predicted proteins | sample RifCSPhighO2_01_FD_184028 | JGI IMG/M metagenome (GOLD analysis project Ga0209542, IMG submission 184028) | Soil microbial communities from Rifle, Colorado - Rifle CSP2_plank highO2_0.1 (SPAdes) (version 2) | ecosystem: Environmental > Terrestrial > Deep subsurface > Rock core/Sediment ... | reverse complement strand
CATTAAAAGACGAACGGTTTGCCGATAATCCCATGGTAACAGGAGGGCCGCATATACGATTTTATGCGGGAGTTCCCATTATGTCAGCCGATGGACAACGAATTGGAGTTTTTTGTATTAAAAATACAAAACCACGAGAATTTTCCCAGGAGGACGAAGAAGAGATTTTTGAAACTTATTATAAAGGGCCGTATTTTTTCAACGCAAAAGTTTTTGAGAAGATATCATTGTTTAGCAAATTGCCATTTCATGTGATAGAACTCACAAAAATATACCGTCAGAAAGATGCAGAATTTATCAAAATACTTGATGCCATAAGAAACGGGGAAGCCACAGAAGAGCATTTAGTTACGATAAATAAAAGGGCGGACACTGACTTTGAAGGTTCGCCTGATGATTTCTATATTCACCTAACCTCAACCAATAAGACAGCAGAAAGAATAAATGGAGCCAAACTTTATCAGATTCAAAAAGACCAGCACGAGTTTAAGGGAAATGTCAGAGGAAATTTTTCAGAAAGAGATTTTCCCACCAGTGGAAATTTAATGTTAAAAGAGGGTGCCCAGATTATGCTATTAAACAATGATAGTGGCAAGAGATGGGTTAATGGAGATGTAGCTAAAATTGCCAAGATTGATGGCACTACTATTTTTGTAGAACTGCCTAACGGAAAAACTGAGATGGTAATACCATATACTTGGAAACAAGTGCGTTATTTTTACAATCAATCAAGGGGACATATTGATTCAGAAGAGATTGGGTCATTTACTCAATATCCAATAAAACTTGCTTGGGCGGTAACAATCCATAAAGGACAAGGCAAAACATTTGAAAAGGTTATTGTTAATTTTGGTAGAGGAACATTTACTCCCGGGCAATCCTATGTGGCATTAAGTCGTTGCACCAGTTTGGAGGGATTAGTCCTAAGAACACCGCTTGAACAAAGGCATATATTTATAGATGAAAGGATAAAAGAATTTATGGATAGGTTTTCAAAATAATTAATAGCATTTTTATTAGAAGTAGAAATAAAATTATATTTATTTTTTAAAATAAAAAGTTCTTTTAAAAGAGAACTTTTTTGGTTTGTTTTTTGAATTGATAAATGATATTCTTATAGAATATTGAATTAATTTGTAATCTCTAAAATTTTAATTTTTATGAAAAAACCATGGTCAATTTCAACAACTATAAGAAACCCTGAAAGACTCAGAGATTTTTTAAGAATACTTAAATCTCTTGAAGGGCAACCTTTTAATGATGAAAATCAGATTAAATATCAAATTCTTCTTATACAAAATAAACTTTACAAGCCGACTGAACTTACAAGAGAACAAGAAGAGTATTTTAAAGATATTGAAAGGGAAATGCCATATTCCATAGCGGAGGAGATTTTTAATAGTCAGGGATACCAAGACCCAGCAATGCGTGGTAGAAACTCCGTTGCCCAAATGAATAAAATGGGTTTATGTATAGCAAAAAATGTAGATACTAATGTTGAGGTAACATCGCTTGGAGAGTATTTCTTATCGGACGACTATGATTTAGGAAAAATTTTCTTAATCCACTTCTTAAAATGGCAATTACCTAATCCTGCCAGCGATAGCTTTTCAAAAAAAGATGGTTTTGCCATAAAGCCATTTATAGCTACATTGCATCTCATAAACGAAGTTAATAAGAGATGGAAAGTAATAGGTAATGAACCAATAGGTATTACAAAAGAAGAATTTTGTCTTTTTGCTTTAACTCTTATTGATTATAGAAGTATTGCCTCACAAGCAGATAAACTAATTGAATATCGTAAAGATTTGCGTGAATGTAAAAATGATAAAGATAGAAGATCTTTCAAGATAACTTTTCATAAACAATTTGCAAAAGAATTTTTACAAGTAAAAGACGCTTTAAAAATAAATTCTTTGTTAAACAATTTATGGGACTATGGCGATAATGCAATAAGATACTTTAGATTGACTCGTTATATTTATATTAGAGGGGGTGGTTTTAATGTAGATTTAGAGATGCGGAGAATGGTTGAAATAAATAATATTCTTGCCTCGGATAACGCTTCTCCTCTAGCTTTCGCAAATCCTGGGGTATATATAGATTACTTGGCAGACATTAATCAGCCAGTTTTCTCATGGGAGACAGATATTGCACTTAAAAACATTATTACAGATCTCGTAAAAGATATAAATAATTTAGTTGATAATTTAAGGGCGAAAAACATAGTAATTCCTGTTTTTGACTTTAAGGAAGTTTCTTCTTTTGATAAGGAAAATCTTAAATTATATATTGAAAAGTTACGAGAATATCGCAGAAAATTACAAGAACAACAAGTCCATTTTGAATCGCAAGGTGTAATTAAAATAGAAGAATATATAGATCTGCTTAAAAATATCTATCAATCTGATAATAAAAAAAGTATTGAACTTGAGAGGCTTTCAACATTTGCTTTAAATGCACTCAACGATGCAATAGATATAAAACCAAATTATCCAGTGGGTGATGATAATGAACCAACTTTTACTGCCCCTGCTAATAGGCCTGATATTGAGTGTTTTTATCAGTCTTTTAATTCTGTTTGTGAGGTTACAATGCTCACAGATAGATCTCAATGGTATAACGAGGGACAGCCCGTAATGAGGCATGTTCGTGATTTTGAAGAAGCATATCCAGAAAAAATAGCTTATTGCTTATTTATAGCCCCAAAATTACATCAAGATACTCTAGAGACATTTTGGATGTCTGTAAAACATGGATATAGGGGAAAGACTCAAAAAATAGTGCCAATCTCAATTGCACAATTCATTAAACTACTTGAAGTTTTGGTTGAAATTAAAAAATCAGGGAAAGAACTAAGGCATGAAAATCTTTTAATGCTTTATGAAGAAATAATAAAGATTACCAGTAATGTATCAGATTCTGCACAATGGGTTGAAAATATACCAAAAGTCATAGAAGAATGGAAGAAAAAAGTCGTAGTTTAATTTTTATTATAGATGGAAACCAATCATATTTATTTAGGAGACTGCATAAAAATAATGAATAAAGAAATTGAGTCAAACTCAGTAGACCTTATTTTTGCAGACCCTCCATATAACTTATCCGGTAACGGGTTAAAATGGGAAAATAATAAAACTGGCGGAGATTGGTTTATGGTAAATGAAAATTGGGATAAAATGACAGCACCTGAATACTTAGAATTTACAAGAAAGTGGATTGGTTCTTGCCATAATGCACTCAAAGATAATGCTTCTTTTTATATTTCTTCTACTTATCATAATTTAGGAGAAATTTTGCTAACTCTTAAACAATTAAATTTTAAAATAAATAATATAATTACTTGGCATAAGGTTAATGCAATGCCAAATATGACACAAAGAGTATTCACTCATTCTACTGAATTTATTATTTGGGCAGTTAAAGGTAAAAAATGGACTTTTAATTATGCAGATTTAAAAAGGATTAACCCCGATAAACAAAAAGATGGTTCACTAAAGCAAATGAGAGATGTATGGGCTATTCCAATAGTTCAAGGAAAAGAGAGGTTGAAAAATGGTGATAATAGGGCACTTCATCCTACCCAAAAACCAGAGGAGTTATTAAAAAGGATAATAATGGCTTCCTCTAATGAAGGAGATTTAGTTTTAGATCCGTTTTTGGGAAGCGGAACGACTGCAATTGTTGCAAAACGACTTAATAGAAATTGGATTGGTATAGAAATTGATAATAAATACTTTAAAGCGGCAGAAAGAAGAATTTATGGTTAATAAAATTATTTTAAAAAATGGAGACTGTCTGGAAGTTATGAAAGGCATTGATGAGGGAACGGTAGATTTGATATTTGCCGACCCACCTTATAATCTTTCAGGTAAGGGCTATCTAACTGTAAGAAATGGCAAATCAGCTGTTTTAGATAAAGGTGATTGGGATAAAATTGACGATATACACGACTTTAACTACAAATGGATTAAAGAATGTGTCAGGGTTTTAAAACCTACTGGTACCATTTGGATTTCTGGCACATTGCATAATCATCCATCCGTTGGAATAACACTTAAAAAATTAGGTTTATGGATTATTAATGATGTTGTATGGCACAAACCAAATGCAACGCCACTGTTATCAAGAAATAGATTTGTCCCATCAACTGAAATTATATGGGTTGCTAGTAAAGATAAAAAATATTATTTTGACTACGAATTAGCAAAAAAGATTAATCACGGTAAACAAATGAAGAATCTTTGGGTTATGAATGCTAAAAGGCATATTACTATTCATCCGACAGAGAAGCCAGAAGAACTTTTAGAAAGAATAATTTCAATTGGGAGCAAAGAAGGAGATTTAGTTTTAGACCCATTTTTAGGTAGTGGAACAACTGGTGTAATAGCAAAAAGATTGAATAGGAATTTCATCGGTATTGAATTAGATAAAAAATATTTTAATATTGCAGAAGATAGGATAATGAATAATATTACTCAGAATCAGAACACTTTTATAAAAATTACTAAAGAACGCAATCTAAACTAGTAGATAAAATAATTTTCGAAAACATTAAGGTTTTTTGTGAAAAGATAGGATCATATGTATTTATCTAAATTATTTATAAGAAATTATAGATCTATAAAACAATTAGACCTTGATTTTAATCCAGGGAAAAATGTTATAGTCGGAAAAAATAATGCTGGTAAAAGTAATATTTTAAAGGCTATTGAATTAATTTTAGGAGAGAATTCTCCTACTTATGAAAAATCAGATAACATCACAGATAGCGATTTTTTTAATGGAGATACAAATAAAGAAGTTTTTATATGGTGTGAACTTAGAAGAAACGAAGAAGAAATATTAGATTTTTCTTCAATTAAAAAATCCGCTATTTTGAAAGTTTTAGGAAATAATAGTGATGATTTTAAAATAAATATAGCTGATTTTTTAGAATCCCAAGTGAAAACCATATTCCAATTTTCTGGAGAAAATGAAGGTATATTAGATGATAGAAATCTTTATGGCAAATATTGGATCGGAGGTAAGTCGTATTGTAAGGCTAGTTTCGAAGATGAATTTAATGATAAATTTTACTTTGCTTTCGCATTCAGATCTTTTAAAAGAAAGGATTCCTCATTTCAAAAAGATATGGTTTTTCTTTATAGAGATAGTGATGACAATGACTGGTCTATATCAACTAGTATAAATCTTCGAAATATCCTAATACAAAGTGCGATAATACCATCCTTTCGTGATCCACAAAATCAATTACGTATTACAGGTTGGTCTTGGTATAGTAAATTATTAAAAAAATATATTGATTCTGATAATGAGAATTTGAAAAAAGCTTTTAAGGAAGTTGAGAAAGCTTCAAATGAAGTCTTTGCAAAGCTTGAGAGTAAAATTAACAACAGTAAAGTAAAAATTGCTTTTCCAAAAACTAACATCTCATTTCAGTTTAATCCCGATACAAAACAAGACATACATAAAAGTGCTTTGATATATGTAGACGATGGTTTTAAGAGTCAATTATCTGATAAGGGATCTGGGATCCAAAGCGCGGTAATAATTGGCTTATTCCATTTTTATATAAGAGAAATCGCACATGCGGGAAGTTCTCTTCTTGCCATTGAAGAACCGGAATTATATCTACACCCACACGGTAGGAGAGTTGTTTCGGATAGATTAGACGATTTTTTAGAAGGTGATAAAAATCAAGTAATCATAACAACTCATTCTTCAGAATTTCTAAATTCAGCACAGGAAGACTTAAATATCATTGTAGTTAAAAAAGATTCAATAAACGGAACTTCTGCTGATGGTATCGGTTTTAGAACCGCAAAAGAAAAGCAAATCCTGATTAAAAACCAGAATACAGAAATGTTCTTTGCTGATTTTGTAATTCTAGTTGAAGGGGGAGGGGACAAATACGTATTAGAATCAGTTGCAGAGTATTATGGTTCCGGTAAGTAAAAATACTGACAAAGAATGGTTCTTATTAAGAAATGAACCAAATGTATTTATAAAGACTATAGATGATATAGAAGGAGTTGATCAAGATATAAAGAAAAAGCTTCTTCAAATAAAAGACAAACCATTAAAGGGTTATGCTCTTGCAACTTATAGTAAGTATACCGAAGAAATAGCTTCTAAATTAGAGTCAGGAGAATACCGAATAAAAGAGTAAATTGAATAATAAAAATATGCCAGAAGAAAAAATACAAAAACAAAATGTTGGAAACGCTGGTGAGTATTACATAGCCTCAAGGTTATCGGCAATGAATTTTATAGCAACGCTAACGCTTGGGAGGGCTGAAAAATATGACATATTGGCACTTGCCACAAACGGAAAGTTAATAAAGTTATCCGTAAAAACAACCCAACTTGATAATGCAAAAGACTTCCCACTTTCAAATAAAGATGAAACAGGACAGTCAAAAGATTTCTTTTACGCCTTTGTAAAACTAAACGGATTTAATAAGGAACCGGATTTTTGGATAATCCCCAGCGAAGTAGTTTGTCCATTGATACAAAGGGCTCATAGAAACTGGGAAGCAATGCCAGGAAGAAATGACAAACCACATAGCTTAACCAATACTATGAGAATACTGCCCGTGGAAATCATAAAAAGTCATAAAAACTTTTACCCAGATAATTGGAACGAACAAGTGAAAAAATACTACAAGAACTTAAAGCAATTATTATAAAAATATGAGTAGTGAAATAATTAAAAAATATCTAGAAAAAGTGAAAAACGAAAATAAATATGACGTTGAATTTATTAGTATACTTGAAAATTGTAACGAAAATAGTGAAGACGGAGAGATAACCGCTGGAAAAATAATTCATATTATAGGAAAAAGATATGCTGAAAATAAAGAAAATAAAACTTAGTGGTTTTCGTGGCATACTCAATACCCAAGAGCTGAGTTTTATTGAAGAAGGTGGGAATAAACCACGTTCTTTAGTTTTATATGGCCTCAATAGTTCTGGAAAAACATCTTTTGTTGATGCATTAGAGTGGTTTTTATCTTCCAAAAATGAGATTGAATGGTTGAACCGTGATGAGGCTAAACAAAAGGCATACCCCCACCTAGAAGCAAAAAATGGTGAAAGTTTTGTTGACGTAGAGTTTTGCGATAATGATGGAAGAAAGGTTTTTGCATTAGTAAAAACCTTTAACAATGAGAAAATAACACAGCCTTCGGTTTCTTCGTTTGAAGATTTTGAATCTTTATATAAATCCTTCATAATCAAGCCATATTTAAGATATATGGAGGTCATAGATTTTGTCTATAATAAAACAGGGCTTGAAAAATATAAAAAACTTGCTAGTTGGATGGGTTTTGAAAACGAATTATCTTTTCAGCAAAAAATATCTCTTGATATAATACCTGCAGTTAAAGAGGAAGAAAAACAGATTTTAAATAGTAAAAAATTATTAGAAGAGGGGCTTATCAAACTTATTGGCAATACTACTTTAGACGAGTCTGTTATAATTGATTTTTGTAACAACATTTTGAATAAGTATAAATTTCATTCCTGTAAAGATACTTTGGATTTAATTGAAAAACTTCCCGAAATTAATAAGTTAAAAATATCTTATTCGGCAGGAGTAAAAATTAACAAAATCATAGAGATAGAAAACTTTCTTGATTCAACGGGATTAATAAATACTAGTTTTTTTGGTGAAGTAGAATTATTAGAGGAAGAAATTAGCGAATTTAAAAAAGATTTAAAACTGTCCGAAAAAATTGATGTTATAAATTTATACACTCAGGCTTTGGACATATTAAACAAAACAGATAGTAATAAGATAAACTGTCCAGTTTGTGGAGTTGAATGGGATAGAAGGGACTTAACTAAACACATTCAAAAAGAGTTTCTTGTTTTACAAAAAATAAAAAATGATAGAGATAACATATTAACAAAAATCAATAAACTAAGGGGGAGATTAGAGGGAGAACAATTAACAATAAATCGTCTTATCTCAAAATATGAAGATTTAAACGGTATAATGTCCATTAGTTATGAGGAGGCAAAAAAATATCAGAAAAATTTAGTTTCTCTTAAAATAAATCTAAACAAAGATTTATTTAACCAAGATATTAATTTTGAAACAAAAAAAGATGAATTATCTAAAATTAATAGGGAAAAAGATAATATTAAAAATTCTGTTATTATTGAAAAAAATAAGATTCAATTACCCCAAGAAGACATACAACGAAATGAAGACATTGAAAAAATTAATAGAGTCATTGAATGTTGGCAAGGTATACTAGAGATTAATAAAAAAATGGAATTTTACCAAAAAGAAGTTAAAAAAATAATAGATTTAAGTAATGTAGTCGTAAGAGAAATTCAAGAAAATATCAAGAGCAGATTTGGAGATATTTCTGATTGTATTAGTAGATATTTTAAAATCTTAAGGAGTGATAAAGATATTAAAGACATTGAAATTGTCTTAAATGAAGAGAGGGGAAGAGCCATCGGTCGGTCAGCTGAAATAAAACTTGATTACTACGATATATCCGTGAAGCCAGCATATAAAGTTTTAAGCGAGTCTTTATTAAATAGCTTGGGTCTGGCTGTTTATTTCACCTGTGTAAAACAATTCAATAATGAGTGTAAGTTTATAGTATTAGACGACATAATGAATAGTTTAGATATAGAAAAAAGAGACACTGTACTTGATTTAATAGGTCAAGAGTTTAGTGATTTCCAGATGTTAGTTTTAACGCATGACCTCCTTTGGTTTCAAAAAATAATGCAAAGATTCCCCAATTGGATAACTAAAAAAATTAAAGGGTGGGACTATAAGTTGGGTGCTAAAATAGATTTTGTGAAGACAACTCCCGAAGAGGTGAACAGCCTTCTTGAAGATTCAACCAATATTAATAGAGCAGGCTCTACTTTATGTTTATATATTGAGGGAGCCTTGAACAAATTATGTGAAAATTTATGTGCAGAAATTAGATACCGCTATATAAAAAATGACCCACCGTCTATGGAAGAATTATTTATAGCACTCCAAAAAAGATTAAAAGATAAAACTAATATAAACCACCCCATAGTATGTAAAATTGCAGATGCTAAAAATTATGAACCACTTCTTCGTAATTTTACCAGTCATCCACGTGAAAATTATTCTTCTACTATTTCTTCTACAGAAGTGAAATTGGCCATGGAGAAATGGTTTACATTAGAAAAAGATTTATTTTGTTCTCACTGCAATCGTTATGTCGAATATATTAGAGAAAAAGACTCTATGGAATGTCGTTGTGGTGAACTAAAAATAGATAAATCTCTAGTTCGAACAGAAATATGATTTAAAGTTATATTAACATTAAGCATTGATTAACTTGCATATAGTAAGCTCTGGCGAAAATAAATAAAAAATGTTAAGCACTGAAAAAATAAAAGAAAGTTTATTAGCTGAATAAAAAAGTTTATGGAAAAAGAAATTGAAGAGATAATTTCATTATCTTATAAGAACAGATTTAGTCTTTATTACAAGCCTGATTATTGTTTAGTAAGAACTTATTTAAAAGACGGTAGTCAACACAAAGAAGTCGATAAAACATTCATGGGGGCGGTTACCAAAATGGTGATTTTTTTAAGAAGTCAACAAAAAAGTTAGAAATAAAATAGAAATTTAGAAAAAACCGCCACATGGCGGTTTTTTCTTTGCCCACAAAATAATAGATTGTCGGGTGTCAGACATCCGCTAATATTGGAAATCTGATATAATGAAGGTATAAATATTTTATGAGTAAAAAAGAAAATAACAATCCGCAATTTGTTAACGGCGAAATTTATCATGTTATCAGCAGAGCGGTTGGCGACACAGTTATTTTTAAAAACGAAGATGATTTTTACCGAGGCATTTTTTCTATTTATGAATTTAACAATTCTGAACTAATAGAAATTTGGAGACGTCGCAGGGACCGCGTTGTTAAAAAACATAAGGAAAAGTTGTGGGGTGTCAGACACCCCACAAAATCTGCTTTTACTTCTATGGATAAGAGGGATAAATTTGTGGAGATTTTAGCTTTTTGTTTTATGCCAAATCACATTCACTTATTAGTTAGGCAGCTAAAAGATGATGGAATTAGCCAATTCATGAAAAAGGTTGGGGGAGGGTATGCTAACTATTTTAATAAAAAATATAATCGCAAAGGGCATCTTTTTAATAAATTCAAAGCAGTGCATATTAGTAGTGATGATCAATTAAGAAATATATTTGCCTATATCCATTGCAATCCAATTTCTTTAATTGAACCGGGATGGAAAGAAAAGTATATAAGAAATACAAATAAAGTAATGAAATTTTTAAAAGGTTATAAGTGGAGCAGTTACCCAGATTATATTGGAACAAAAAACTTTCCGTCAGTGATTTCAAAAGACCTTTTTTATGAAATTATTGGAGGTCCCGAAAAGTGCAAAGAAACAGTTTTGGATTGGATAAAGTACAAAAACGAAATAAATTTTGGTACAGATAAAATATTTTTAGAATAAATTGTGGGGTGTCAGACACCCCACAATCTCTGACACTCCACAATCTCTATTTTTATGTGAGTCTTCCATGGGTTTTAATGTTGAGGTATTGATAAAGATTTTGATAATGGTAAAATAGGGGAATATACATAATTATTGTAAATTGCTAAATTTTGAAATGACTTTAGTAAAAAATAAAAAAACTTATAATATTATATTATTCTTATTACTAACATTAATAAATTTTTCGGTTGTAAAAGCAGAGAATAACGAAAGCAACATAAGTGTTTTGTCTGAAAACTCAAGCAATAGGATTGCTCCGGGAGAATTTTTGCCTATTTCTCTGAAATTAGTTAACTTTGGATCAGAAAAAAGAATAGATGTTGTTATAAACTATAAAATTTTCAATAACGCCGATAAAGATGTTTTCCTGCAGAAAGAAGTTTACTCAGAAAGTGAAACTGTAGCCGTTGAAACTACAGCTAGCTTTGTAAAAAGAATCCAGCTTTCTTATAACTTCAAGCCTGGACTCTATAATTTGGTTACCGTAGTAAATTATCCCTATCAAGAGGATCCAGCTGTTTCAAAAACGCCATTTTTAGTTGAAGAAAAATTTGGAGGATTTTTTAAAAGCGATTTGAAAATTTACCTGATTTTTTTCTTAATTACAACAATAGCAGTGATTATTGTCGCAGTATTTGCCGTTTATATTTTAACCAGGCGGAAACGAAGCCACAATATTGTGTACTATGATTACTCTGACAAGCCCAAAGACCAAATAGTTTACTACGAAATACTAAGCGACATTGTTTTCCAAATGAGGTTAAGAATTGGGGATAAAGCCATACAGGTAGCAAAAGATACTCCGGGTTTGGAAATTAATGAGAAAACCGGCCAAATCATTAACATTAAGCAAGACCCGGCAAAAATTATATCTTTACTGATTGCTCACTACGAAGAATTAACTGGGCAACCGTTAAGTTTTGGAGTAGCTAGAAGATAAGGGAGCTGCGCGAACACTTACCCCGCCCTCTATATTATCCGATGGGTAGAAGTGAAAATAAAATTTAACAAAATAATTTATATACTTCGCCCTGTAAGTACGGCTTAGAGGGCGGGGTCACAAAATTACTCGTTTTGCTCATAATTTTATGAAAAAGATACTAATAATTGACGACGAGCCAAGCATAATAGAAATATATTCAATTGCCTTAAAGGCAGCGAAGTTTTTGGTAGTTACTGCAGAAAGTGGAGCTGGGGGTTTGGAAAAAGCGTTAGCTGAAAAACCAGACTTAATATTGCTTGATATTTCAATGCCAGATATGGATGGATTTGAAATGTTAGAGAAACTGAGGCAGGAAAACGAATACGGCAAAAAAGTTCCAGTAATTTTGCTAACAAACCTAAGTGCTGGCGGAAAAGAAGATTTTATTGAAAAAGTGGCAAAAACCGGGCCTATGTTTTATATCGTTAAAAGCAATTTTACACCAGACAAAGTAATAGAAAAAGTAAAAGAGTGCCTTGGCCTTAATTACAATATAGATGTCTAACTTATTATGCGACAGTTTCAAATTCACCCGATTAAATAATTTTTTAATCATATTTTAAAAAATTAGCCAATCGGCCATTTGACCGGGTAAAAATGCAAAAACCAAATAAATGATACAAATCTACAAATTTAATGCTGATTTTGCGAATATGCGAATAAGTTTCGGCAGGTATAAAAAATCCCACCAATAAATAAACAGCAGATTGTGGGGTGTCTGACACCCCACAATCTGTGCCGCATAATATGCAGGTTAAATTAAATTTTCGTGTGCCATGAAGGAAATAATTCAGAAAAGTAAAAACCCATACAACCCGATTACTCCAAGAAAGATTCATCTGACTATTTTAGTGGGATTGATTTTGGTTGCTTTAACTGGGCTGGGTTTTATTTTCTACAAAATCAAAATAGCCCCGATGATTCCTAAGTCAGCTGTAATAACAAAGCAGGTTTCGGGGGCTGTAACCGGCTACAAAAATATTAAGTGGGCTAAATTAGTCAAACTCTCAAGCTTGAAAGAAGGGCAGAAATACTTGAAAATGCCCAAAGGCGCTTCAAACACAAGCTTTAATAAAATAGACCGCGGCCAAGCAGTCGCTCTCTTGGGAAATCCAAGAGGAGAGACGTTTCTTGCCTTGGAAGAAAAGCAAGTGTTAGCCGGGTTGCTTTCAAATAACTTAGCGCAAGATACAAAACGCGAGTCGAGTGGGCTAGTACCACGAGCTCTTTTTGATGTTGAAACTAAAATAGTTGAGATGGCTGGAAATAACGAACAAGGTTCGCAGAATATTGATATTACTTCTTTTGCATATCAAGAATCTTCTAATCATGGTAAGGGTCAAGATAATAAAGGAAATGAATCTTCTGAAAAAGATAAAGACAAAGAAACTCCTGCAGATGATAATGCCCAATCAGGCCAAGAACAGGCAAACCAAGGCAATCAAGGCCAAGGACAGGGGAGTCAAAACGAGAATCAAGGCGGCCAGCCAGCTGAAGATAAAAAAGAAAAAGATGACAAGGAGGAGCAAACAGGAGGAGGGGGCGGCGGCCAGCCAGCTGAAGATAAAAAAGAAAAAGATGACAAGGAGAAGCAAACAGCTGAAGATAAAAAAGAAAAAGATGACAAGGAGAAGCAAACAGCTGAAGATAAAAAAGAAAAAGATGACAAGGAG
>Ga0209542_10014799_pt1 | contig 13200 bp, 13 predicted proteins | sample RifCSPhighO2_01_FD_184028 | JGI IMG/M metagenome (GOLD analysis project Ga0209542, IMG submission 184028) | Soil microbial communities from Rifle, Colorado - Rifle CSP2_plank highO2_0.1 (SPAdes) (version 2) | ecosystem: Environmental > Terrestrial > Deep subsurface > Rock core/Sediment ... | reverse complement strand
TGGCGCAGACAAGATACGCGTTGGTGGGCAGCGGGCCGGAGGGGATGGCCAGTATCTCAAGCGCCATGGCCTCCCCTTACCCGCCCGGCTTAAATGCGTTGCGGGCGCCGACTGGTGATGCGAGGCAGAGCGATAAGCGCTCGTCATAGCGGCCGAGAAAGTCTTCAAGCATTCGCGTGCGGCAGCTTTAAGTAGGAAACAGCCCCTCCCCCCGGCCATGCAGTACATGGTGGAGATGAAGATACCGCGCTCACGGGTAGCGGTACTCATCGGCCCGAAAGGAGAGATCAAGAAGCGCATCGAGGAAGCCACATCCACGACTCTCAGGGTGGACAGCGGCGAGGGCGATGTCCAGCTTTCCTCAGAGGACAGCGTGGGGCTGTATACCGCCAAGGTCCTTGTCCAGGCCATCGGCCGCGGCTTCTCTCCCGAGCGCGCGATGCTTCTCCTGAATCCCGAATACGTGCTGGACATTCTGCTCCTGCGCGACTACATCGGCACGAAGAAGGGCATGATACGCATCAAGGGCCGGGTCATCGGGCAGGAGGGCAAGTCCCGCGCTGTCATCGAGGAGCTCACCGAGGCGCATCTCTCCGTCTACGGGAAGACCATCGGCATCATCGGGCTGCCGGAGAATGTCGCGCTGGCGCGCCATGCCGTCGAGAGCCTGCTCAAGGGAAGCCCGCACAGCGGGGTGTTCCGCTGGCTGGAGCGGCAGCACCGGCAACTGCGCATGCGAAACCTTTTTAACGTAGCGGATGGCGGCGCGAGATAAGGTCATGTCGCTCACCAAAGCAGACGAGCTCGCGCAGAAGCAGCGCGTCATCAGCGTCGCGGAGTTCTTCAGCAGGAACAGGCATCTTCTTGGATTTGATAACCCGCGCAAGGCTCTGCTCACCTGCGTGAAGGAGGCGGTGGACAACGCCCTGGACGCCTGCGAGGAGGCCGATATCCTCCCCGAGATAAGCGTGGTCATCTACGACCTGCAGAACAACCGCTTCCGCATCGCCGTTGAGGACAACGGCCCGGGCATCGTGGAGAAGCAGATACCGCGCATCTTCGCCAAGCTGCTGTACGGCAGCAAGTTCTTCAAGCTCTCCCAGACGCGAGGCCAGCAGGGCATCGGCATCTCCGCGGCCGTGCTCTACGGCCAGCTCACGACCGGGAAGCCGGCAAAGGTCTGGAGCAAGATAGCCCCGGACCGGCCCGCCCATTACTTCGAGCTCACCGTGGACACCCAGAAGAACGAGGCGGCAGTCCACCTGCACGAGGAGCGGGAGTGGAAGAAGGACGACGGCACTCCGAAGGAGCACGGCACCCGCATCGAGGTGGACCTCGAGGGGCTGTACCAGCGCGGGCTGTGGAGCGTCGACGCGTACCTGCTGCACACCGCCATCGTGAATCCCCATGCGACCATCTTCTACGTCGCTCCCGACGGCAAGCAGGCAAGCTATGTCCGGGTGAGCGACAAGCTGCCCCCGAAGCCTGCGGAGATCAAGCCGCACCTCCACGGCGTCGAGCTGGGCCAGATGATGAAGATGCTCGAGAGCACCGAGTCGAGGACGCTCCAGAGCTTCCTCACCTCGGAGTTCACCCGCGTCGGGGCAGTGACCGCAAAGGAAATATGCGAGAACGCCGCGCTCCTCCCGAACACCCCGCCGAAGAAGATGTCCAGAGAGATGGGGGAGAAGCTCATGCAGGGCATTGCCAAGTCCAGGCTTCTCAATCCGCCGACTGACTGTCTCTCCCCCATAGGGGAGGAGCTCCTGGAGAAGGGGCTCCGGAAGGAGATCAACGCCGAGTTCTTCTGCTCCGTCACCAGGCCGCCGTCGGTGTACCGCGGGAATCCCTTCCTCATAGAGGTGGGCATCGCATACGGCGGGGACCAGAAGGCGGACACCCAGGCGAATCTCCTGCGCTTCGCCAACCGCGTCCCGCTGCTCTACCAGCAGGGGGCCTGCGCCGTCAGCGAGGCCCTGACCGCAGTGAACTGGAAACCCTACGGGCTGCAGCAAAGCGGCAGCTCCACTCCGACGGGACCGGTGACCATCCTGGTGCACATCTGCTCCGTCTGGGTGCCGTTCACCTCCGAGAGCAAGGAAGCCGTCGCGCACTACCCGGAAATCATCAACGAGATGCGCCTCGCGCTCCAGGACGCGGGAAGGCGGCTGCAGGCCTACGTGATGAAGCGCCAGCGCGTCGCCAAGGAGCTGAAGAAGCGGGGCTACATCGAGAAGTACATCCCCCATGTCAGCGGCGCGCTGCAGGAAATCCTCGGGCTGAGCAAGGCGGACGTGGTGGAGAAGACCGAGAAGGACCTGGTGAAGCTCATGGAGAAGCACCGCGGCAAGGTCGATGCTGAGCCCGAGGAGAACGAGGAGTTCGACGAGGGTCTCTCGCTCGCGAAGCTTGAACACGAAGAGGACATCCCGGCCGAGATGGAAGGCGATGCCCCGGATGCTCCGCAATCCGGGCAACAGCCGGACAATCCGGCCGAGAAAGGCGCTCAGAAGACCGAAAAGCAGCCGGACAGCCCGGCCGAAGGAGAGGCGAAGAAGAAAGGCAAGAAGGGGGTGCAGCGGACCTTATGAGCAAGAAGACCCTGCAGGAGATCAAGCGCATCGCCCGCGAGGTGCACGAGTCCATCCAGAAGCTCAAGCAGCCGAAGCTCCAGTCTCCCCTCCGCTCCCTGTCCAATGTCCACTACAACGCGAAGGACGGCTACTTCGAGATAGGAAAGGCGATGAAGTCGAGGATGCTGACCGCGAGCACCATCCGGACCTTTGCCCAGACCCTGCGCATGATGGCCCTCTCAAAGAACCTCGTCGAGACTGATGACATCGCCACCAAGAGGGAGGCGTACTACGTCTCGAAGAACTGGGGCGAGGCGCGCTTCTACGAGCAGATGGAGTCCGACACCATCATGGACGACATTGAGGCCATGCTCCTGGTGAACCGCGAGCAGATAGGCTTCATCCCCGAGGAGAAGAGCGGGGAGGTCGCTGGCCGTCTCACCGTCATCGACAAGGACTCAGACACCGGGAAGGAGGTCAAGATTGACTGCACCAAGATGGGCTCCGGGGCGTACAGCATCCCGAGCAGCGTGGAGGAGCTGCAGTTCGAGACCAACGCCGAGTTCATCCTCGCGATAGAGACCGGCGGTATGTTCCAGCGCCTGGTGAAGCACAACTACTGGAAGAAGGCCAAGTGCATCCTCATCGGGATGGGCGGGGTGCCGACGCGCGCCACGCGTAGGTTCATCCGCAGGCTCTCGGACGAGAGGAAGATACCCTGCTACGCATTCACCGATGGGGACCCGTACGGCTGGCTGAACATCTACCGCACCCTCAAGGTCGGCAGCGGCAACGCGGCGCACATCAACGAGTTCTTCTGCGTCCCGAACGCGAAATTCTTTGGCATCACCGCGGACGACATCGAGGTGTACAAGCTGCCGACGCACCCCCTGAAGGAAGTGGACATCAAGCGCGTGAAGGACGGGATGAAGAACGACCCGTTCGTGCAGCACTACAAGGAGTGGCAGACCGCGCTCAAGAAGCTCGTGGACATGAAGGTGCGCGCGGAGCAGCAGGCCCTCGCCATCCATGGCCTCAACTTCGTCATCTCCGACTACCTGCCTGAGAAGCTCGAGAGCGAGAAGAGCTGGCTGCCGTAGGTGTCCCGAACTTTCCAGAACCACCAACTGCGAGCGTCGTCTTCTTTTGATGGCTCTCTAGTGGTAGGTTCAGTTGTGCCTGAAGCGCTTAGCCTTTTTTGCTCTGGGGGCCACATGGACGACTTCGAATGAAGCCGGTGACGGATAGCTGAATCTCTCCGCCAATTGTCGCAATGTTTCCCGAGGCAGGCTGTAGAGGTCTTCATCATCGCTGAACATTCTCTCGCACTTCTCATTTAGGGCAAAAGCAAGATGCAACGCGTCAGCAATTGTAAGTCTCGGACAGGTGTCGTGAACGGCACGAAGCACCTCCCAGAAATCCAGGTCATTAGAACGGATAGTAATCCTTCCTTCGAGTGATTTCAGCAACATATGGAACGCATCCGCTTTGCCCTGCCCTTTGTTATGGCAATTACCAAGCGCTTCGCCGATTGCCAGAAAACTGGTAAGCATCTCTTTGCCGCCCGTATTGAGGAGAACGCTTAAGGCTGGCCTTCCGTCTTCAAGTACACAGGCATCAAAATACCATTTGGGCTTGTCCTCCGGTGCCATGGCGCTCACTTCCGAAAGACGCCGACACGTTCGCACCGCCGCAAGGCAACCTCAATCCTGACCAGGGAATCTAGCTCCGGTGCCGGAAATCTGCGACGGATGGTAAAGACGGAATCTGCGCTCCCAAGTTCTTTAAGGTCTATCCCTGGAATCTCCTTTATCTTCTGAGAGGGGTTAAGTGGGCGTAACTTGCTTGGTATCATAGGGACACCTGCTGTAACTTGGCTTTGCAATATTCCAGTTCTTGTGCTGTTGCACCCTTAATTGTACGTAAAGAACTTGAAGGGTTCCCAACACGGGCAATGTTCTTTAGCCAGTGATAAGTGGCAAGTAGTTCGAGATCTCTCGGGGCTTTGCCAGCGACGAACGCTTTAAGTCGATTGAAACGGGCCTCAGCTTCAAGTGCCACGAATGACGTTTGCGCGACACTGTACTCCTGCGTTCCGAACAAGTCTCTTGTGAGGTCGGGTGAATAAGGACCATGAATGTACAAGTTAAATTCATACATAGGTGAGACCCGAAATACTTGTGCGAAGTACTGAATTTTTTGGTTACGTAGCCTCTCCTTGAAGGTGTCCAGTCTTCCTGCGCCGAGTCGATGAAGAATGCTACGCACCAAGAGGACAATATCCAAATCCCTCTTTAAGGGTAACGACGGAGTCACTGGAGTACAAAATACCATGAATTTTCACCTTTATTAATGCTTCGTTCTTCCCAACTGGCCTCTAAGTGGAGACGGGGTTTCGCGACAGCTTATATCCTTTACGTGCCAGTGTCGAGTGGCCAGTGAAACGCGACACAAATAACCTTCAGCGGCTGCGCTGGGCGGACGACCCGTTTTTTTTGTGTAACAACTGTACTTTTCCTGTGACGCCTGAGCCCCGCGCTACGGCTCCACGGTGAGCTCGCCGGCTAGGGTGGTGAAGATAGCGTCCGAATAGATGAGCTCTCCCTCCTTCTGGAAGGTGAACTCCCAGGTCCCTCCGGCGGGTATCCACTCGCCCTGCAGCGGGAAGTCCGTCCCGGTGGAGCGCGGCGCCTTGAGGAGCTTTGCCTTGTACTTGGTACGCTCGCTCTTCCACTGCACCGTGTCGCCGACCTTCACGGTGAGGGTGGCGGGCTCGAAGCCGGTGTCGCTGACGACGATGACATGGTCGGGGCCGGACGACTCCTGAGGCACGGGTTCCTCGGGCACGGGCTCCTCCTCGACCACGAGCGGAGCGATGTCCACGCTGTATTCTGAACTCCAGTAATTCTCCCCGTCAACCACCGCATGATAGCGGAAGTACACCATTCCCGGGCTCACCGGGATGAAGCCCGAAGCGAACTCCCGCGGCAGGGCGAATTCGCCCGAAGCGAACTGCTGCGTCAGGTCGGTGTACGCTGTTGCAGCGGGAGCTACGTCCTTGCCCAGCTCTCCCGGCGCCGAGGCCCGTCCGTAGTGGACTGCGGTGTGGATTGTGTTCTTGCCTGCTGCGGCCTTGACCTCCCAGCGGAACTGGAGCGATTCCCCGACCGTCGCGGTGCTCGGAGCCGCCACCACGTTGAGTTCTGTCCCGACAGGAGCCGGAGCTTCCGGAACTGGCGCTGGCGCCTCGGGCGCGGGCTCGGGAGCCTTGGCGCAGCCGGCGATGAGCAAGGCGAGGACAATCACGGCGAAGAGGCGTCTCATGGGGGTCACCTCCCTTGCCCCGGAAAATGAGCTATTTAAACCTTGCGCAGGCCGTCCGCAAAGAACCCTCTTGGCCGCACTGCGGAGAATATCTGCGATTGCCCGCGAGACCTCGCGGACACCGTATCGCATCGCGGCCGGGACGCCCCGTCAGGTCCGCGCGTCGAGGAACCGGCCGTAGCGCCTCTTCCAGTCCTTCGGGAGGGAATAGAGCCCCTTCTTGCGCACCGAAGAGAAGCCATGCTCGTCCAGGAATGCGAATAGCTGCTTCTCATCGGGAAAGATGGCATGGGAGAAATGCTTCAGGAAGGGGCTTTTCTCGAGCGCATCGACCATCCAGACCTCCTTGCCGGTCTCGAAGGCCTCCTTCACCTCGCGGTCGACCCCGGTCGAACGCACGTTCAGCGGGTAGTACACGATGGTGATGTCCGTGCCGCGGATGAACCAGTGCAGGTCCCGGTGGACGGTCTGCTGTCCCACCACATCCGTGTACTCGGTGCCTATCTCAATCGCCCGGGGAGTGATGACCGTGAACCGGTCGCGCAGCTTCTCCACGAAGTCGTCAATCTTCCCTGCCAGCTTAGGGTCCTTGAGATTGCTCATGGGGAAGCTCACGTAGACCCTGGGCAGCTCAGGCAGGAACATGGTGGTGAACACTGGCTCAGGAGGCTGTCTCCTGGGAAGGACATGGTGGGGCTTCTGGAGCATGTCTGCGAGCATCCGCGTCACCTCCACCTCGACGTTCTGCCAGAGCTCTATCTCATCCACGGTGAGGCCCTGGGAGCGCCATTGGGGATTCGCTGCGAGCCTCTCCTTGATGCCCTCGGAGTTGTCGATGAAGGTGATGAACATGTCCGGGTCGTACTCCTTCGCGTAGTGCGTGTCAATCGCGCGCGAGAAGACCTTCTTCCAGTAGAACACCGCATGGGTGTTGATGACGGAGTGTTCCGTGCCGCGGACATCCCGCAACACCCGCTCGAACACCGTCGAAAGCCAGTCCCCCCGCGTGTCCTCGGAGACATTGAGGATGTTCAGCGCGCTGAGGTTCCTCCTCCTGCGCAGCGCCTCCTTCAGGAAGAGGTCCCCCACGTGGAAATGTTTCGCGCTGATGCCGTGCCGCTTCGCGAGCCGCAGCGCCTCCCCGATGTAGGCAGCCTTGTCGCAGCCGGAGACGCCTGTGCAGAATATCCTCATGGCCCAATCTCCCTGGCCGTTCTCATTAATAAATTCCGCGATAGCTATAAGAACGGTCCGGGAACCCTGGAAGCCATGCCGCGGCTCCCCTCGGTCACCGTTTTCATCCCCACGCGCAATGCCGGCGCTCGGTTCGAACAGACCATGCGCCGCGTGGCATCGCAGGACTACCCTCGCTTCAACATCCTGGTCATCGACACCTCCTCGCAGGACGCCACCCGTGACATCGCCGCTCGGCACGGCGCGAAGGTCCATGTCATCACCCAGGATGAGTTCAGCCACGGTGGCACGCGGAACCTCGCTGCGCGCATGGCCACAGGGGATGTCATCGCGTTCCTCACCCAGGACGCCCTGCCCGCGAGCAGGGAGTGGCTCCGGAACCTTGTCGGTCCGCTGGCGGACCTGAGCGTCGCCGGGGTTTTCGGGGGGCAACGCCCCTATCCGGACGCGTCGCCCATGGAGCGCTTCTTCTACCGGAAGCGCTTCCCCGAAACGGGGAAACGCCGCGCGCTCGCCAGCAGGGGGCGCATCGCCCTGGACGACATCTTCTTCTCCAATGTGAACAGCGCCATCACCCAGAAGCTCCTCCTGGTGAACCCCTTTGAGGAACGTCTCATCATGAGCGAGGACCAGGAGTGGGCCAAGAGGATGCTCCTGAAGGGATACGCGACCCTGTACGAGCCCAGCGCTGCGGTCATCCACTCCCACTACTATTCCCTTCGCAGCGCGTTCACGCGCTATTTCGACAGTGCCTACTCCCTGATGCAGATAACGGACGACTCGTTCCGCAGCTTCACCAGGCAGGGCGTCTCCTACACTCTCGAGGAGATCCGCTGGGTCGCCAGGGAGAAGCCGCTGGTCATCCCTTACCTGCTGTGCTATGACTTCTCCAAGATGGCGGGAACCTTCCTCGGCCGCCACGGAAGAAGCCTTCCGCGGTCGCTCTGCAGGCAGCTGAGCATGCATTCCTATCACTGGAAACGCCCTCCAGAGCTTGCCCACTAATCCGTGAAGAACTGACATTTTTTACCACTTTTTTATGCCGAAAAGAGGCAAATTTTTAAAGGGAAACATTCATATAGATACATAAGCAGAGGTATCTGTCCCATGGCGGAAGAGGTCAAGAGCCTGGTCACCAGCGACCCGAAGACCGGCCTGCTGGAGCGCTTCGGATTCCAGGACCAGGAGGACATGGAGATAGAGATGGACACCTTCGGGAAGACCGGCTACCCGAAGCCCACCAAGCGGTTCAGGTTCATCTACTCGAGCCAGTCCACGTCCATCGAGGAGATTTACTTCTGGTTCATCGATTCCCTGCGGCATGACTGGGGAGTCGCGGACTTCGACAAGATTGTGGATATCTTCGCCGCGAGCGAGCAGAGTTCCTTCTTCGGGGCGAGCCAGCAGCGGCTGGGCATCCAGCAGGACAAGATAAGCTCCCTGCTCCAAGCAATCGGCAAGATGGTGAAGGAGCTCTTCCAGTTCGTCCGGGAGATGCGCATCATCGATGAGCGGCTTGCGATCTACTCTGACAGCATGAAGGGCGAGAGCAAGACCCGGGAGAGCGCGGAGATCGCGCTGAAAGGCATCTGGATAGACCTCGTGGAAGGCGGCAGCAAGAATCCGGGAAGCGTGTACGGCATGGCCCAGCAGGTGGGATTCACCATCCTGCCGGACCTGTTCTTCTCCGTCCATCCGGAGAGCATCGAGAAGATAGACTCTGTTGTCGACCGTCTCGAATTCAACCGCAAGGTCCAGGAGGTGCTGAAGCGCAAGCTGCGCATGTACCTCGAGTGGAAGCGCGCCACGTTCTCCGAACTCAGCACCAGACGGAAGTTCACTCTCCAGTACTTCAGGCAGCACTACGACATCATCCGGATGTACATCGACTGGGTGAAGCCCTATCTCCGCAACGTTCGCCGGCTGGGCATGGACTACGCGCGGATGGACAGCGCCGACCTCGTGAGCAGCTTCGAGGGAAGCGTCATCGAGATAGAGGTCCTGGCGCGGAAGAAGAAGCCCGAGTGGGGCCAGTACCAGGGATGCGTGCTGCTCCACCTCCTCTACCGGGTGCGGCCGCACATGAACTTCCAGGCCGAGGGCTACCAGCGCGGGCCGGTGCATGTCGGCAAGGTGGAGCTCACCATGCGCTCCTACGCCTGGGACGGCGACACCGTGGAGCGGTACAAGCAGATGCGCCGCGCGGAGGACCTGGAGCTCGTGTCGACCCTGGACGAGTCGCTGAAGGTTGCCATGGACTCCCTCGGGGAAGAGCTGAAGAAGTACCTCAAGGAGGCCGGGGAGGAGATATTCCTGCGCGAGGACGCGGCGAAGAAGAAGACCGCCCCTTCGGGGAATGTCTTCGAGCCCTTCGTGGCCCTGGGCGGAGCGGTGGGCGAGATGTTCGGCGCCTTCTCCCCGAAGGGGTTCTTCACCTCCGGAGGCAAGGCGAACGCCGTGAAGGTCTCATCCCAGAAGAAGCAGGCCATGAAAGACGCCGAGACCATCATGTTCAAGGTCTTCAAGAACTACCGCAAGGCGCACAAGATGGTCACATGGTAGAATTCCACCACAGCTACTATCATCCCCTGGACCGCGAGTACGAGAGGGTCTACCTGGACAGCGACAGCAGGCCCATGTACCACATGAGCCCGAGGGACATCGGTATCTCCACGCCACCGTTCAAGGACCAGCTGGAGACCCTCCAGGCGAGAATCCGGCAGGGCGCCTCGACCATCGAACTGGGCTTCTCCGGAGCCGGGAAGGGTAGCATGGGTGGCGGCAACACCACGCCCGAGATGGTCCCGAAGTGGCAGCGCGAGGCAATCAGGGAGCTCGCGAAGATTAACAAGCTGCGCCTCAGCACCCACGCGACCTTCGCCGCTGGCTCCCTCGCGGGCTTCCAGCAGAACCACTTCGACGAGGGGGCGAGAGAGCGTTCGCTCCACGAGATCAAGCGGGCCATCGAATTCGCCGCGGACACGACCCAGGGCGGTCCTGTCGTCACCCATCTCGGCGAGTTCCCCCGGTCCATCTACGAGAGCTTCCACAAGGAGGGCTTCAGGGGCTTTGAAGAGGAGGAGAAGCACGCCCAGGTCTACCTGGTGGACAAGCGGACAGGGGAGATTGTCACCGGGCTGAGCCGCTCGACCGAGATACCCTGGCCGAAATTCGCCGTGGACAAGAGCGGGAAAGAGGTGCTGGACGAGGACGGCCAGCCTGTGCCCATCTTCAACCCGAAGAGCGGCACCTTCGAGACCCAGATGGTCGGATGGAATTACTTCGAGCAGAAGGCCAAGAACTGGAACAGAGAGCACCCGGAGAAGAACATGTCTCCCGCCCAGATGTTTTTCCACGCGTACCAGGACGCCCAGGAGCGTCAGGCGAAGGGCATGGCGAAATACTGGTCGCGCGGCTATGAGGAGTCGAAGAGGGAGCTTGACGACCTGAATAAGGCAAAGGCGTTCTACGAAGAGGTGTTCTCCCACATCTCCCCGACGAACCGGAAGAACTGGGCGAAGGTTCTGCCCCACCATGACCCCTTCAGCATTGGCATCACGCCGGATTTGAAAGATCCGCTGGAGCTCATTGACCAGATGATCCAGCAGGCGAAGCACAACATCGAGCACATCAAGGAGACCTCGCTGTCGTACTCCGAGCAGATCCAGCAGATAAACGCCAAGAAGCAGAATGTCGTGCCGATGGAGGAGTTCGGGCTGAAGAAGACCGCGGACACCATCGCCCGCGCCGCAGAATACGCCTACGACCGCTCCCGGAAGCTCCCGGAGCCGCTGTTCATCGCCCCCGAGAACGTCTTCCCCGAGCAGTACGGCTCCCATCCCGAGGAACTCAAGCAAATCATCCTCGCCGCGAGGGAGCGCTTCACCGAGCGCATGCACCAGAAGGGGATGGCGGAATCCCAGGCGAAGAAGCTCGCCGAGGAGCACATCAAGGCCACGTTCGACATCGGCCACGCCTTCACCTGGAAGAAGTACTTCCAGGGCGACCCGAAGAAGAGCTACGAGGAGAACGAGAAGGAGTTCAAGAAGTGGCTCATGGACAAGGTGAAGGACCTCAACCAGCACAAGATCATCGGCCACGTCCACGTGAGCGATAATTTCGGGTACGAGGATGAGCACGTCACTCCGGGGCAGGGCATCGTGCCCATCAAGGAGTTCCTGGAGGAGATGAAGCACGCAGGCATCAAGCGCATCATCGTGGAGCCCGCGCACCAGGACTTCGAGGCGGTGCTCGGCGGATGGAAGGAGTTCGGAGGGTCCATCTACCGCGGGGCGGCGCCTGCCATGGGCGCCGGGACCTGGACTGACGTGCAGGGAAGCTATTTCGGCAAGACCAGGAGTCCCTACTTCGTCTTCGGGGAATACTCCCCCTCGCAGGACTTCTCCCTCTGGACCGGCATCCAGCTGGAGTGAGCATGGCGAAGGACGCGACCGCGGATATCGTGCACGCCCTGAATGACTCGCCGCTCTTCCAGCGCCTGCTCGCAGGTCTCGATTACCAGAGGGTTGGTTTGCAGCTCCATCGTCGTGGCCGCGCTGAGCAGGAATACACCGCCTTGCTTCGGGCTGGCAAGCTCCACGACCTGCTGACAGGCCTGCAGCAACAGGAATTTGTCATACGCATCGACCTTGAGACCTGGGACCGCATCAACACTCCCGAGGAAGCCGCGTGGATGAAGGCCCATCCCCTGGAGGCGGTGCGCAAGTACTGGCCGCAGATTGAGATGCCCCTTCGGGTGAAGCTCCGGCTGGGCGCGAGGCTACTCCTTTCCTGACGAGCCAACGTCCGGTTCTCATCGGCCGCAAGGGCGGCGCTCTTCGCGCTGTCTCGCATCGCGCTGATTCCCCGCAATGCGGCCGAGAGGCACGGTCCCGAATGCATGTCCCGCGCGCAACGCTTAAGAGGCATGCAGCATTCCCTCTAACGGGATGTCCATCCTCGACGACGACCTTTACCAGCGCTGCATCTCCCTCGCCATGCGCTCCAGGAGCGGAAGCGAGCGCTACGGCAGTCTCGTCATCCGCGACGGCGAGATTCTCGGCGAGGGGTACAACCGCGCCATCGCGCATCCATCCTTCGGAAGGCTAGAGCGCATCCTCCGCATGGGCTATGCCAACCACGCCGAGGTGGAGGCGATGGACGCCGCGCTGCGCACCGGGCATCCGCTCGAGGGCGCCGACGTCTATGTGGGCGGCTACTTCGTGGAGACAGGAGCACTGTACGTGAAATCCAGGGCGCATTTCTCGTGCACGCGCTGTGTCCCCTTCTTTGAGCGCTACGGCATCCGTCAGGTGGTAGTCCCGACTCCCCGGGGATGGGAAGGCATGACTCTTGGCGAGGCGGCGGAGACCGCGCGGGGATTCCTGGGCGACACCCACGGCAGACGCGCTGCGACGGTGGACGCGGAGAGCCATCGCTACTCTCTCGAGGATATCCTGAGAAACTTTAAATAGATGCCAGCTCTCTGTCGTACCATGGCAGACGATGCGCTGGAGCGAGTGATGCTCCGCAAGAAGATGGATTCCATCGCGCAGAAAGCGAAACCATCCCGTCTGGAGCAGCTCCAGTATCTTCGTTACGCCCTCGAACGAGGGAGCTCCGCAGAGGAGCTTTCCCGCGAATTCGGCCCGAAGTGGGGGGGAGAGGCAGTGGATGAGATGCTCTCCTCGCTGAAGAGGGAGAGCAGGCCGAAGCCTGACAAATACCACGTGTCCATCCGGGAGCCCCTGGAAGACCCGTTCACACGCTAGCTTTTTGAAGGAAGAGCGCTCTCCCGCTGCGCATGCGCAGGCTTTTTGTCCCGCTCACCACCGCTGCGTACGAGGACTTCCGCGACCAGGGCAAGAGGTGGGAGGTCCGTGCTCTCGGCCGTCAGTACACTCCCTCCCAGCTGGTTTCCGGCCGGGCGGTGGAGCTGCGCAAGGGCTACAGCGGCGAGTCCCTCTGGGGCGTCATCGGCCAGGTCCGCGTGGGCGCTCTCGAGGATGTGCTCGCCTCCCTCCCGCTGAAGGAAGTGGAGCCTCGGGCTGCCTCCCTGGAAGAGGCCATCGCAGAGAACCGCGCAATGCTCGGACCAAGAGAAAGGTAT
>Ga0209542_10014798_pt1 | contig 13201 bp, 13 predicted proteins | sample RifCSPhighO2_01_FD_184028 | JGI IMG/M metagenome (GOLD analysis project Ga0209542, IMG submission 184028) | Soil microbial communities from Rifle, Colorado - Rifle CSP2_plank highO2_0.1 (SPAdes) (version 2) | ecosystem: Environmental > Terrestrial > Deep subsurface > Rock core/Sediment ... | reverse complement strand
TCAATCCGCACGGCAAAATCATGCCGCGCCGCCGCACGGGCCTCTCTGCCGTAAACCAGCGCGCACTTGCTCAAGCCGTAAAGCGTGCCCGCTTCATGGCTCTCTTGCCTTACATCGTTCGGTAAAGAAATTAAAAACTCGGTAAAAACCGAGTTTTGTGAGACGGAGTCGTGTCGACCTCCTTGAGCCCCTTGGGGCGACTCCGTCTCTTCCATCCCCGCAGGGCAACCGCTTGCGTAAGAATATCAGGAGCTTATTTCTTGTCTACGCGCTCGACGTAGGAGCCGAGCTCTGTGTTGACGCGGATGATGTCGCCTTCGTTTACAAAAAGCGGAGCATTGATAACAGCACCCGTTTCAAGCGTGATTTGTTTAGTGCCGCCTTGAGCGGTATTGCCACGCACCGCGGGCGGCGCCTCAGTTACTTTGAGTTCCATTTTGATAGGCACGCGCAAAGAAATAATTTTTTCATCAAACACCTGTGCGTCGACAATCGTATTTTGCTTCAAAAACTGTCCTGCGGGGCCGATGGTCGTTTCGCTGAGAGCAAATCGATCAGCGGGGTCGTTTGCCGCGCAAAACCAATATTCGCCGCGATTCTCGTATAGATATTTCACCGACTTGAGTGAGAGGTCGGCCTCTTGAATTTTCTCCGAAACATGGAAAGCCTGCTCGGTCACCTTGCCGGTTATGAGGTGGCGCAGTTTCGCCTGGTTGACGGGTTTGCGCTGCTGTTTGCGGGACACATGTGCCTCCAAGACCTCGTACGGCTGACCGTCCATGAGAATTACTTTTTTTGGCAACACTTCATTGTATTCAAGCATCAGAGCATTGTACTTAAAAACCCTTATTTTGCAAGGCGGAAACCTTTTACAAGTGTGTTGGTTGTAGATTAGTGGAGCATGATATATTCTGTGGCCATGGAGTATCTCTCTTTGGAGGAGAGGGCAGGAGAGCAAACCGACGAGGAGTTGCTCGCCGCCTCGCTCAAGCATCCCTCGCTGTTTGCGCTTTTGGTGCGCAAATATGAGGAACCCTTTATGCGCAAAGCGATCAGTATCGTCCGGGGGAAAGAAGAGGCACAAGATATCGTGCAGGAGACCTTTACCAAAATCTACCTCGCGGGCCCTAAGTTCAAAAAACAGGAAGGGGCAAGCTTTTCCTCGTGGGGGTATCGTATCCTTATCAATACCGCCCTCACGCATTATGCGCGCGCAAAGCGACGTGGAGAGCGCACCGTAGAATTGGATGAAGAAATCTGGGCCCTTATCCCCGACAAAAGTCTCCGGCAATTTGAAAAGAAGGAGTTACTGGATGAGGTGGTCTCAGTGCTCTCACGGATGTCACCGGTGTTTGCGAAAGCGCTCTCAGCTTTCTTTATCGAAGGTAAAACACAAGAAGAGATAGCTAAAGCGGAAGGGGTGTCGGTCGGAGCAATCAAAACAAGAGTCCACCGGGCGAAACAAGAGTTTAGAAAAGTATACGAAGCAGTCACCACACATATATGACAACTATTGAAAAAAATGTAATGGCAAACGTGGCCTTTATTTATACGTTGCGCAAGCTCGTGAGCTATACGGCGCTCGAACTGTATACATTCGTCGCGTGTCTGTGGGTTGTCGGGCAACTCGTTTGGGTTTCTAAAGTATTTGAAAACTTAGCAACTGCCGGCGTTGGCGGCTCGGCACAATTTATAATTTCGGCAGTTCTCAATACTGACGTAATTGTTCAAGCCGTCCTTGCCGTTGGAGTATGTGCCGCCTTCTTACTCACCCTCGACATCGTCCGCAGCAGTACTCCCCGCACTTTTGCGGCTTGAGGCGGCTTCGGCGAGACGCTTTTTTATATCGCGCAAGATTGTGTTTGCTACTTTTTTGTTTTCTCGTAGATAGGTGCGCGTTGCGTCATAGCCGCGGCCGAGTTTTTCCTCCCCGTATCCGTAACTGTTGCCACTTTTTTGTATAACCTCCAATTTTTCGCCAAGCGCGATTATCTCGCCTTCGGTTGAGATCCCCTCGTTGTACATGAGATCAAATTCAGTTGTCCGAAAGGGTGCCGCAACTTTGTTTTTAACCACCTTGACCCGGTGCCGCCCGCCCACCACCTCGTCTCCCTTTTTAATCTGCGCGATACGGCGGATATCGAGGCGAACGCTGGTATAAAACTTGAGCGCCTTGCCGCCGGTCGTTGTTTCGGGGTTGCCGAACATCACCCCTATTTGCATGCGAATTTGGTTGATGAAAATAACAATTGTTTTTGACCGCGCGGTAATCGCAGTCAATTTGCGCAGAGCTTGGCTCATGAGACGCGCTTGTTTGCCCATGTGGGACTGTCCCATATCACCTTCTATCTCGTCTTTTGGAGTGAGCGCCGCGACCGAGTCAATGACCACGATGTCTACTTTACCGCTTCGCACCAAGGACTCCACAATCTCAAGCGCCTGCTCGCCGGTATCGGGTTGAGAAACGAGAAGGTTGTCGATGTTGACGCCGATTTTTTTTGCATACTCCGGGTCAAGCGCGTGTTCAGCGTCGATAAACGCACACACCCCGCCTTTTTTCTGTGCCTCCGCAATCGCATGGAGTGTTAAGGTAGTCTTGCCCGATGATTCGGGGCCAAAAATTTCGAGAATTCTCCCCCGCGGATAACCGCCGATCCCCAGCGCCCAATCGAGGCCAATGGAGCCCGAGGGGATGACATCGACGTCTACTCTCGCTGCGTCACCGAGCTTCATGATGGCCTCGTCACCAAATTTTGTTTTTATTTCCCGTATTGCAGCATCGATCGCCGCCGAGTCCTTACCATCCCTTGTGGGGACCTCTTTTTTGTGAGCTGTTTTAGCCATACGATTCTACGGGGCAAAAATTTAACATAGTAATGGAAACTGATTCACTCGCGCGCCGACCGAAGCGATCGGTTGCAGCAACGGTCACTACTGTATACCCCGGGGGTACCGATAGCAACTGCCGAAAGTGACCCGTCTCATCGGTGTAGGAAGGCTTGTCGTTTATCGTCAAAAACGCAATGTTCTTCGCGGTTCCTTCGATAAGAATTGCGGGAGAACTCGTCGCACTACCATCAACAGGGGAGAGAATACTAAGTTGAGGACCTTCGAGCAAGCGCCATGCCTCAAAGAGTCCGTAGCCCAGAAGCAACAGTACCGCTACTGTAAATAGCCCCCTCTTCATTCTGTTCCCGGAGTTTCGGCACCAGGTCTCTTTTCCAGAATTTCCCGGGGTTTTGCTCCACTGCCCGGACCGACAAAACCTCGCGCCTCGAGGACGTCGATGATACGTGCGGCACGTGCGTACCCAATACTCAACCTCCGCTGCAAAAACGAGGTCGAAGCCTTTCCGCTCTCGAGGATAACGCGGCGGGCCTCTTCAACCATCTCGTCGTCCACCTCCTCATCAAATCCGCCCTCTGCGCTGAGCGCTCCCTCGAGCCCCGAGACTGCTGCTTCGGATGGAGCAGCGATATCAATGGGCAATTCTGCGTCGTTGTTTTTTGCGATGAAATCGACGGCTTTCTTCACTTCGCCTTCGCTTATGTAGGCGCTCTGGAGCCGCACGGGCTTGCCCATGTCGCTTGCGAGATAGAGCATGTCGCCACTCCCCAACAGTTTTTCGGCTCCACCTGTGTCTAAAATAGTACGGGAGTCGATTTGTGAGGCGACCTGGAGCGCAACCCGCGCGGGAATGTTTGCTTTGATGAGCCCGGTGATGACATTTACGGAGGGGCGCTGAGTCGAGAGGATAAGGTGGATACCGACAGCCCTCGACATCTGAGCCAAGCGCACAATAGATGCCTCAAGTTCGCGGGGGTAGGTGCTCATGATGTCGGCAAGTTCGTCGATGACGATAACGATGTAAGGCATCGCCTCAGGCACTTCTTCACCTTCTTCAGCGTTACCTTTTTTACGTAGCTTTTCGAGTTTTGGCGCCAAAATGTTGTGATGGTAGGACTCGATGTCGCGCACCCGGGTTTGTTCCAAAATGTTGTAGCGGCGTTCCATCTCACGTCCGGCCCAGCGCAAGGCCATAATCGCCTTTTTGGGGTCGGTCAAAACGGGGGAGAGAAGATGCGGTAAGGAGCGATACAAAGTCAATTCCACACGCTTCGGGTCGATCATGAGGAAGCGTAATTGTGCGGGCCCGAGGCGGTACAGAAGGGAAGTGATGATTGCATGTATAGAGACCGATTTGCCCGAGCCGGTTGCTCCTGCAATCAAAAGGTGCGGCATTTTTCCCAGATTGCCGAAGTGCGAAGCTCCTGCGATATCACGGCCGAGTGCCACGACCAAAGGTTTCTCCGATTGTGCAAAATCCGGTGACTCAAGTAGGGTGCCAAGCCCGACGGTTACTTTGGTTGAGTTGGGAACCTCGATACCGACCAAAGATTTGCCCGGTATGGGGGCTTCGATGCGCACGGGGTGAGCGGCAAGCGCTAATTCCAGGTTTGTTTGGAGAGAAACAATTTTTGAAAGACGCACGCCTTCCGCGGGCTTTATCGCGTAGCGGGTGACGGAGGGGCCGATTGAGATCTCATCAAGTTCAACAACGATACCGAAATTTTGCAGCGTCCTTTTGATGATATTAGCGTTACCTTTGATATCGCCAACCCCGGGGCGTCCGCGGTCGCGTTCAAGAAGGGAGAGCGGCGGAGGGGTGTAGGAACCAAGCAATGACTTGAGTGTCGTCATACTTTTGCGTTCCCGGGGGGCGGGGCGCGCCACTTCAGCGCCGCCGCTAACAAACACATCCTCGTCCGCGCCTTCAACCCCCACTTCCCGTTCCTCTTCCTCATCAAGCGAGAGACCGGAGAGCGTCACTTCTGGACGCAGGGCACTGCGTGTTGTGAAGAAACGGAATGCGCGCATAAGTGAGTGCATAAGAGAAAAAAGTGGTGAGAGCGTAATGCGTCCCTCAAGAACTATGAGAAGCGATATAACCGCCAGCCCCCCAAGAAGTATTAGAGATACGTAGAGGTCAAAAAGATCCAAAATTGGTTGTGCAATGGCGCTACCCAAGAGCCCTCCGATACCCCCGACAAGGTCTAAAAACCCCAGCCCCGAGACAATAAAGAAAATGCTCCCTGCAATCTTAATGAGAGTGAACCCCTCGGACTCCTCCTGCAGGGCGTTCCCCGCAAGGACAAAAGCAAGCACCGGGAGCAGAAAGTACCCTATCCCAAGAAGCGACTGAAAAAGGCGGTACACATCTGTGCCGGCCGTGCCTCCTTGGTCAAAGGCGGCAAGGAGAAGAAATGCCCCAAAAACAAAGAGAAATACCACCCATACCGCTTTAGTTGTTTGTGCCGGTATGCCGCCAAAAGGGTTGCGCAAACCCCCTCTTCTCTTGCCGTTTTTGCGCGCCATAAACGAGATAATAACATGAAAAGACGATAAAATAAGGGTAAAGACTCTGTTTTATTTTTTGGCCCTTGCTTTTACTGCGAGCGTTGCTACACTCAAGGACAGTTTTTGTCTTTTATATGTCCTTTTGATTTTAAAGGACACATAAAGGACAGGCAAAACAGGCATGTCCGATATACACAAAAAATTTCACGAATTTGCCTTGCAGTCAGCCCTATTTAAAGGCCGCAGTGATTGGTATTTTTGTTATTTGAAGGCGGAAAAAATTGCGCATGTGCTCTCGCGCCTTGCCGACGCTACCCCCGGGGAATCGGCTCCCTCTATGCACAAGCTTGCCCGTACTGCGAGTAAACTTCCGGAGTCGGTTGTGCGGTTTGTAGCCGGTGAACTTGAACAGGGGAGCGTACTCGCGGATATTTTTACGCTTCTTTCTGCCGTACGCTTTGCTTCAACGGAAGGGAATATGAGTTCTCAGAACGCCCTTCTTCTCGTTGAGGAATATGAACATATTGCAGAAAAACTGGGGGCCTCAGGGCAGCCCTCGCCTTTTGTTTCTTCGGAAGATTTTTCTGTACCCCCACTTCCGGCACAAATGAATATCTCCTTGCCGGCCCGTGCGCTTTCTTTAAAAGACAAAGTTAAAGGACAATCTAAAGGACATCCACAAGCGGCTGAACCTCTCGGCGGTAAACAGGCTGATTTGGCACAAAGAGAAATACGCCTCTCACGGATACTAGAGGCTATCCGTACCCTCAAGAGCGCGTCTATAAGGGACATCTCTGCGGTTGTCAAAGAGTATGGAGAAAAGACCATCCAGCGTGAGCTTCTAGTCCTTATAGAGCAGGGTTTAGTGCGTAAAGTAGGGGAGCGGCGCTGGAGCGTGTATACCCCTGTTTCGGGCATTTGACCCGATTTTCTCCCTGGTGTAGGGTTACTCTCACTGGAAACAATAGGAACAAAGCCCCTCGCGGGGCTCTCTTGTTGTTGTCCACAGGGTTTTTTTGCAGATCCTTGCATTTGCGCCCTATAATAGGGCCTGAGCCGACGGGGCCGTTTGGCCTTGTATTTGGTTGGGGCTCTGTTCAAACGAAGTTCATTGACAACAGAATAGAGTGCTATTTACAAAAAACGCTGTAAGCGCAAGACGCTTACCGCGTCATGAGTGACAGAATGCGCTCGTGTCTTTCTGCATGACCTTGTCCCGTTATGGTTGCAATGGCTGACATCCCCACTCCCTCTTACTACCAACGCTTGACCCAAGTTTCACCCGCTCCTTTGTAAGGAGGCCAAGGGCAAAGGCGGGAAGAGCCGGTAGAAATTAGTTCGGTGCTTATTAGTAGTTAGGTTTATCAGTAATTATTTGTGTATGACAATTAGTATTACAAACAGTTCACGATTTGCTGCACTCGCAGTCGGAGCAGGTTTGGTGCTTGCGGTCGCCTTTGGCGGCTACGTAGCGCCGGCCCAGGCAGCTCTCTCGGCATCACAGGTGCAGTCGATCTTGTCGCTTCTCCAGTCGTTCGGCGCTGACGCGCAGACGATTGCGAACGTTGAAGCGTCTCTCACGGGTGGTACGCCTTCAGGCGGTACGTCCGTTGGATGCGGGTTCTCCCGCGACCTCACGATAGGTTCAACCGGCGCTGACGTCACCTGCCTCCAGCAGGGTCTCATCGGTATGGGCTTCTCGATCCCTGCAGGTGCGACTGGTTACTTCGGTACCCAGACACAGGCAGCGGTCGCAGCATGGCAGCTTTCTAAGAATATAGCTCCTCCGGCGGGCTACTTCGGTCCTATCTCACGCGCAGCGTGGGGCGGCACTTCAGGTACCCCGGGTACACCAGGCACACCTGGAACACCGGGTCTCTCCGGCGATGAAGGTCAGCTCCTAATCAACTCTGTTCTCGGCGATGTCGAGACCGATGTTGACGAGGGTGATGAGGATGCACAGGTTCTCGGCGCAGAAGTCGAGGCCGATGACTCCGACATCATGATTGAGCGCGTAGACGTCGACATTACTGTCGGCTCTGGCGGTAGCTCACAGCTCGACAACTACATCGATAGCGTAAGTCTCTGGCTCGACGGCGAGAAGCTCGCGGAGCAAGATGTTAGCGAAGGCGATGAGGACTCCAACGATGTCTTCTCGTTCCGCTTCTCCGGTCTTGAAGGCGTAATCGATGAAGACGATGAGGTAAACCTCTACGTTGCTGTAAACGCAGTTGAAAATATCGACTCCGGCGACACCGACGTAACTCTCGATATCGACATCCCAACCAACGGTATCCGCGCGGTTGACGGTGCAGGTATCTCTGAAACGTATGTTGACGGTTCCCCGGCGCTTGATGGCGGCTTCTCTGTCACTGCAGCTACCGGCGGCGACCTCGACATTACTGAGGGCGACGAAAACCCGGTTGGCCAGGTTGTCTCTATCGACGAAGATGACGACACGGACAACGTGCTCGTACTCGCGTTCGATATGGAGGCTAACAACCAGGATGTTACTATCGATGACATTCCAGTTGGTCTCACAATCGCCGGCGAGGATGCAGGTATCGACGGTCCGGTTATCCGCGCCACCCTTGAAATGGACGGCGAGGTAATCGACACCGTTAGCATCACCTCTACGGCAAGCCTCAACCAGGAAGTTCTCTTCAATGATCTCAATATCGACCTCAACGACGGCGACACTGCTGAGTTCCAGGTCTTTGTTGACCTCAACGACGCTGACCCGACCACCTTCGCAACTGGCACCACCCTTTACGCCACCACCACCGGAAGCGATTCCGACTGGGACGTCGAGGACTCCAACGGCGACAGTGTGACTCCGGACGGCGCGGTCACCAACTCAGGCGATGTGCTTGTGTTCGAGACCGAAGGTATCTCGGTTGACCTTGTCAGTACTTCGGTCACCAAGACCTCTACTGCCGATGCGGCAGGCGAGGAAGATGTCGGTCAGTTCGTGATTGTTGTTGACATCACTGCGGTTGGCGCAGATATGTACATCGATAAGACCGCTACCGAGGATCTTAACCGCAACGGTTCGGGCTCTGCAGGCACCGGCTTCCAGTGGGCAACCACTTCGAACTCGACGACCGGCACCACGACTGTTGCAGGAGTTGTGTCTGCCTCTGGCAGCACCTCTGGTGACTCCACAACTGACTTCAAGATCAACGAGGGCCAGACCCGGCGCTTCACGCTCACGGTCTCTCTTGAGGCGGGTAACGATGGCGTTACCGCAGTCCAGCTCTTCGGCATCAACTACGACAATGAGGATGCCGCAGGTGTTGAGTTCTACACTTCTAACATGAGCGACTTCAAGACGGATCTCTTGACGATGCTCATCATGTAGTAAACTCACGCAATCTGACGACCTTAACGGTCAACAGAAAGCAACAAAAACACCCCCGAAAGGGGGTGTTTTTGTTTTGCCTAAACACAGAGAGTGATAGTATGAATGTAATGAGACCTTTTTTTACGAAGACGTTTGTGCGGTTTTTTGTCGGATTTGTAGTGATTATAGGGCTCGCATTCGGTGTGCTCGTGGCTACGTCTCAAATTTCACAGCCGATTGACAATGTAGCCGCGCCACGTTAGCTTGCATACATAAGGGCCAGAGACAGTCGGTCTCCGAAAGGAGGTAATGCGCAAGCGCCGGCCGAGGTCGAACCAAGCCCTTTAATTGAGGGCATTTTTCTTGCCTCGCCGAAGCTGGCGAAGGCGGGAGTGCCCAAAAAAATATGGCTATTACACGTCAGAAAAAAGAAGAGGTAGTTGCAAAAGCACAGGATATCTTTGCAAAAGCGAAGACCGTTGTTTTTGCCAACTTCAAAGGGCTCACGGTCGCGGAAGTAAGCGAGTTGCGCAAAACGTTGCGTGCACAAGGGGTGGGGTACAGTGTTGCTAAGAAAACGCTTCTCCGCCGCGCACTTCTAGGCACAAAGATTGAGGGTACCTTACCCGCGCTTGAAGGGGAAATTGCAATTGCACACGGAGAAGATGAACTTGCTCCGGCGCGCGAGCTTGCGGTGTTCATAAAGAAATTTTCGGGGCACTTGGCGTTCGTCGGGGGCATCTTTGGCGGCAAGTTTGTCGACAAAGCGGAAATCACTTCAATTTCGGCAATTCCCGGAATGGAAACCTTGCGTGCGCAGTTTGTCCAACTTATTAATAGTCCAATACAGCGATTCGCGGTCGTCATGAGCGAAATCGCTAAGACAAAGAAATAATTATGTCAGAAGATATCACCGCCTCCGGCGGGACCCCGCCAACGGCGGTGGCAGAAAAGAATGAATTGCCGGCAAAGTTTAAAAACCTTGTACAGAGTGTTGAAAAGATGTCGGTTCTTGAACTTCACGAACTTGTGAAGGCGCTCGAAGCACACTGGGGAGTTTCTGCGGCGGCTGTTGCCGCTCCCGGCCCGGGCGCTGGCGCGGGTCCGGCAGAGGAGAAAACATCCTTCACCGTTCACTTGGCAGATGCAGGCGGACAGAAGGTGCAAGTAATCAAAGCGGTTAAAGATGCTCTTGGCTTGGGGCTTAAGGAAGCAAAAGACCTCGTTGATGCGGCTCCGGCTACTCTCAAAGAGGGAATGAAGAAGGAGGAGGCAGACAAGCTCAAAGCGGCAATTGAAGCCGCCGGCGGCAAAGTTGAGCTTAAGTAATCTTAAGCGAAATCCTGACGCAGGAAGGATTGAGTTGAAGCAATCTCTAAAAAGTTACCAACAAAAACCCTGCCTTGCGGGGTTTTTGTTTTGGCATAGAATAGCGGGCGTATCTTCTGTATGCCAGATCCACTCTCGAAACTCTTTGATTCTCCCGCCCGGGTAAAACTACTTCGCCTTTTTCTTTTTAACCCCCGTATTTCCTTTGATGTCCCTGACACTGCACGGCGGGCACGGGTACCTGTACCGGTCGCGAACAAGGAAATCGCATTGTTTTTGCGCGCAGGGTTGGTGCGACGCTCAAAGCGTTCCCGAGCACGGCGGTTTGTTTTGCGGGATGATTTTAAATACCTCGCGGCGTTTCAGAGCTTGCTTCTCAATGCGCCCGCGCGCGGCGAGGACATTGTGCGTCGTCTGCGTTCCGCGGGCGGCATTAAGTTTGTCGCACTTTCCGGCATATTTGTAGGGGAGTGGGATAGGACACTCGACCTCCTGGTTGTTGGCGACCGTATTTCAGAACGTAAACTAAAAGGTCGCATCCGTCGTCTTGAAGCCGAGCTCGGTAAAGAGCTCCGCTACGCCCTTCTTTCCAGTAGTGATTTTGTCTACCGGCTCAACATGAACGACAAACTCCTACGTGATGTCTTCGACTACACGCACCGCATTCTTCTTGATCGCATCAATACAGGCCTAAAATAAGCTTCTAGTAGCTAGCTTCTAGAAGCTAAAAGCTCGTATAATGATATCCACAGCGCCCTCGCTAATGGGGGGCCTGGTTGCTACAATTAGGGTGTCGAAACGCAACCATTATCGGCTTATTTATTAACCATTTACATATGATTGTGCAGACATGGGTTGATGTGCTCCAGCAGTCCTTCTACGCGCTGCTGCAGGGTGTCATCGGCTTTATCCCGAACCTTCTGTTCGCGATAATAATTTTCGTCGTTGGTTGGTTCATTGGTTCTATTCTCGGGCGTGTGATTTCGCAGGCAATCAAAGCCATAAAGGTTGACCATGCTCTGAAGACCGCCGGGGTTGAGGACGTCGTCAACCGCGCGGGCTTCGCGCTTGATGCGGGTGAATTTGTCGGAGGGTTGGTGAAGTGGTTTGTCATCATCGTCTTTCTGCTCTCTTCGCTCCAAGTCTTGGGCCTTACCCAGGTAACCTTCTTCCTCCAGCAGGTCGTGCTCTCGTACGTGCCGCAAGTAATTGTGGCGGTCTTGATACTGCTCGTCGGAGCGGTTATCGCCGAGGTGGCACAGAGTGTCGTCGGTGGCGCCGCGCGCGCCGCAGGTATCGCTTCCGCGGGATTTGCAGGAGCCGTCGCACGCTGGTCCATCTGGATCTTCGCCATCATTGTGGCGCTTTCCCAGCTTGGTATCGGCACCCAGTACTTCCAGACGCTCTTCACGGGCTTGGTCGTTGCACTCTCGCTTGCCTTTGGCCTCTCCTTCGGGCTCGGTGGGCAGGAAAGTGCAGCACGCTTCCTCGACAAGATGCGCGAGCAGATAAAACACACTCGGTAATTCTTCGAAAGTTGTTCTCAAAACCGCCGCCCCACTGGGGCGGCGGTTTGCGTTGTGGTATAAGGGGTTTCTGTTGGTTTTAAGGTTCGTTGACATCACACGGTACTTCCTATATATTGGTACGTACAGATATGTATACGACTCAAAAAGCCTTCCAGCGGAGATAGACGCGCTCTTCTTGTGCGTCCATCCCGCGAATCGCGGGATTTTTTGTGCTCAAAAATATCTGCAGACGTTCGTTGACAATAAAATTCCATCACGTTCCTCACTTCCAATGTGGGTCTTTTGTGAGTTACGGAGATGGGCAGGTAAAGAAAAAACAAAATAAAACAACAACAGATTATTGCGGTTCTCAAAATTCCTTTTTTCTAGACAGGAAAAGGAACAGAAAGGGCGTATGGTGGATGCCTTGGCTTAAAAAGGCGATGAAGGACGCGGCGTGGCGGCGATACGCTCCGGGGAGGTGCCAAGCAACCTTCGATCCGGAGATGTCCGAATGAGGAAACTCAACGGAAAGAAATTTTCGTTATCTTGGCGTATGCCAAGAAGTGCACCTCGGGAAGTGAAACATCTCAGTACCGAGAGGAAAAGAGACTAAATAAGTATTTCGTAAGTAGCGGCGAGCGAAAGCGAAAAAGCCCAAACTCGAGAAACTAGATTCTGAACGCTGAGCGATCAGTGTTTAGGATCTAGTACATCTCGGGGGTTATAAGGCAGTTATAGGCACTTCGAGTGCCAAGAAGTTACAAATTGTTAGTTAGCCGAACGTGCTGGAACGCATGGCCCCAGAGGGTGAAAGCCCCGTAGGCGAAAACGAAACAACTTCTTAATTGTCCTTGAGTATCTCAAGACACGAATAGCTTGAGTGAATTTGCCGGAACTAACCGGTAAGGCTACATACTTTTTAAGACCGATAGTGAACCAGTACCGTGAGGGAACGGTGAAAAGCACCCCGGTGAGGGGAGTGAAATAGAACTGAAACCATATGTCTACAACGAGTCGAAGAGGTCGCAAGACCTCGACGGCGTGCCTATTGAAGAATGAGCCTGCGAGTTTATGTGTACTGCGCATGACTAAGGGCGAGAGCCCGGAGTCGAAGGGAAACCGAGTGTGAATAGCGCGTTTGTAGTACGCATAAGACCCGAAGCAAGGTGAGCTTGCCATGAGCAGGGTGAACACAGCCGAAAGGTTGTGGGAGGCCCGAACCGGTTAGCCGTGCAAAACTATCGGATGACTTGTGGTAAGGAGTGAAAAGCTAATCGAACCTTGTAATAGCTGGTTCTCTCTGAAACAACTTTTGGGTTGGCGTCGTATCAATTGACTAGTGGGGGTAGAGCACTGGAAGGATCAAATAGGGAGCAATCTCGTTGATCCTATCAAACTCCGAATACCGCTAGTGATATACGGCAGTTAGTACGTGGGGGCTAAGCTCCACCGTACAAAAGGAGAAGAGTCCTAGATCTCAAGTTAAGGTCCCAAAATTTACGTTAAGTACATCACAAGGAGGTGGAATCTCACAGACAATGAGGAGGTTGGCTTAGAAGCAGCCATCCTTGAAAGAAAGCGTAACAGCTCACTCATCGAGAGATTCCGCGCCGAAGATAATCGGGGTTTAAACGTAATACCGAAACTGAGGATGCGTTCT
>Ga0209542_10014797_pt1 | contig 13204 bp, 15 predicted proteins | sample RifCSPhighO2_01_FD_184028 | JGI IMG/M metagenome (GOLD analysis project Ga0209542, IMG submission 184028) | Soil microbial communities from Rifle, Colorado - Rifle CSP2_plank highO2_0.1 (SPAdes) (version 2) | ecosystem: Environmental > Terrestrial > Deep subsurface > Rock core/Sediment ... | reverse complement strand
TATATTATTTCTCAAATGCCGGATTTAAAAACAATGCTTGCCAGCAGTTTTAAAACAGATTATTCGTCAAAAATAGCAGATATTGATAAAGGAAAAATGACGTTTAGTCTAAATTTTTCGTCAGGAGTTTACCAAAATATTGATAAAAATTTTTTAATGCCATTGTTAATTAATAAAAGCGCAGACCAGATAAACGAAACAGTAAAAGACAATTTAGGCGACCAGATTTCCGGCGTGAAAGTTAATTTGTGGCCTTTTTGGGTGACAAAATCTCCAAAAAGCCAAAAAGCGGTTAAAATTGAATTGAAGTTCGAATAGACTTGACCTTTATAATCTAATTTGCTATTATATAAAAGATGCCTCAAGAAGAGGAAAAAAACAATAAAAATAAACAAACCATTAAAAAAGAAGGAAGAGTGGTAGAGGCTTTACCAAATGCCTTTTTTAAGGTAGTATTAGATGACGGCAATGAGATAATGGGATTTCTTTCCGGCAAGATGAGAATGAATAGAATTACTATTCTGCCGGGCGATAGGGTTTTGTTAGAAATGAGTCCGTACGATAGCAAAAAAGGCAGGATTGTTTATCGGCTTAAATAAAAAAAACTAAAAAGATAGAAACCTAAAATTTTTAGATTTTAGATTTTATTTTTTTTATAATTTTTGTAGATAGCACAATGAAGGTCAGGCCATCAATAAAAAAAATATGTAAAGATTGCAAGATCGTCAGGAGAGAGGGGCGGATTTATGTTATTTGCAAAAAAAATCCCAAACACAAGCAAAGACAAGGGTAATGCCATAAAACATGAAACGTAAAACATGAAACATAACAAAAATAGTATATAATGTTTCAGGTTTCAAGTTTCAGGTTTCAAGAACGATGCCGAGAATTGCGGGAGTAAATATCCCAGAAAACAAAAGAATAGAGATATCTTTAACCTACATTTACGGAATAGGCAGGTCTTTGAGCAAGAAAATTTTAGAGGAACTTAATATTGGTTTAGATAAAAAGGCGCAGGATTTAACTCCAAAAGAGATTAATGATTTAAAAGAATTAATTGAAAAAAATTACAAAATTGAAGGGGATTTAAGAAGGCAAGTTATGATAAACATCAAAAGATTGAAAGATATTGGATCTTGGAGGGGTATGCGCCATGCTAAGGGTTTGCCGGTGAGAGGACAAAGAACAAAAACAAACACAAGAACAGTCAGGGGAAATGTAAGAAAAACAATGGGCTCTGGGCGCAAACCGCCGGCAGCGCCTACTTAGATTTTTATATTGTCAAACTGTTAAATTGTTAAACTGATAATTGAAAACGACAATTTAGCAATATAACCATTTAGCAATTTAGCCGTTTAATTTATGGGGAAAAAACATATTATAGAGGAAAATCAAGAAGAATTGATGAAAGAAAAAGATAAGGTTGATAAAGCTGTTGAAAAGGAAACAAAGATTAAATCAATAGCAATGGTGCGCGAAGGCAGGATATATGTATCGTCTTCTTACAACAATACTTTAGTGACCCTTACAAACCAAAGGGGCCAGGTTTTAGCTAATAAGTCTGCCGGAGCAGTTGGTTTTAAGGGCACCAAAAAATCTACCTCGTTTGCCGCTTCCAAAGTAGCAGAAGCTATAGTAAATATATGTAAAAAATTAGGCGTTGAAAAAATAGAAGTTTTAATAAAAGGAATAGGAGCCGGCAGAGAATCTGCCGTCAGAACATTAGTTTCTCAGGGGTTAAATATTGTATCTATTAAAGATGTAACTCCAATCCCGCATAATGGGTGCAGACCTAAAAAAATAAGACGCGTTTAAAGGCTACTAATTTACTAATCAATACTAATATACAAATACGCATTAGTATATTCGTAAAAGATTCGTAATTTCGTAGGGAAATTTCTCGCAAGAAATTATGAGATACGATCAATGTAAAACTTGCAGACGTTTGGGACAGAAACTCTTTTTGAAAGGAGAGCGCTGTTTTTCGCAAAAATGCGCAATGATAAAAAGGGCATATGCTCCCGGTCCCCAAAAGAAAAGAAGGGGAGGCTCGCCGTCTGCGTTTAAAAAATCATTAGAGGAGAAGCAAACCCTTAAAAAATGGTATGGACTTTCAGAAAAGCAGTTTAAAAGATATGCAGAAGAATCTTTAAAAAAAATGGGAAAAGTTGAAAATGTTGCCGAAGAATTTATTAAAAAATTAGAAAAAAGATTAGATAATGTAATTTTTCGCTTAGGCATGGCAAAGTCCAGAGCCCAGGCAAGGCAAATGGTATCCCACGGCTATTTTTTGATAAACGGCAAGCCGGTTAATATCCCTTCTTATGCTATCAAAAAAGGAGATATAATTTCAATAAAAGAGCACAAAAAGCAGAAAGGAGTTTTTAAAGAACTGCCAACGCAGTTAAAAAGATATGAAGCGCCCATCTGGCTGGATTTAAACAAAGAAAAACTTGAAGCAAAAGCTGTCGGGGAACCAAATTTAGAAGAGGTTAATGCTCCAGCGGAAATTTCTTCAATCTTCGAGTTTTATTCACGTTAAACTGCTAAATTACGAATTTTTTACTAATATACTAATAAGATATTGGTATATTAGTACTGATTAGTAATTTCGTAGTAACAAAATGATTCCACTTCCATTACCGCCAAAAGTAATTCATAAAAAGAAAAACCAAGCGGTTTTTGAAATAGAAGGATTGTACCCGGGATACGGCGTTACTATCGGGAACGCATTAAGAAGGGTTTTGCTTTCGTCTTTAGAGGGGGCTTCGATAACAGAGGTTAAGATAAAGGGCGCTCCTCATGAATTTTCGACAATGCAGGGAATTTTGGAGGACGGGATAATAATTCTTTTAAACCTGAAAAAATTAAGGTTTAAAATACATGAAGGGGATGCTTACAAAATAGAACTTAAAATTAAAGGAGAAAAAGAGGTGAAAGGGTCTGATTTTAAAATTCCTTCGCAGGTGGAACTTGTTAATCCAGATACGCACATTGCCACAATAACAGATAAAAAAACAGAGCTTGAAATAGAAATACATGTTCAAAAAGGATTAGGTTATGAACCCAAAGACCAAAGAAAAACCCAGTTTGAAAATAAGGCAGTATCGCCCTCATCCGGAACAAAAAAAACAGAAATAGGAGTAATTGCCACAGACGCCATTTATACTCCTATTAAAAATACAAACTTTCAGGTTGAAAATATGCGCGTAGGAGACAGGACAGACTTTGATAAGTTGAGCTTAGAAATAGAAACTGACGGCACTATTACTCCGGAAGAAGCTTTTTTTGAAGCTTCTGACATTTTGATAAAACATTTTAATATAATTTTTGAAGGAAAGGCAACAGGGTCCGGAAAAAAAGAAGCTTCAGGCGATGAAAAAGAAAAAACATCAGATGCGGCGCAAATCAGCGTTGAAGATTTAAAATTTACAGGCAGAACGCTTAACGCCCTGTTAAAAAATAATATAAAAACAGTGGGCGGGATTTTAAGAAAATCAGAAAAGACTTTAACGGAATTAGAGGGTATGGGAGAAAAAGCAATTTCAGAAATAAAAAGAAAAATCAAAAAACTTGGTTTTGAAATAAAGTCAGAATAAATTGTCACATTGTCAAATTGTTATATTGTTAAACCGACGGCAACGTTAATTTAGCAATTTAGCAATTTAGCAATTTAGCAATGCGCAAAAGATTTAAAGGCAGAAAATTATCAATGAAAAAGGGGCCGAGAAAAGCATTGTTAAGGTCTTTGACCAATAATTTTTTTATTTACGAAAAAATTAAAACCACAGAGGCTAAAGCTAAAGAATTGAGGCCCATAGCCGAAAAACATATCACAAGGGCTAAAAAAAATGATATTGCCAGCAGAAGGATTTTATTAAAAACTCTTAACCCCAAGACATTAAAAAAAATAATTGAAGAAATTGCTCCAAAATATAAAGACAGAAACGGCGGATATACAAGAATTTTAAAATTAGGCCCGCGCGATTCAGACGGGGCAAAAATGGTAATAATAGAATTGATTAAATAGAAAATGGAAAAAATAGAAAGAAAAATACATATATTAGATGCAGAAAATAAATCTTTAGGCAGATTGGCTGTTGAGGTCGCTGTTTTGTTGAGAGGAAAAAACAAACCAAATTTCGTTCCTTATAAAGATGTAGGGGATACAGTTGTGGTAAAAAATATTGATAAAATGAAATTTACCGGAAACAAGCTTGAAAATAAAAATTATTTTCATTTTACGGGATATTTGGGCAATATGAAGCAGGCAACATTGAAAGAATTTTTAATTAAAAGAGGCCCGAAAGAGGTTTTAAGAAAAGCTGTGATGGGAATGCTTTGTAAAAATAAATTAAGGGCAAGGCAAATAAAACGCCTTCGCTTTGAATAAAATTAATATGCCAAAAACAACTAAAAAAATAACTAAAAAAACTGAAGAAAAAGAAAAGAAACCCGCTTCCGCTAAAGTTTCCGCCTACGACAAATCTTCGGCGGGACAAGCCGGCGAGGCAAAAGAAAAAATAGAGGAAGAAAAAACTTCCGCGATTAATGTTCCGCAAGACTCAATGGTTGATATGGCAGACGAGGATATTTCAAAGGAAATTGCAAAAACAATAAAGGAAAGCACTGGCAAGCCCGATCGCTATTTTGAAGCGATAGGCAGAAGAAAAACCGCGGTAGCTCGCATACGCCTTTTTACAAAAGGGGATAAAGATTTTTTGGTAAACAACAAATCTTACAAGCAATATTTTACTTTAGAGGACGACCAGGAGACAGCTGTTTCTTCAATGAAAAAAATGAAATGTTTAGACAAGTTCAGGGTGACGGTCAAAGTAAAAGGAGGCGGAAAACACGCGCAGGCAGAAGCCGTAAGGCATGGAACAGCCCGCGTATTGGTGGATTTTAACCAGAATTTCAGAAAAAGGTTAAGAAAAGCAGGTTATTTAACCAGAGACCCAAGAATGAGAGAAAGAAAGAAATTCGGATTAAAGAGAGCAAGAAAAGCCCCACAATGGAGCAAGCGTTAGTATCAAGTATTTTGTATTTAGTATTGAGTATAAAGCCGCCGAAAGGCGGCTTTTTTAATGGCTCAACAGGCTGTTGAGCCATTGGGATTGCATATATTTTTTGGAATGATATAATTTACTATTATTATTCTGCGTGGTTCCGCGTGAATTTCTGCGTGGTTCCGCGATTTTTACGAAGTAAAAATGTTGAAAGAACTTATAGACCAGTTTTATTTGGATAATCAAAAAAACAAAGACCAGACGAGGTTTTATATTACAGATGCCGGCAAATGCCCGCGCGCTGTTTTTTTTAAATTTAAAAATGCTCCGCACGAGCCAATGGACGCAAGAATAATGCGCATATTTGAACGCGGAGAAAATATGCACAGAAGCATATTCAATATTTTGTATCGTTTAAGATTAGGGGTTGTAACAGAAATTCCAATTCCTTCGCAGGAAATAATTTCCGGAAGGGCGGATGCAATTTTATGCGTTGGAAATGAAAACTATGTGCTGGATATTAAATCAATAAATAGCATGATTTTTAAAAGAATGACTGCCCCCAAAGAGGAGAATGTTTATCAGATACAGCTTTATCTGCACTTTTTTAACATTAAAAAAGGCATATTGCTTTATATAGATAAAGACCAGCAGGATATGAAAGAATTTTTTGTAGATTATGACGAACAGCTTTGCAATTCGCTTTTAGAAAAATTTCATGCGCTAAAAGCACAAGTAGAAAAAAATATGGTTCCATCGCGCCTGGCAGATTATCCGCGCAACTGGCAATGCAGTTATTGCCAGTTTAAGGAGGTATGTAAACTCGCGAATGGAGATGCTTTAAACTGGGAGGAATTTAAGAATAAAGTTAAAGCCGAGGAAACTCAAACATCATAAAAAAAGCCCCCTTGCGGGGGCTTTTAAAATTTTATTGAGTTATTTTTTCTGAAGAAATCAGCTGGTTTTCTGTTAAAATATATATTTTTCCGTCTGACTGGTTAAAAATCATTTGAGAAGGGTTATTTTTGATAATGTTGCCCGCAGACAAAGCCAAAGAATCTGGCAGGGAAATTATATTAATATTCCCCCTGTAATCAATTTCAGAAATTTTAATTTTACCGTCAGCTGTAAAAATTATATAGTCGTTGTTCAACCATCGGCAATCTTTTATCTGGCTTCCTAAAAATATCTTTTCGTATAGTTCATCTTCAAAAGAATACAGGTATATTTCGCTGTCATTTGCCAAAAGCAAATTTTTATTATCCGGGGCAGATAAAATTTCATAATTTGTTATTGGCGATAAAAAATCTTCAAATGCTTTTGTGTCTGTGTTTAATATATATAGAGAGCTGTTTTCTTTCAAAAAGGTTTTTCCGGATTCAGCAATTAATTTATAATTATTGTTAGGGTTTAGAACAGCTTTTTCTGTTGTTATTTTTTGCATAAGCTTTCCTGAAATATCAGATTGGAATAAAAATCCGTCGGAAGACAGCCATAAAATTCCGCTGCCGGAAATTTTATAAGTGATTATGTTTTTTATAACTGTTGTTGCTTCATTGTTTTTTAGAGAATAGAGGGTTTTATTTTCTACATAAAATAATTGTGTTAAATCTTTAGGATTAAAAGAAATTTGCTGCGAGTTTTTATCTAAATAATCAAGGGGGGACGACTGCTGTATTGTTTTTGAAGCATCAAAAATATAATAAGAAACAGCAGATGATTTTTGGATTTTTATCAAGGCCTTGCTTGAATAATCATCAGACCATTTTATATCAAGAATTTCAGCATTTTGAACGGGCAGAGAAGAAGCTTTTTTTTGATTTGGATTTGATAATGAAAAATATTCAAAACTAATAGATTTTGTGTCAGGCCTTGCTATTAGCACGTTTTTATTATCGCGGGATACAGAGAAATAGTTTGTTTTTTCAGCAACCTGATTAAAAATTATATTCTGCTTTATTAAAAGAATATTTTCTATTTTAGTGACTTGATTTTCAGCCACTAAAATATTTTTTTGATAGTCAAAATAGCCGGTTTTTTTTACCAGCACAGTATGGTTTTTAGGCAGAAGGTCCTGGACAAAAAATGCATTTAAAAACATCCCCGGTTTTCCCTCTATTTTAGAATCAATGATAATTTGGTTTGCCTGAGGGTAGCTTCTAACATAAATTCCGCCGGTAGCTAAAACTTCCATGTTTATAAAATCAACCCTATAACCCATAGAGTAAAGCACGATATAAGGGGCTAAAATTAAAAACAGAACAATGCAGGCGATCAGTATTATCAGCCGTATTTTTTTTCTCATATAGATTATGATTTATGATTATAATAGCACAAAGCACCCATTTTTTCCAGATTGCGCACACTTTACAATATAGTTTTTTTAGATTAAGATAAATCCATAAATATGGATAAATTTATAATCCAAGGGCAAAAAAAACTTTCAGGAGAAGTTGAAGTCAGGGGGTCAAAAAATGCGGCAGGACCTATTATCGCCTCGTGCCTTCTGACAGACAAAGAATGTGAAATAGATAATCTTCCTTTGATAGAAGATATTTTTAATATACTGGAAGTTTTAAAATCAATGGGAGTTGAGGTTGAAAATCTTTCAGAAAGAAAAGTAAAAATAAAGGCAGAAAAATTGGACGTAGAAAAAATGGATTTTGAAAAAATTTCAAAAACCAGAATTTCTGTATTATTTTTTGGGGCACTGATAGCAAGGGCAAAGCATTTTAAAATTTCTCCTCCCGGGGGAGACAAAATAGGGTTAAGGCCCATATACGTGCATATAAAAGCGCTTGAAAAACTGGGAGCTAAAATTGAAAGGGACGGAAATTTATATAAAGTTGACTGTGATAATTTAAAGGGAGCAGAAGTCGTTTTAGATGAATTTTCAGTTACCGCCACAGAAAACACGATGCTGGCTGCAGTTCTGGCAGAAGGAAAAACAATTATAAAAGGAGCTGCTTTTGAGCCTCATGTTCAAGATTTAGCAAAGATGTTAAAATCAATGGGAGCTAAAATAGAAGGCATTGGAACTCATACTATTGAGATTGAAGGGGTAAAGGAACTAAAGGGCGTTTCGCATAGTATTATTTTTGATTATATAGAGGCCGGAACATTTATTGCTATTGGAGCCGGCGTGCCCGGCTCAATTGAAGTAAAAAATGTAAACACAGAACATTTAGATTTATTTCTGGCAAAACTCCAGGAAATAGGAGTTAATTTTGAAAAAAAAGAAAATAGTATTATAGTTTCTTATTCTCCTGATTTAAAATCAGCGAAGGTTCAGGCCTTACCGCATCCCGGATTTCCTACAGATTTACTGCCTATAATCGCCCCGCTTCTGGTAAAAGCTGAAGGAAAATCATTAATTCACGATCCTTTGTATGAAAACAGATTTAATTATGTCCAGCAGTTGAGAAAAATGGGAGCTGACATTGAAATAGTCGACCCCCACAGGGCTTTTATTTACGGGCCGAAAAACCTTTCAGGGCTTGCAATTGAATCTTGGGATATAAGAGCCGGAGCCAGCTTGATTGTAGCCGGCCTTATGGCAAAAGGAAAAACAACAATTGAAAATATTTTTCAAATTGACAGGGGATACGAAAAAATAGAGGAACGGCTTCAAAAATTGGGAGCGGACATCAAGCGAATGTCTAATTAACCTAATTGACCTAATCAAATCCCAATGCCTAAAATCTAATTTTAAAAACGTTTTAGGATTTAGGATTAGGATTTAGACATTATTTAGAATAATTAGAAATTAGAGTAATTAGAATAATTTTATTTCATGTTTAATAATAAAATAGCAATTGATTTGGGAACATGCAACTCTCTTGTATACGTGCAGGGCAAGGGAATTGTTTTATATGAGCCGTCTGTTGTAGCGATTTCTTTGTCTGATAACAGAATTTTAGCGGTGGGCGAGCATGCCAAAGAAATGATAGGCAGAACCCCGGCAGACATAAAAGTTTACAGGCCGCTAAAAGACGGCGTTATTGCTGATTACAGAGTGACGCAGGCAATGATGCGTTATTTTATCAATAAGACTGCGAGCAGGCTGAAAATTTTTAAGCCCGAATTAGTGATTTCTGTCCCGGCAGGAATTACAAGCACAGAAAGAAGGGCAGTAATTGAGGCCGCGCTTTCAGCCGGAGCAAAATCAGCGTATGTAGCCAAAGAGCCGATTTTAGCTGCCATTGGAGCCGGGATACCAATTAATTCATGCTCTGGCCATATGATTATTGATATTGGCGGAGGAACTTCAGAAGTTGCTGTTATCTCATTGGGGGGGATTGTCACGTGGCATTCCGTAAGAGTGGCCGGAGACAAAATAGATACCGCGATAGCGGAGTACATTAAGAAAAAATATAATTTAGCTGTCGGCACCCAGTCAGCTGAAGAAATAAAAATTAAAGTCGGCACAGCTTTGATGCAAAAAGAATTAAAATATCTTGAAGTTCAGGGAAGAGATTTAATTTTGGGTCTGCCAAGAAATATTAAAATATCAAACAATGAAGTATGCGAAGCTGTTTCAGATGTTTTAGCTGAAATAATACAGGCGACAAAGCACGTGCTGTCAGAAACTCCTCCAGAGCTTTCTGCTGATATAATGAATAAAGGGATTATAATGGCAGGCGGAGGGGCATTGCTTCCTAAAATTAATGAGTTGGTGGCGCAAAGCACGGGGGTGCCGTGTTTTGTGGCAGAAGAGCCGTTATTCTGCGTGATAAAAGGCACCGGAACTGTTTTAGAGCATCTTGATGAATATAAAAAAGTGGTAATGAGTAAAAAATGAAATGCGATGCCAATATGCGAATGGCATATTAATAATACAAATAAACGAGACGATAACGTATTAGTATAATTAGTATAAATTAGTATATTAGAATTGCATTTATGGAAGCCATGGCTATTAATCACGAAAAGCAGTGGAATTTTTTGAAAAGAAAGTTTGATTTAGAACAGCTTTCGCACGCATATTTATTTTCCGGGAAAAAACAGATCGGCAAGAAGGATTTCGCAAAAGAATTTATAAAATTAATAAATTGCCAAGACCAGCGAAAACCATGCCAGAAATGCGCAAATTGCCAGACGATAGAAAAAGGGTCTTTTCCGGATTTTATGCTTGTAGAGCCGGAAGACGGAAAAGAAATTTCGATTTCAAAGATAAGAGAAGTCCAGAATTTTTTAAGCTACAAGCCCTATTATAGTTCAGCTTGCAAGTCAGTTATTATAAATAATGCCGAAAAAATGAATTGGGAGGCGCAGAGCTGTTTTTTAAAAACGCTTGAAGAGCCAAAAGGAAAAACCATCCTTATTTTAATTTCTTCAAAGGCAGATATGCTTCTGCCGACAATTTTTTCAAGATGCCAGGCAATAAAATTTTTAGGCAAGCCGGTTTTAAGCCAGCTGGAAATTGATGAGGAAAAAAAACTTCTGCAGGAATTACTAAAGATTTTAGGAGGCGGATTTTCGGAAAAATTTAAATATGTAAAATCTCTTGACTTAGACCAGCAAAAATTAAGCAGCATATTAGAAGTTTTTCAGAAATATTTAAGATATTTATTATTTTTTAAAATCGGGATAAAACAGCAAGCTGAACAAAAATATTTTTCTTCTGTGCCGGCTATTTTAGAAGATTATCCTATACCAAAAATTAAAGAAATTATAAATTTGTCGGAGGATATTAACAATAAAATGATTTTTACCAATGCCAGTCCAAAATTGGCTTTGGAAATATTATTAATGGAGTTGCAACAAAACTAATTTACACAAATCACTAATTCTAGAACTACGAATTTTCACAAATCACGAATTATTTTTATTTGTGATTCGTAAAAATTCGTCTCGACTAAAAATTTGTGATTCGTGAGTATTAGTTCACAAAATGTCATACAAAGAATTTATTGATAAAGCAAAACCTGAATTTGATAAAGCTTTTAAATTTTTAGAGCAGGAAATGGCAAAAATCCGCACCTCAAGGGCTTCGCCGGTTTTGGTCGAGGATATAGAGGTTAATGCCTTCGGATCAAAATTTAACATAAAACAATTAGCTGCGATTTCAGCTCCCCAGACAAACCAGATTGTAATCCAGCCATGGGATACTTCATATATTGAACCGATAGAAAAGGCAATTTCACAGTCGGGGCTCGGGATGTCAGCTGTAGTTGATAAAAATGTTATTAGATTAAATTTGCCCACGCTTACCGAAGAATATCGCCAGCAGTTAAGCAAGACTTTAAGTGAAAAAGGAGAACAGGCGCGACAGACAATAAGACGCCAAAGAGAACATACGTGGAACGCAATTCAGGACGCTTTTAAGGAAAAGAAAATTTCAGAAGACGATAAATTCCGGGGCAAGGATGAACTGCAAAAATCCGTTGATGAATATAACGAAAAAATAAAAAATTTGATAGATAAAAAGAAAAACGAAATTATATAAAATTCAATTTTCAATTATCAATTTTCAATTATCAATGAATTTTTAATGATTAAATTTTCAATCAAGCTTATTTGAAAATTAAAACATTGCGTCATTGATTGAAAATTGAGCTTTGAAAATTGAAAATTAAGCTGATGCTTTCTTCAATTCTAACTTTAGTAGTCGCGTTTTTAAGCCTGATAGTTTTAATGGCAATCCATGAATTCGGGCATTTTATTATAGCTAAAAAATTTGGCGTGAGGGTTGATGAGTTCGGCATCGGATATCCGCCAAGATTGTTTGGAAAAAAAATAGGCGAGACAATTTATTCTGTAAACCTTTTGCCATTAGGAGCTTTTGTGCGCATTTACGGAGAGGAAGGAGGTGTTGATGATTACAGAAGTTTTATGGGCCTTAAAATCTGGAAAAGAGTTTTGATTGTTATCGGCGGAGTGGCGGCATTTTGGATAGCTGCCATAATTATTTTTTCTGTGGTTTTTGGCATAGGAGCTGATTTGCCGGTTAAAGATGAAGATGTGCAGGGTTTTACAAATGTAAGGGTGAGCGTGGTTGGAGTATCGGGTAATTCTCCTGCAGAAGAAGCGGGCTTGAAAAAAGGAGACATTATATTAAATGCTGAAAATCAGGATTCAAGCGTAAAAATTAGCAAAATTAAAGATTTTCAGGAATTTACAAAAGAAAACGCAGGCAAAGAAATTATTTTAACAATTAAAAGGCAGGAAAATATATTTGATGTTTTTCTAACGCCAAGGGTATCTCCGCCAGAAGGACAGGGCGCTGTTGGAATTGCTTTAGAAAGAATGGCAACTTTAATAGAAAAGTATCCATGGTATCAGGCGCCTTTGCAGGGCATAATTTATACATGGGAAACAACAGCTGGCGCGCTAAAGGGATTATATATAGTATTAGCGGATTTGGTTTTTTTTAAAGGAGCTCCCGAGGGAGCGCAGTTTGCAGGGCCTTTGGGCATTACAGTATTTTTGGCGAATGCGGCAACCTACGGCCCGGGATTTTTTCTGTATTTTATCGGATTGATTTCTGTTTTTATTGCCATATTCAATTTGTTTCCAATCCCGGCGTTAGACGGCGGAAAGCTGATATTTTTGATAATTGAGAAAATAAAAGGAAAGCCGGTTTCAGCAAAAATAGAGCAATCAATCACGGCGGCTTTTTTTGCGGTATTAATTCTTTTGTCACTTTTTATAACGGTTAAATTTGATATTCCGCGTTTTTCTGATTTTTGGCAAGCAAGCTTTTAATAATAAAACATGAAACATAAAACATGAAACATTGCGCCACGGGCGTCAAAAATGTTTCAGGTTCCAAGTTTCAGGTTTCATAAAATTATGCTACAATCACATTTGTTTTATAAAACATCAAAAGTGAAGTCCGCTAACACAGAATCTGTCTCCCATGATTTGTTAGTCAGAGCCGGATTTGCAGACCAGTTAATGGCAGGAGTTTATACTTTTTTACCGCTGGGAATTAAGGTTTTAAAAAATATTGAAAACATTATAAGGCAGAATATGGAAAAAAGTCCGGCAAACGGACAGGAGGTTTTAATGCCCGTTTTACAGCCGAAAGAAAATTGGCAAAAAACAGGAAGATGGCAAAGCCTTGACATTCTTTTTAAGGTAAAAGGCTCGGGAGACAAAGAATATGCTTTAGGCCCCACGCACGAGGAAGTTGTTTCTCCTTTAGCTAAAAAAATTATTTTTTCTTATAGGGATCTGCCTTTGTCTGTTTT
>Ga0209542_10014796_pt1 | contig 13204 bp, 12 predicted proteins | sample RifCSPhighO2_01_FD_184028 | JGI IMG/M metagenome (GOLD analysis project Ga0209542, IMG submission 184028) | Soil microbial communities from Rifle, Colorado - Rifle CSP2_plank highO2_0.1 (SPAdes) (version 2) | ecosystem: Environmental > Terrestrial > Deep subsurface > Rock core/Sediment ... | reverse complement strand
GATATCAAACTTAGCAAACCATACAATTTTCTTGGATTTTGATACCCTATTTATTAAGTAGAATCCTGTTAAAACAGGTTCTAGTAGTTTCTACTTCATAAGGATCGGTTTAAAATCGGAGCTTCAGGCTTTAGAACATAGTTAATTTAGCCTGTTGGAGTGATTTTAATAGTCTTGAATTTTCTGTTAATTTACCTATCTGGACTGTTAATCTTGTTTGCGCTTTAGTTAGGGTTTCTTTTAATGTCTGGAATTTTTCTGGCTGTTGCGAAAGTGCGAATCTTGTTGCTTCCCTTAGAATACCAACCCCTAATGGAGCATAATATTCTGGCTTGACTTCTCTTAAGATTAAAACTGATGCTTGGCGCTTAATTTTGGATAAATATTCTGTTACTGCTATTTTATTTGAGTAATAAGCGCCTGTTACTGAATTTGCGTAATTTTTTCTTCCGTAAAAATCCTCATAATCTGAAAATATTAAAAAATCATTATTTGGAGAGTATGGGTTTCTTGATTCAGCTTCTATAACTTCAAAGCCCCATTCTTTTGGCAATAGAATTATCTCGTAATGATTACCTAAGTATTCGTGATGAAACAAAAGATATTCGTTAAGCCATGAGTATTGTTTGATTTCTTTTAATAATATTTTTGAGATAGTGTCATCAAATGCAGTGATGGACCATTTAGTTGGGACTAATTTTCTTTGTATTTTAATTCCTAATAAGCCTGATGACAGTAATTTTATAATCTCTGAAGATGTTTTTCCTGATTTGTATAACTTTAACATGGCTTCTGTTGATTTTAAGTCTGTGTCTGAGACAACTTTTTCTACAATTGTGTCAACCTTTGGGTTTTCCTGGAGCTTAGCTTTTTGCAACAGTGCTGGATTTGCTAATGGATTTGCGAAACTATCCAATTTAAATTTTTGTGTTGGTGGCTTTTTAAGAAAAAACTCTATATCTGTTGGCTTTTTAGCCATAGAAGTTTCTTGTAATACTTCTAATAATCTATTTGATGTTGGTTTTATTTGTGATTTAAATCTTGAATATATTAAAGAAGATCTTTGCTGAAGTATCTGCTGGATTGATAAGTTATTTTTAAACCATTCTTCTGGTGAACTTAATTTATTTGAATCTTCATGATGACCTAATGGAGCTAATATTCCTGTGAAAACCTGAGGATAGCCTTTAGTTCCAATGAAAACTTCTGGGGGTGAAGATCCTGAAAAAGAATTTGAATTTATTTTAGGCATAAATTCTTTTATATTTTTTAATGCTTCCTGTAATAAAAATCTTTTTTCGTATTTAGAGGTGATATTCATTATTTAGTATAAGACGTTGAAGTTTAAAATTGTTTTTATTTAAGATGCTCAAACCTTCTTTCAAGCCTTTTCTTAATCTTTTCCTTTGATCTTCTTCTAAACTCTTCAATTTCGTTATCTGCGATAATTACAACTAATCCAGTTTTAATCAGGTCTTCTTTGGTTATCTGAGGAAGACTATCGAGAGATACTTCCTTTACGACAACACCACAATTTATGCAGTTATAAATTCCTTCATACCAAGTTCTTCTTTCGGTTAAGGAAGTAACTACTTGATATTTTGTTAATAAAGAATCAGGAAAATAACAGCCACAATGCTCTTTATCTTGTCCTGGAAAATAAGGCTGCGGCACAGAATTCATCCCTTTTTAATTTCTTAGTTCATTTATTCCTATAAAGATTAAGAATAATGCAATTAAAACAATTATCCAGAAAATTCCTCCAACTAAAAATGCAAATGCTTTAATTCTTATATATTGAAAAGAAACTCCTATAATAGCTAATATTACTAGAACAATCAAACCTGCAATTATTTGGATTATGTTTTTTATTGCCATTGACACTACTTTGGAATGGATTTTATTTAAAAGCTTTGTTGTTCTTGGCTATACATTAAGTTTTTATATTACTATTATCATTAAAATCAAAAAGAGGGATTAAATGAAAATATTTGGACATATACACGGACAGCATCTGAACATACACCACTGGCATTTTGTGAATTTTAAGGTTAACAAAGAATTAAAACAGTTTTATTTAAGTATAATGTTAAGGACATTTGCCTTGAGCTTGATTGCTTTGTTTATACCATTATATTTGATTAAAGAGGTTGGGCTTGGGTTTAGTAATGTTTTATTATTCTATATAATCTCTGTAGTTGTTTACATGATAAGTGCAGTATTTGGGGCTTTGTTTTGTTCTAAAATCGGAGCGAGACATATGATGATGTTAATACAGCCATTTTATATTTTGCTTTATGCTTTAATCTATTTAATGAAATTTAAACCTGAACTGCTAGTCAATGTTGCAGTATTATCTGGTTTTGCAGATGGATTTTTTTGGTTAAGTTATCATAGTATTTTTGCTAATTCAACTGATAAAAATCACAGAAGCGAAGAAGTATCAATTGCAAATGTAATGGCCATATTAATCGGGGTTTTAGGTCCTTTAATTGGCGGCTTAATTGTTTATTACCTAGGTTTCTTGTCATTGTTTGTATTTGTCGGGTGCTTATTAATAATGTCTGCTGTGCCTTTGTATTTCACTAAAGATTTAATGGAAAGATTTAAGTTTAAATTTAAAGATGTATTTAATTCAAAACATTTTAGAGAACTTTTAGGATTTTTTGGATACGGGGCTTTTGGTATTGGTGAAGGGATATTATGGCCTTTGTTTTTATTTTTAGTATTAACAAATTATGTTGCTATTGGGGGATTAGCTAGCTTAAGTGGGATAGTAAGGGCATTGGTATCTTACTTAACTGGAAAAGCTGGGGACAAAGTTGGAAAGAAAGTTTTCATTAATGTTGGAAGCTTATTAAATAGCATTTCTTGGTTTTTTAGGTATTTTTTTAATAGTGTTTTGGGTGTAACTCTTGTTTCAGTATATTCTGGTGTAACATCAATGATATTTGAAGGTCCTTTTACAGCTTTGGTTTATGATAGGGTAAATTACCATAAAAATAAACTTGAATATTTGGCTTTTAGGCAGATTGCATTAGGGTTGGGACAGTTAGTAATATTAGTAATTGTTTATTATACGTTAAGTTATAAATTGGGGTTTATATTGGCAGGAATAGGGAATTTAATGTTAATGTTATTTTAACTTTTAATTCTGTTTAGAGATACTCTCCCCCATAGTGAGCTACTGCTCTTTGCATTGCTTGATTATAACTGGCTACAACACTACCAGGCCATTGTGATATTCCATCTTTTGTTCTTATATCAACAAGCTCTTCAATGGTTTTATGTTTTGATGCTGCAGGTATTGTGGTTCTTGCATTATTGAAAGTTCTAACTGTTAATGTGATATTAGGCTTTTGACCTAATGTTTTATGATGAACTCTTATTGCTTCTTCAAAAGGCATTTTTTCATTTTCTGAATCAGCGAATAGATTTTGTTTTGAAAAACCTACTTCAAGACCCAACTTAAAATTTGAGTCTTTTCCAACAGTTACTCCAACAGTTTCTAAAAGTAATAGATGAACCGGAGTATTTTTTCCGTCTATACTCTCTGTTGGTCTTACTATTCTTACTTCATGTTCTCTTAAAAGCTTATCGACTTCTTTTCCTAATTTTTGGGGATCGTATGGGCTTCCAATTGGTGTTTCCATTGTTCTTATTAGATCTCTTGCGGTAGCATCTGGGCTAGTAACAATTCTAGAATGTTCTTCACCGTCAACATAGACTATTGTCGGATATAAACTTAATAAAGGGCGAGATAAATCTTCTGCACTTTTTCTTAAGGTTCCTAATTTTATTGGATCTTTTCTTTGAAAATATCTTGTAATGTAGCCATCCCCTTTGACGCTCACGATTAGTCCCCTATACATTTCAAACCCCCCAGTAATTCCGAACTCTTCTTGAATTTGTTCTACCAGCTGAAGAGTTGGTTCTTTTACGTCTTGGTCAAAACTTCTTGGAAAACTAACGTGAGTTTTAACTTCTTGGAAAGCAACGCCTTGGTAGGGTAACATAATCTTTAGAACTTTTGTTTTTTTAAATGATTTGTGGTGTTCTAACCGATATATTGGATAAGAGGTTTATTGTTCTTTCAACCCTTCAGACATAGAAATGTTTAAATAGATAAACATACATAAACATAGACATGACAACGAAGACTATAACTGTTACTGTTGATGCGTATGAAGCTTTGAAAAGTTTGAAGGAACCTAGGGAGAGTTTTAGTGAGACAATTAAAAGGGTAGCCGGAAAGCGGCCTTTAAGTGATTTTTTTGGGATATTATCTGAAGAAAGTGGGGAGAAGATAGAAAGAACAATAAGCAAATTGAAGAGAGAGCATAGTGCTGATTATAAGAAAAAAATGAAAAGAATTGTTGCAGAATTGAATGGTGGTCAAAATGGCCGTGCTTGACAGCTCATTTCTTATTGATTTTTGTAGAAAAAGAGCGAAAACATTTGAAATCTATAAAGGAATAAAAGAAAGTGGCGGGGCTATTTTTGTAACTTCTATTAGTTTAATGGAACTTTGGGAAGGAGCCTTGAAAAGCGAATTTCCAGAAAAAGAGAAATTGAAAGTTGAAGAAATGCTCGCTTCATTAAGGTCTTTGGATTTCGATTTTAGTGCTGCACAAAAAGCTGCTGAATTAAATATAACCTTGAAAGATAATCCTCTTGAGGTGACAGACATAATGATCGCTGCGATTGCTATGACCCATGGAGAAACTTTAGTTACAAGAGATGAACATTTTGCAAGAATTCCCGGACTAAGTGTTTTAAAGTATTGAAAATGTAAGGTAAATTTGTTAAGTCTAGTGAAGTTAGAAACTTTAGGGAATAAATATAATTAAAGTATATACTATTCTAACTCTTCAATAAGGTTTATTTCTGATTTAGACAGCTCGTAAATAGAATATACTTCTTTATCCAAATGTTGTTCAGCTTCTTTTACTGTTTTCTTTATTCTATTTATATCTCCAATTTTACTTGTTTTTTCTAAAAGATTAATCTCTTGGTTTAACCTAAGTAATTTATCGACTATGTCAGTAATCCTATTTTGTTCAGAAATAGAAATTTTTTTAATTGGTAGATGCTTCACATACTCAAAGTTCATGCCCCTTACAGCCCGGTTATAGACAAAGTTATATAAATAATATGCTGCAAACTTTGAATTTAAGATGCCTAACAAATATTTTACTTTAAAATTGCTGTCTTTAGGTATTATGTTTATCACCGTATCAACATTAAGGTTATTTCCTTTGTCATAAGTAGCTATTATTTTGATGTGATTTCTTGTTTGAGCAACTATCCTTTGTGAAACTATCCTTTCAGTTAAGATTCTTTTAATCTTTGAGGCAAATTCTTTTACTTTTCTATTTTCAAGGTTTACAAATTTGTTCCCTCTGTAAGCAAATCTCCCTATATCTTTGCCTGCCATAATTCTTATATCTTCTTGTGTTGTTTTCTTATCTGTTAAGGCGTGAGGATACTGTTGTAGGTATATCCCCCTTGTAATGTCGGTAAATTCCTTAAGCAATAAAGAGTCCTTCAGTGACTTTCCTTTAATGATCTGGTTAATTTCATCTAAGTATAAGGGGTAATAACTTTCTGTAAACAATGAAAGTTTAACTTTATGTTTCTTTTCAATTAAAGCGGAATCTTCATAAAACATATAATGCACGTCAACTTCGGCATTTGGGTTTTTATCTTTGGTTTTTTTAAGAATAATGACTACCTCTTCAAGCTTAACATCTTCGAAGGCTTGCCTCAAATCAAAAATACTAATGATTTGACAATTGTCTAAAATAAACTTTCTTGTAGGACTCCAAGGTTCAATGTAAGTTATGGATTTTGGAACTACAAACCCCAAATAACCTCCCTCGTTTAGACAACTGATGTATTTTTTTAGAAATAACGAGGTTATATTTGTCTTACCTGTTGCAATAACAGAATAATCTTCATTCGGGTATTTAAGTTTAATATCGTTTAGCTTCAGATTAAAATAAGGGGGATTACCAATAATTATATCATATTTACTAGGGGTCGGGTCTATTAAATTAGTTTGAGCAGCTTCACCATTAAGATTCGCTTTTCCATTATTTATCCATTTGTGAAGAGAACTTGAAAGTGAATCTCTTTCGATAACATTAACCGTATCTGTTTTATTTGATAATTCTTTTAATACTAAATTAGTGGCTGTTAACTGAACTGCAAATGGGTTTATATCAAAGCCAAAAATATTTTTTTTTAAAATAAGGTTGTGTATATCTTTTTTGTCATATCCGTCTTTTTCATAGTCCTTTTTTAATTTGTCATATACACTTATTAAGAATCCGCCGGATCCACAGGCAGGGTCTAATATTGTTTTTTTATGGTTAATAGGCATTTTATTGATAATAAAATCAATGATCCAGCGAGGAGTATAAAATTGCCCGAGTGCTTTTCTCTCTTCTCTGGAAATATGGCTCTCGTAAATCTTACCTAATATATCTGAACTAATGTTTTTAAAATTATATTCTGCTAACTGGAAGATTACCCTTTCTAAAATGTTATTGTCAAAATCAATTTTATCAAAAAGGCCATGTTGAAAAATCGCTTTATAGTCAATATCCAGAATCTCTTCAAATCCGCTATTAATCAACTGCTTTATTGGCATTGCTTTCATTAATAGTGGAAGTTTATCTTTTGTTAGCTTTTGTTTAACGATCCCAAAATCTTCTGCAATTCTATAAAAATATAACTTATTTATAAATGAATAAGTAACTTCTCTGGCAAATTTATCTAACCAACATTGTTCGTCATTAATGTCTAACTCAGAAGCAGTAATCCACCTGTTAACCTGATTTCTAAAACTTTCATCAGTATCATATTTCTCTTCAATTTTTGGCCTGCAGTTTTCAAATAACAATTGTTTTGCTCTTTTAAGATTTTCAAGAAGGTGTGGGGCAGTAATCTCAGTTCTGATGACACTTTCCTTTTCTTCACTTAAATAATCTAATTTGTTAGAAATCATGCTTGTTTTCGAAACCCATTCATATAATTCCTTCCAATGAATTTCCAAATCCCTTAATGGGATTTTTAAGAGTAATCTATCTGAAGGATTTGTAATATTCTCAATAAATGATCTGTAAAGTCTGATTTCAATACCATTGGTTAATATCACATAATTTACCTGTTTTTTGATTGCGTAAGAAAGTGCTTGTTCGATATGCTTATCAAGTTCTTGTTCAATACTTTTGCATTCAATTATTATTTTTGGCTTACCTTCACATAATATAGCAATGTCAGCCCTTTTATTCTTAACATAGTGCTCAAAATCCATATCTTTTACAACATCAAAACCCAAAAGGTTTAAGAGTTCAATTACAATCTTTAATTTAATATTCTCTTCTACTCCCTTTTTCTTTCCAACTAGAACATCGTCCAAATCAATGTTTTGGAGTTCTTTTACTCTCTTTATTATTTCGCTACTTTTTACCATTATAGTAGTTAGCTTATTATCTCTCTTATTTAAATATTATTAAATCTTTTAGATATCTTGAGAAAGAGGGGGGCAATAATTTCGGGATACTACATTTAAAGTATTGAAAAGCAAAGCTTATAAATGATTTTTGAAGCTAAAAACCTATGAAAAGTGCATATTCTTTTATGAAAGAAAACTGGCAGAATTTGAAGGTGTTGAATCCGCAGATATACAAGGAAAGACTAATGAAATTCAGGAGACAGCCTTCTTTTTTAAGAATTGATAATCCTACTAGATTAGATAGGGCAAGAGCTTTGGGATATAAGGCTAAAGAGGGATATGTAATAGTAAGAACAAGATTAAAAAGAGGTGGAAAACAAAGGCCACAAATAAAAAGAGGTAGAAAGTCAAGAAATTATTATGTTCATAGGGGTGTTTCAAAGAGTTCTCAATGGATTGCCGAAGAAAGGGTAAATAGAAAATATCCTAATTGCGAGGTTTTGGGGAGTTATTTTGTTATGAAGGACGGGGTTCATAATTGGTTTGAGGTAATATTAGCAGATAGAATTAAGGTTTCTAGATATAAAGGAATGGAATGGATAGATAAAGCAAGAGGAAGAGTTTATAGGGGAAAGACAAGTGCTGGCAGATCAACTAGGGGCTTGAGAATTAAAGGTAAGGGTGCTGAAAAGACAAGACCTAGTTTAAAGGCGCATGATAATGATGCACATTAAAATAATTTTCGAATAAAAACAAATTTAAACTCTAATTTTAATTAAATCTGATGCCTAACTTAACTAATTTAAAAGAAATAAAAAAATTAGTAGATAACAGTAAAAATCCGTTTTTTTTATTTGATGAAGATTGTGATGGGTTGTGCAGTTATTTGCTTTTTAAGAGATACTGCAAGAAAGGGAATGGAAGAGTTGTGAAGGATTCTCCAATTGTCAAGAAGAGATACGCTTCAATTGTAAATAAATATAAAGCTGATCTTGTTGTTGTTCTTGATAAGCCGATTATTGAACAGGAATTTGTTGATAATTGCAAATGCAAGGTTGTTTGGATTGATCATCATCCAATTGTTGATATAAAAAATATTGTTTATTTTAATCCTAAGTTTGAAAATCCAAATGCTCAAGGTGCAACAACTTACTTAGCATATAAATGTGTTGGGGGGGATAAATGGGTTGCTACTATTGGTTGTGTGGCTGATTTTTATATGCCTGATTTCATAAGAGATGTTAAGAAAGAATATGATTTATTTAGTAATAATAAAGATATAGAAGAATTAATTTATAACAGCAAACTTGGGGAAATAATAAAAATTTTAAGCTTTTTATTGAAATATCCTGCTGAAGAAGTGATGGATTTCTGTAATATATTAGAAGATGTTAAAAACCCTTTTGAAATTTTAAATTTTGAGGGAAGATGCGAGGTTTTAAAGAAAGAATTTTTTAAGATTAATAAGCAGTATGAAGATTTGTTGAAAAAGGCTTTAGTTGATATGAAGAAAGATGGAAAGTTGTTATGGTTTGTATATCCTGACCAAAAGATAAGCTTTAGCTCTTTGTTGTCTTCTTTTTTGAAATATTCTACGGGTGAAAAGGTTGTTTTGCTTGGGAGGGATGATGGAAAATACATAAAGGGAAGCTTGAGAAGCATAAGCATGGATTTAAGACCTATTGTTAAACGGGCATTAGAAAATCTAAATGATGCTCATGGTGGTGGGCATAAAAATGCATGTGGCTTTGGTGTTAGAAGGGATGATTTCGATAGATTTTTAGAAAGAGTAAAGGAAGAGGTGAATAAACAGTGAAAAAGATAATTTTTGTTTTGTTGATAATTTTAATGATTCAAAATGTATCTAGTATAACTGAAAATTATAGTATAACTGAAAATTATAATGATGTTAAAGAGCTTGAAATGAATCTTCAGATTGATTTAAGGTTTAGATTAGATAATTTAAACAGAACCAGATTTAATGACTTAACTGCAGATATGTTCCTAAAGCCTCAAGATAGTTATATGCAAACTGTTAAAAATTTAGAGTTAAGTATGATACCTGATGGGACTGCGAGTGAAAGACTAGGCTTAGTAAGATATGAGTGGAGAAGTCCAAAAAATGAAAATGTTTATGCAAAATTAAAAGCTACTATAACAAATTCTAATTCTGCTTTTGTTATAAGAAGAAAGGTTAAGTATCCAATAGAATATGATGAGAATAAGGATTATTTAGGAGAGACTAAATTTATTGATATAAACGAGGACATAAGAAATCTAGCAAAGGATTTTGTAGATACTGATGATTTATTTTTAATAAGTGTAAAGGCTGCTGAGTGGGTAAGGAGAAACATAAAATATAATTTAAGCTCTTTGAATGCAAATGCGGTTTTTAAGAGCAGTGATGTTTTAGAAAAAGGGGAAGGGGTGTGTGATGAGTTAACTAATTTGTTTATTTCTATAATGAGGAGTTTAGGTGTTCCTGCACGTTTCATTACTGGTGTTGTTTATAGTAATTTAGGCTATAAATGGTCAAATCATGGATGGGCTGAGGTATATTTTCCTAATTATGGATGGGTGCCTTTTGACGTTACTTTTGGGCAGTATGGGTGGATAGACCCAAGCCATATTAAATTACAAGAGAATGTCGGATCTGGAGAAGCAAGTGTTAATTATAGATGGCATAGTGTTGGTGGAGATGTGAAATTAGAAAACATATACTTGAATACTAAATATTTAGATTCAAAAGAAGGATTTGAAAGCCCTATAAAGCTAAGTGTTAGGGCTGATAATCAAAATGTAAAATTTGGCAGTTTTATACCTGTTATAGTTGATGTTGAAAATTTAAAAGATTATTATGTAAGCCCTTTATTATATTTAAGCAATGCTCCTGGAGTTTATGGGGATAATGAAAAGATAATTGTTTTAAGACCTAATGAGAAGAAAAGCTTTGTTTTTATTGTGGATTTTAATGGAAACTTCAAAAATAATTTTATTTATTCCAGCGATGTAAAGGTTAAAAGTCATTTTGGGGATGTTTCTAGTATTATATTACATTCTGCTGAGGATTATAAATTTTATAGTTTGGATGAGGCATTAAATGTTCTAAAGTTTATTTCTGAAAGGGGCAAAAAAACTGAGTTTAATGATTTAATATTTAACTGCAAAGGAGACAAGGATTCTTATATACATAATGAAAGCGGTAAAGTGAAATGCAACTTTTTAATGAATGAAACTTATAGAAACATAACCTTATGCTTAATTAATGAATGCAAGAATCTAGACTTAATCAATAATACAATTGTAGACTTTAATGTGGATTTTGGCAAGAGTGTTAATGGTGTAATAATGAGTGCTGAAAACAGCAATTTTTTTACAATGAAATACGTTGATTTAAATGTTAAGAAAGACCCTACTGTTTTAATAGAAGCTTTAGAGATTGATGAAATAAGCTATAATGAAAAAAAATTTGTTAATTTAAGCTTAAAATCAAATACGCTTGTTAAAAATGTGGTTGTTAAATTAAATGGATATGAATTCAATAAACTAGATGAGCTTGACGGATATACTGCTTTGAAACTTGAAATTGACGGCGGGATGGTGTATTCTAGTAAGGCTTTAGTTGAGGTAAGTTATCTTGATGAGTTTGGAAATAGATATTATCGACAGAAACTGTTTGATGTTAATGTGGAAGGTGTTCCTACTTTTTGGAGGATTATAGGCTGGATAAAAGGAATTTTTGAATAAATGTCTGACTTTGTTACTTTTTGTCAATTTATAATGCATGAAATCAAGCATTTCTTGTTTTATCTTCTTGTGTTGGACTAATGAACTTCACTAAGAAATTATTGATTTCAACTATTTTATTTAATAGGTAACTAACAGGATAAAATAGCTTATTTCTATTTTTTTCAACGCCTATAACCTGTGTTTGCCCTTTTTGTTGACTCACGATTAATTTTGTGTTTTCTTTTCCAGTTTGATCAATGCTTAGCTTTGTATCTTTCTTTATTTCTTTGACAATTAATGGACCACCTTTCTTGATATCTTTTTCAAAAATAGGAAGTGATTCTTTTTCTGGTTCGTTAATGCGTTGTATAATCTCTTTTAATGTGCCATCTTCATCTTTTATACCTTCGTCAGCTAAAGCACTTGGTATAATCTCGTGCAATTCCCCAGCAAAATTTCTACTTACAAGGGCAATTGTTTTGCCCTTATTATATACGATGGTTAGTGATTTTACTGTTTCTTCTTCTCCTTCCTTTACCAAATGTTTGAACGCAAGGCCACTTGAATGAAGAGTATGTTGCTTTAAATAATCCTTTATTGAATCTGGTGTTACTTTTACTTCGAGACCACTCCCAAAGTTTTTAAATTCAATTTTTCCTTTTTTAGGAAGTAAGATTGGTTTATTACCCCCGCCTTCCGACAGAGTATAGAAGAGATATTCTTTACCGTCAATTTCTCCAATAGTCAATTTAGAAATTTTTGGCGGACCTTTATTTGGGTTGAAACTACCATGCACCTCATTGGAAATTGTTCCCTCATCAAATTCTATTTCTAGTTTTCCATCTGAAGATGTTACTAAACCGTTTGAAATACTATAGCCTTCAATCTCAAGCGGATTCCTTATATTTGGTAACTTTTTTTCCACAATTACCTCTGGATCTTCGTTTTTACCATTCTCAAAGTTATGAAAAATATATCCTTTGCCAGGGATGTAACTAAGGTCAAATGATCTTTTTATGATTGAGGGATCCAATAAATTAACAGTTACGTAATCCTCTCGTGAAAGTCCTTCCCCTACTTGCTTTGTTGCTATTGTTTCGGTATCTACAATATCAAATTTAATAGCAAATACATTGAGAGAGAGTAGTAAGAAAAACGTAGCTATAAACACTGTTATGGAATAAGAATTTAATATCTTTTGCATGAATTACCTAAATAATTTAGATATATAAACATTACTGCGCCGTTTTTGGTAACTGGTTAGCTCATTATTGTGATGTAGTATATACTTTCTATTTCTTTTGGTGTTTAAATCGAATATTTTGCATTTAAAGACTTTTAAGTTTTTTATCAATTTCTTTTTTGAATTTTTTTGTTAAAAAGTTCTCACGAACTTAATTCTGGCTTAAAACAGGTTTTATTGCATTTAAAAGTAAACCTATATTCTTGGGTATACCTTGGAGCTAACCAGTTACCGTTTTTGAATAAGTTTAAAAAGTATTAAAATAGAATTCTTCTGGGCCTGTAGCTTAACTTGGATAGAGCTCTTGGCTTCGGTTTTAGAGAAGCAACCAGGTGATCCGGGTTCAAAAGAGCCTTTTTAGAAAAAAGCCTCGGGAAAAACCGAGAAAAGAAAGGTTGTGAAAGTCCCGGCTGGCCCTAATCTTAAAAGAAATGCTGACGAGATGAAAGAATGGATGAGGAAATAAATATTAAAGAATTAAAAAATATTGTAAGGAAGTTTTGCGATGATCGAGACTGGGATAAATTTCACAATGCTAAAGATTTGGCAATTGGTGTTGCAACAGAAGCATCCGAACTGCTAGAGCACTTCAGGTTTAAATCTGAAAGTGAAATAGCTGATTTATTTAAAAACCAAGATAAACTCTCTAAAATTTCTGAGGAGATAGCTGATGTTTTTTATTTTTTATTAAGACTTTGTCAGAAGTATAACATAGATCTTTCTAAATCGTTACTAGATAAGATAAAAAAGAATGAAACAAAATATAGTGT
>Ga0209542_10014795_pt1 | contig 13206 bp, 9 predicted proteins | sample RifCSPhighO2_01_FD_184028 | JGI IMG/M metagenome (GOLD analysis project Ga0209542, IMG submission 184028) | Soil microbial communities from Rifle, Colorado - Rifle CSP2_plank highO2_0.1 (SPAdes) (version 2) | ecosystem: Environmental > Terrestrial > Deep subsurface > Rock core/Sediment ... | reverse complement strand
CCCCGCTTCTTTTTTTTTAATTATTTTACTCTATTGCTACTACAGCGCCGGTATTGGCATCTATAAAAATATTTACGACCTCAAGCTGCCTGTTTGCGGTAACATGCCAGACTTGTATACCGCTCCGAATTTCCAGCTTTATGCTTAAAACTACTTGAACATTACCGCTGGTTATGGCAATTTCCACGGCTTTTCCCGCCGTAATTTTTACTTTGGCTTCGGCAGCAGCGTTATTTGGCTCATGAATCGCCCCGCCAACTAAATCTAATTTTGTTTTAGCGTCCAGAATAAAATTTGCCCTGGCTTGGCCGCTTAAATCCATGCCCACGGTAATATTTGCATCAGCCTTACCGCCGCTTTTAACAACCACAGTATCTGATTGTATTTCCACTTCCGCGTTATGCGCGGTTTCCAGCTTGACTACTGGCGCTAAAATAAATTCGCCTTTGCCGGTTATGTGCAGGGATTTATCCACCAAAAAATCCAAAGCTGCCGTGGAAGTCTTGCCTGCCTCGACTGTTAATCTGCCCACGATTTTTAATTCCTGCGAAGGCAGTTTAGCTTCGCTTTCCACGCCATTCTGGACGACTATTACTTTACTGATATTTAAGCGGAGTTGGTTGTAAGTGCCGGCTTCTAAGTTAGCGTCGGCCAAGAGGGCGGCGGAATTAGACTCTTTTAGGGCCAAAAGATCAAATTCCTTATTGGCTAAATTAATAGTTGTCCAAGCCCCTCCACTGGCCTGTACCTGGAGGTTGTTTACGCTTAAACGCACAGCGCTAATGTTTTCTAAATTTGCGGCCGCGTCAGTTATGGAAAAAACTGCCCGGCCCTGGGTTGAGGCTGTTTTGCTTGAACTGGAATCGGAAGAATCGCCGGTGGTGTTATTATTGCCCGAACAGCCAACTGCCATTAAAGGCAGGGCTATTAACAAAAAGAGGAGTTTTTTCATAAATTTTCGTTTATCACGACTTACGCACCGCCGCTTTTAGGACCGGCAGAACGAGCTTGTCTTCGGGCAAAGCCCGAAGTCATCGCTTTTGAGCCGGATCCTGAAAAAGCGGCTTTGGCCAATTGCTTCGTTATTTTGCTGTGGTTTTTATCGTCGTAGATTAACTACGCCTCTAAAAATCCTCGCAAAATGCCTCGCACTTGGCCTAATGCGTAAATCCTGATTTATGTTAATTAATTATAATCACAAACAATGTCTTTATTATAGAACTGATATTTAGTATATCAGAGAAATGTGCTAAAATACTGGTGGAAAGACCAATAACTTAAGACTAAAGTGTTCCAAAACTTGAGCACTTTTCTCTGAAACCAAAACAAAAATGAAAAAGAACAAAAAGGACTACAATCCTTTGGTTAAGCAGGTCGACCAAAAGGAGTTTAACCAATATATCCTACCCCAATTGCGGAAGCCTGTTAAAGGGCCAAAACCCAAACTTTCCCTGTACAAAATCTTTAACTATGTTTTGTATGTGCTATCTACCGGCTGCCAGTGGGAGCAGTTGCCGATATACCGCAATGAGATTCATTGGAGCAATGTCTACAAGTGGCATAACAGATGGAGCAAGAATGGCAGTTACCAGAACCTGTTTGAGTCCACGGTAGATTTGCTTAACCAGAAAGGCAAGCTGGATACTTCCATTCTCCATGGCGACGGTAGTAATACCGTGGCTAAAAAAGGGGAGAAAAAATCGGTTACAGCGGCCACAAGCACCAGAAGGGCGAAAAAGCTCTTGCCATAGCGGATAATCGGGGGAACATTATCGCACCGCTGTTTGGCAATCCGGTAAATGAAACCGATATGGCATTGTTTGACCAGGCTTTTTACCGGCTGCTGGAGATTGCCGAACTGGTAAGTTTGGATATTAAAGGAGCTAAACTAACTTTAGACTCAGGGTTTGACTCTGAGCGGAACCACACCATCATCGAGGATGCTGGATTAGTTCCGGTCATCAAGCCCAATCGCAGAGGAACAAAGGACGAGGACAAGTTCCATGCGATGTTTGAAAAAGAAGAAGAGCAACGGGAAGTTTACAAACAGAGGCACAAGATTGAACGGACGTTTGCCTGGGAAGACAGTTATCGGAAGACCACAATTCGCTATGAGAAACGAGCCGATACCCATATGGGCTTTAAGTATCTTGCCTATTCCCTGATTAACCTGCGCTGGTTTTTAAAGAGAAAGTGATTACTACTCACTATGAGTTCTTTGTCTAACTACATAATAACATTTAAAAACTAATTTGCAAACTGCTTAAAATCAAGATAAACGGCATTATCGATTTAAAAATATCCACAAGAGTTTTAAAGGCGGGGCTTTTAAAGCCCCGCCCTTTCTATTCGTGTTAATTTGTTCTGTCTAATCCCAAATTAACTCCCAAACTTTCTTTCTGTTCCTCACAACCGCCAGCATGCCGGCCATCAAACTGCCAAATACTGATGCCACCCCAACGGAAGGACCGCCGGTTTTAGGAGCAATAAATTCGCCTAACACCTGGGGATTATTGATCCTCACTACAACTGTATTGCCATAAGTATTGCTCATAGTGTAGGACAAATTGGCTGCCAAGTGGAACTTGACTCTCACGCGGAAGGATTTGGAAACGCTTCCGCCAGATTGGACTGTAATTGCAGGATAGCTAATCACATTGCCGGAAAGGATTCCGCCACCATTGTCGAGCATGTCAGCGTAAGGCAAAACCTGGCTCAAATCATCGGTGATGACAAAGTTTGTGGCCGGAGTGTTGCCTGTGTTAGTCACAGTTAGAGTGTAAATGATGTAATCTTCTTTGGAAGCAACTATGCTAGTAGCGTCCGCGTTTTTAGTATCATTCCTCGCCCTTTTGCTGTATACCAAATTCACGCTGCCGCCCTGGACAGATCCGCCTTGGATAAATACCCAAGCATCATCCTGCACTTGGCTTACTGAATCGCCTGAAGCCCTGGCTGTATTTTGAATGCTTTGGCTGCCGCTTGAGTTTATCCGAGCCTGGAAAGTAATCCGCTTTTGCTGGCCGCTTAAAATGCTGCCAAGACTAATTGAGTTTAAGTTATCGCCGCTGTAATTACCATCTACACGCACAGTGCCAGAAACTAAGCTTAAATTACCGTTCCAAGTGTCATCTACCCTCACATTATTAACTACCTGGTTTCCGCTGTTCCTGACAATAATTTCAAACTCCACGGTATCGTTGGTGTTTACCGTCACGCTGTCCTGAAAAGCTCCGCCATTTATATTCCTCACTAATTTGGTAATAGCTAACTGCCTAAACTCATTTCCGGGCACGGTATTCCCTGCCTGGTTTATGTAAACAATGTTGGTATAATTGCAGGAATTATTTACGCAATTGTTGTTAGTCTGGTTAACAGTGTTATTGTTGCCGTTAATATTGGCCTGATTGTTCTGGTTAGCGCTGTTATTGCCGCTGCTATTTTGGGTATTAGTGTTAGTGTTATTGTTGCAGGAATTGGTGCTGTAATTGCAATTGCCGCCAGGCGCCGGAGGAGGGGGCAAAACGGCGTCTTTAATAACATTCACAATGGCAATCGCCCGTTCAGAAGCCGCGTTGGAAGCCGACACAGAAGCAATATTTTGAATACTGCCCTGTTCCATGGTGACTAAAGCATTATAAGTAATGGTTACCGTTTCTGAAGGCGCCAAGTTCCCCAAAACAACTCCGGTTTGCACAGAACCGCCATAGCTTTTGCTTACGGTTAAAGTACCGATACTTAAACCTAGTGGGTTGGAATCGCTTACCACAACATTGTTGGCAGTAGCAGAACCAATGTTCCGCGCAATAATTTTATATTCAACAGTGTCGTTCTTTTTGGCGTTGATAGATGAACTAAATCCAGTCGTCTGGCTTGGGCCCAAATTTTTTACTTCTTTGGTAATGGTCAAAGCAGGCTGACCCGGGATTACGAATACAACATTAATGTTCGCCCTATCAGACTGGCTTGGAGCATTTTCAGCCGTAGCCCTTGCAAAATTGGTTAATGTACCGCTGTTTACGCTCACAGTCGCCCTATAAGTAATAGTCACGCCGCTTTGGTTAACCACGTCAAATACCAGTCCACCGGAAGTGAGCCCCGGAGCATGAGTTTGACCGTTAACTTCTAAGCTGTCTTGGATATAAGTCAAGCCCGAAGGAAATTCGTCCGTAACGCGCACATTTCTTAAATCAACACTATTGCCGGCGCGGACAAAAATCTTATATTCAACTTCATCGCTCTGCTTGGCGCTTATGGAGTGGGCGAAGCTGCCATTGTCAGTAATGTTCCTTACGGTTTTGGTTAATTCCATGACTGCTTCACCAGGAGGCGGAGGGGGCGGAGGAGCACTGCCGCAAGTCACCTTAGCCTGGGCCTGGGCATAGGCGCTAGCTTGCGCTAACGCGAAGGCTTTTTCATAAGCTAACCTTTCTGCGTCTGCCTGGGTTGAAGCGGTAGCTGTGGCAGTAGCCGTAGCGGAAGCAGAAGCGCTGGCCGTTGTACCGTCTGGGCAAGTAGCGTAAGCCGTAGCGGAAGCGGTAGCTGTGGCCGTAGCTGTAAACTGCGCGGGAGGAGTAACAGGCCTTGTTCTAACTGTTAGGGTTGCGGGGCTCAAAGAACAATTATTGGCAGTGCCGTTAATAGTGCCTGCGCTAAAGCCGCTGCCTGAAATACTGGCTGTGCCGGCTAATAAACCCCTAATAGATGTACCCAGGGTACCGTCAACAATCCTGGCAACAGAAGAATTACTGGAAGAAAAGCTTCCGCCATACCATCCTGCCGGAGCCGAGGCAGTTGAAAATTCGTCCACATAAATAATGGAAGGGTTTAGAATTACGGAGCCTGTCGGACAGACCGGAGCAGGAGAAGGCGTGGGTTGATTTACCCTAATGCTCACGCCTGTCAAATTGCAGTTTGGCGCGCCATTAGGAGCAGTGGCTCTGGCTAAAATCAAAGCCGTGCCCGGATTTCTGCCAGTAATGGTCAAGCCGCTCACCGTCGCGACAAAAGTATCATTACTTGTAACAACCGGGTTGGTCCAGTCGGAAGGAATGGAAACTTGGGCTGTTTGGCCCACATTGAAAGTTGAAGGGTTTACAAATATCTGCGGACCCGCGGGGCAAACTGCAGGAGGGGGCGCAGAACAATCCCTGACTTTGAAAGACCATGTCTTAGAAACTCCCGCATCGCTCGAAGTCTTACCCATGGTCGCGATCTTTGCCCAGTTTTCGCTAATATCCAACGAACTCCAGGCTAAGCCTTCGCCAGTCCAAAAGCCGCTGCCGTCAGTATTATTGCCATAGTACATAAAGTTTTCACCCGTAGAAACGCCGCCTTTTGTGGAAGACCACAAAATCGCCTGATTATATAAACCAGAGGTAGCGTTAATGGTGTAGCGAGGCTTGTCGCCTACGCAATAGACCGATTTGTCCATGGAAAAAGTAAAATCTTTAGGCGCGGGAGCTCCGCAATCCAAAGTGACGTTTCTCGCGTCAATATCCGCTGTTCTAAAAGCCTGGCTGTAATCGCCTAAAATGTATAAATAAAACCGATAAAGATGCCCGGGCTCTATCCAGTCAACAGTAGTGTTGCCATCTCTGGCTGCGGCCATAAGCTGTTCTGGGCCGTTTAAAGTCAAATCCTTAACTTTAACTTGCACTGGGTCAGCATTTTCACCGCTGGTTGTCCAGCTCACATAACCATAAAGCAAGCACTGGCCGGAAACCTTACCTCCAAGGCTGGCGGTGATACTCCCTGTAGGCTGTGACACTGGCGCAACCACTTTGACCCTAAAACGCAAAAATTTGGAAAATTCAAAACAAGCCTGCATGTCGCCCATGCTAAAGGTGCCATATTGCCCGCTTAAATTAGCACTGCCGCTGGCTGGGCTCATGCCGTCAGAAGCATAAAATTCCTGACTGCCTGAAACTAATTCTAAATGAGCACCTAAGGGCAAATTGACTGAAACACTGCCGTAAACAGTGTTAGTTAAAGACCCATCGGCATGAGTACCATCGAAATCCGTACTAATCTGACTTCCAGAAATATTTATCCCACCTTGAACGTCAAAAGCCGTAGTTTGGTTGTAATCCAAGCCTTGCTGCGCGCCGTTGTGCACGTAAATTCTTACATAAAACTCCTCTCCAGCCTGTGCATCAACACTTGAACTATAACTGCCGGTTGGAGAGTTCACATTTCTTATAGCAATGGCAGGCGCATCAGTACAATCTATGCCGGTTATGCTGCCCCAGGAAACCGGGAAAGGATTTAAAGTAGCCACAGTCGGAGCGCCAGTACAATTTTCCGATTTTGCAGTATTAGTGCTTCTCGGAGCCAAGGCTAAAACGCCGGTGGCTAAAACAAAAACACCTACAAAAGTAAGTACGCCGACCTTGCCGGTTTTAAAAGTAAAGAAAGATTTGATAGCAGACATAGTTGTTGTCCTTATTTCCCAAGCTATAAAAACTAATAAGTAATAATAGCCCGGGGGTTCTAACAAATTTATTAATTTAACAATAACTTAGGATTATAAATTAAAACCTGTCTTTTGTCAAGGGCTAAAACCTTTTATTTTTGTCTTATTTAAAAGTAAAACAGCTTTCTATTATTTATTTTATTCTACCATTATCTATCAATTATCTTTATTTATCAATTTGAGTAAGCTTTCCAAACACCACTAACCTGGATTTCGTAGAACCCACTGGCCAGCAGGTGGAAAGGGCAACTACAGACTCCCCCACGTTCCTAAACTGCTCCTGATCTGTGGGACTAAATTCCTTACGGTGAGTTACCACATAGTGGAAACGGGCATCTTTGCCGTTTTTTTGCACAACGGTAATTATAAAGGAAGAATTGTCGGGCAAATCGCCGAGTCTGGAAAAAACTTTGTTGAAATTGCCTCGAGCAAAAGCATAATTGCTGGAGTGGCCGGAAATATAGGTAGTCCCGATTTGCCCGGGCAAAGCTGTACCGGGATAGTGCACCACGCCTAATTGCAAATCCTTTTCAAAGTTTTTAGGATCCTTAGTGAAAATAATAGGTACGTTTATTTTTAAAGCCGGCACTTCCAAACGCCCCGGAATGTCAATATTTAAATCACTGGAATTTATTTCCGGATTAATGGGATTGTCAAAACCCCCCGCTGAAGCATTTTGAGTCGGTTGACTTACTCTTTGAACGGTTTTTGGCCCGTTTCGAGCAGTCTCCAGTTGTATGCTGCTTATAGCATAAGGATTTTGACCGGACAAAGCGACATTCTCACCGGCCACGAGTCCGTTTCTGCGCAAGCTTTCTACCGCCAAACGGTTGTTAATGATTTCCAAATCAAAATATTTTTCTACAATATCTTTTTGCTTCTCTGTAAGCTCACGGCCTGAAAGCGGGTTTATACCTGAAGCAATTGTCTGACTGTCAGCCAAGCCTGTGCTTAAAGTATCGTAAACTTTAGGGTTTAAGTCCAACAAAAATTTTTGAAAATTCGTTAAACCATTGCCTGAATTGTCCGAGTTCGGGTCTGTCACAATTGAATCAGAAACATCGAAATAAAACTGACTTATCCACTTTTGATAATTTTGTATAATAGCGGAGTCTTTTTGCAAGGCCATTAGCGCTGTATCTTTAACTGTCAGCGGCGCGATTTTTTCTTTGGTACTGGCTTTGAACACTGAACTCAAATTAAGGGAAGTATTGGAAATAAAAAAGTAATAAGCCCCAAGGCCAATTATGAAGACCAAAAAGTAAGGCAAACCAGCTTTAAGGATTTTTTTAAAAGGAGACCTGTTTTCAATCGCTTCCATTTCTAAGTCAACATCAGCCTTTGGCTTTGGCAGACGGTCAGTTTGATTTTCGGCCTCAGTTTTTTTCCTAACTTCAATTGGCAAGTCAGGCACTGGCAAAACATGAGCGGAAACCTCTTCCGCTTGTGAATTTTCGAGAATTCCTACCATATTCTCTTGCCCTGATAACCCAAGCATATGCGCAACCGAATCAGTAGAAGTAGGGTAAATTTTAGACGTTTGTTCAGTCATAATTTTCTATAAATATTTCGACCCAGTATCTTATCATAAATTTTACTTTTTGTCAAGTATTCACCGTAATAAATGGGAGATAACAATATTTCGCTTATTTAAAATCATTTTGAGAATTTCAATCTTTTTGCTAAAATGTTGTTGTGTAAAAGTTAAATATAAATTAGATGTTTGTCAACGACTCTAATTCTAACAATATTCCCTTTAAATTAAAAACGCTTTTTTGGCTGTTTATATTACTCGCTATCTGGCAAACCGCCTCATTTCTGCTTTTGCCTAAAGCCAGGTTAAACGCGTCTGATTTAACAGCGCAGAATATCCTTACGGCCGTAAGCGGCGAAAGAGCTTTAAGAAATCTAAATAGCCTGAATACTGATTCCAGATTGTCCGCCGCCGCGGAATTTAAATCCAATGACATGATGAACCGCAGGTACTTTAGCCATACTGATCCCGAGGGTAATTACATTTGGGGTAAAATTACCGCTGCCGGATATACGCCCTATTTACAGTTGGGAGAAAATTTAGCCATTGAATTTTACAATACGGAAAGCCTGGTTTCCGCCTGGATGAACAGCCCGACTCACCGCGCCAATATTTTAAACCAAGGCTTTAAAGACCAAGGTATGGGTCTGGCATTTGGCATACCTGAACAAGGGCAATATTTTTCTTCCATTGCAAACACTTTTGGAAGCCTCGTACCCACGAAAAAAAAACCACTTCCTCCGGCTGAATTATCAGCCCAAGCCCCAGCCCCCACTCCCCAACTGCCGGCTCCTGACGCGCCAGCAAACGCGAGCCCGGCAGCCGCCGCAAAACCCGCTCCAACCCAAGTCCGGTCAGCGGAAAATCAAAGTCCGCCAACGACTACTGAAGACAAGCTTCCAAGTTTAGAAACTACAAATCCGCCGAAAGAATCTTTGCGAGATAGCGAAGCTGAAAAAAACCAGCAGCCTTTTGCGCAAAATTATGCTTTGCCGCCTGAAGAAACCGCGCCGGTTGCCTCTGGCACAGAAAATTTTGGCGGTGCAGTATTAAACCTCGAATCAAGCCGGCAAAGCCTTACCAGTTATGAAATTAACCGCTATTTAATGCTTGGGTTAAGCGCTGTTTTGCTTGTAATGATAATAAGCGATTTGAAAAAAATGTTTGAGCTAAAATTACATTCTTATGATAAAAAAATCAACAACTTAGTGTTGTTAATTTTAAGCTTGATTGTAATTGGTCTGATGTACTGGCTTTAAAGATCGCAGATTTTTAAAAAACGCGGATTACGCAGATCGCGATGTGCGAAATCTGCGTCATCTGCGATTTAATCTGTGATCAATAAACGCAGCCGTCAAGCAAGCGGGCTTTGAAATTGGTGACTGAAAAAACCATTAGCGCAATAACCGCGCAAATCAATAAAATCTCAAAAAAAACTTTTCTAGTAAGAGCTTTGTCTAAATGATAGTGGAAAGTCCCCCAAAAAAAATTATAGCTCGCGGCCATTAAAACAGCGGCTGTAAAAAAATTATAGCCCCAATAGCGGTAAACAAAGTACCCGATAGTACCCTGGAAGGCCGAAATCAAAAGCGTCCAAGACATATTTTTTATTTCTACCAGTTTATGCTGGAACAGGGCTTGATACATTAAAAGGAAAGTCAGGCAAAAAACCGCAGCTGTAAACAGCCATGCATCCAGACAAAACCTCCTTAATATGGCCAAAGCTGCCGCGTAAGCTACTGCTGTCGCGTAAATTTTCATTGCCGCCAGCGCGGCAAAAATATCCCTGTCGACCTTTTCCGTTTTTCTTAAAAAGGCTTCTTTTAAATACCAAAATATAACAACTATCGAAGAGCCGGAGAGCAAAACCAAAATTTGCTGTAAACGCTGATTGCCCATTTCCACGTACAATAAAATTACAGTAGCCCAAAACAAAAACCCGGGCAAAATTAAATAATTTTGAAACTGGAGCCAGTGGTGTTTGGAAAAAATATGAGAAAATCGTTCAGCAAAAGCTGTGCTGAATATTCTCCACGATCTATGTAGGAAATGTACTATATTCTCATGCCTCGCTTTTGCCCTTTTTAATGCTCCTGGATTTTTAAAATGCAAATCATACAAAAGCGTAATTTTTAAAGATAAATACAGCCAAATGAAAAACGCTGCCTTTAAAAAAATAATGGGCTGGTCCAAATTGACAATATAAACCAAGGCCTCAAGACCGCCAAAAGCCACTATGGCTATTAACACCGCGGAAATAATTTTTTGCTGTTTTAGCGTCATTAGAGTGATACTAATATACTAATGCATGCGAATGATACAAATAATAAGAATAAGGCAACGGATATGTCATTAGTATTATTGGTATCATTAGTATCATTAGTATTCAAATTCGCATATTAGCATCATAATACTTCTTCCTGGCTAATTCCGACGCGCGGAACAATGACTCAAATGTCCCTGCGTCTATCCATTCGCCTTTAACTATATCCACTGTCAACTCGCCCCTTTGCAAGTACCAATTATGCAATTCAGTAATTTCCAGTTCCCCCCTGCTTGAAGGTTTGACCTGCCTGGCCGCCTCAACCGCTCTGTTGTCATAAATATAAAGCCCAGTAATTGCAAAATTGGATAAATGTGCTTTGGGCTTTTCTTCAATTTGCACTGCTTTTCGGTTTTCGTCAAATTTAACTACCCCAAATCGCTCCGGATCAGGCACCTCCTTGGCAAAAATATGCCCGCCTTTTTTAAATGACCTGATGGTTTGGGAAAAATCATCTTCAAAAATATTATCGCCTAAAATCATGCACACGTTGTCTGTACCAATAAAATCCTCGCCAATAATAAAAGCTTGAGCCAATCCTTCGGGTTTAGGCTGCACTTCATAGGTAAACCTTGCGCCGAATTCTTCGCCGCTTCCCAAAAGCTCCAAGTAATCCCCCGAATGCTCCGGCGAAACAATGATTAAAATATCCTTTATGCCCGCTTTAAGCAAAGTTTCAAGCGGATAAAAAATCATCGGTTTGTTGTAAACCGGCAAGAGCTGTTTGGAGGTTATTTTAGTAAGCGGCATGAGGCGCGTGCCCGAGCCGCCGGAAAGAATTATGCCTTTCATATCCACAATTTTTCTTATACTTTAAATCCTAAATCTCAAACTCTAAATACTAAACAAATTCCAATAACCAAAATACAAAATCCTAAACTGTCAGGAGGTTTTGAGTTTAGATATTTGAATTTTGACATTATTTAGAATTTAGAAATTAGATATTAGGATTTCAATCTCTTCCACCATTTTTGATTTGTTTTATACCACCCTACCATTTCCGCGAGAGTTTCATCTAACCCATATTTTGGCTGCCAGCCAAGCTCCCGGGTGATTTTAGCGTGGTCCATTGCGTATCTTTGGTCATGTCCCGGGCGGTCTGCAACAAATTCTATCTTGTCTTCCGGCAAAACCATTATCTTTAGAAGCTTTTTAATGACTTCCAGGTTTGTCAATTCATCGTTATCTGGCGCCACAAAATAAGTTTCCCCGATTTTGCCTTTTTGCAATACCAAATCAATAGCCGCGCAATGATCCTCAACATTCAGCCATTCTCTAACTTGGTTGCCTGGCTTGTAAATAGGCACATTTCTGCCTTGCAATAGATTGGTAATAGCCAAGGGAATTAATTTTTCCGGAAACATGTAAGGCCCAATGTTGTTGCTGCAATTGGTAATGGTAATAGGGAGGCTGAAGGTATGAAAATAAGCGCGGACAAGGTGGTCAGATGCGGCCTTTGAGGCTGAATATGGGCTGCGCGGGTTATAATGACTGCTTTCTGTCCATTTTTCCTTTGAACCCAAACGCAGCTGGCCAAAAACCTCATCCGTGGAAACGTGGTGAAATCTTTTAACCCGTTGCTTTAACGCGGCTTCGAGCAATGCATGCGTGCCGACAATGTTAGTTTGGATAAAAGCATCGGGCGCTGAAATTGAACGATCTACATGGCTTTCCGCGGCAAAGTGAACAATAATGTCGCACCCATCCATTGCTTTTTCAACATCTGATGAGTCACAAATATCGCCTTTAATAAATTTGATTTTATTCTTGACTGGCGCCAAATTCTCTAAATTTCCTGAATAAGTAAGCTTGTCTAAAACCACAATTTCATCGCTCGGATGATTCTTGGTCCAGTAATGGACGAAATTGGAGCCTATAAAACCAGCTCCGCCGGTAATTAAAATTTTCATTATTTTAGTTCTCCGACTTTAAGCTCCAATATCAATTCTTTGCCTTGCCTGTAAACTTTCAAATCAATAGTGTCCCCAGGCTTATATTTTTCCAAAATTTCTTCGAGCAGTTTTCCTTCACTCACAGTCTCATTTTCCACGGAAATAATTACATCTTTTGCCGACAAACCCGTATCTTGTGCGGGTAAAACTTTTTTTACTTCCAAAACCAGCGCCCCAGTGGGCAAGCCAAGGCTTTCACCTTCAGGTTTGGTAAGCATTTTGTAGATAAAGCCAAATTCAGGCCTTGCCAAGTTTTGTCCCTGTAAAAAATAAAGCGCTATAAATTTTTTTATTACATCTGAAGAAATTACTGCTCCATTTGAAACCATGCCCACAACCTCACTCTTTGCACTTATTACCGCCGAGCCGCCTAAAAAATCATTCCGCGCGAGCGCGAATGCCCTTGCTGGCCTATCGCTGTCAAATTGCTTACCGAAAAAATCCGCTAACCGGGCGCTTATGGCGGTTTCCGCAAAAGACGCGGACTCCGTATGCACTGAATTAATAAGCACCGCAACCCTTTCTCCCGCCTGCAAATCCCCCGAAGAGCCAAAGCTGGCGGTAGGGACATTTTCAATTTCACCTTTTAAAATAACTAAGTCACTGGCACTGTCCGCTCCTGCGATTTCGACTTTAGCTATTCGTCCGTTATTTAAAACCGCAAAGAGTTCTTCTGAAGGCTTTAGCGGCAAAACTTTCCTGACAGTTAAAAATAAGCCGTTAGAAGTAAGGTTTATGGCGCCGCCTAAAACTTTTAGCCCATCAGGATTCTTCACCGCCAGAATTGAGATTTTGTTTTTGGATTTGTTTACGGCCTCTATCAGGCTATCCGAATCCGCGACCCTAATTTCCTGCCTTTGGTTAATTACGATAGGCGCGAGCGGGTCTAAAAGTTTCAGACGATTTAACAAAGGCAAAGTGG
>Ga0209542_10014794_pt1 | contig 13206 bp, 22 predicted proteins | sample RifCSPhighO2_01_FD_184028 | JGI IMG/M metagenome (GOLD analysis project Ga0209542, IMG submission 184028) | Soil microbial communities from Rifle, Colorado - Rifle CSP2_plank highO2_0.1 (SPAdes) (version 2) | ecosystem: Environmental > Terrestrial > Deep subsurface > Rock core/Sediment ... | reverse complement strand
CGGCCGCCCCGTTATCTCGGGCTCTAAGCGCATTTCAAAACCCTCGCGCCGCATGTACATGGGTGTCCGCGAGGTACGGCCCGTTAAACGGGGCTACGGCCTTCTTGTCCTCTCGACCCCCGCTGGTGTCATGACTGGCAAAGAAGCTCGGGAGAAACGCGTCGGCGGCGAAGTACTATTCGAAATTTGGTAATTGTATGTCACGTTTAGCCAAGCGCCCCATCGCAATACCCGCAAACACGCTCGTCGCCGTAAAAAACGGCGGCATTGAGGTGAAGGGTCCTAAAGCTACGCTTACCCGCACGGGGCACCGGCTTATTTCTATCGAAGTAGGGAAGGAGGGTGTGCAGGTCGCCCCCAAAGCAGACACGATTGAGGCTCGCGCGGCCTTGGGGACCTACGCTTCTCATATCCGAAACATGATTGAAGGTGTCAACACAGGTTTTACTAAAAAGCTCCTTATCGAAGGGGTCGGGTTTAAGTGGGACGTGCAGGGCAAGACGCTTAACCTCTCACTCGGTTTCTCACATCCGGTCAAAATGGCGATCCCCGAAGGGCTTACGGTTACCGTCGAGAAGGGCGTGCTCTCGATTGCAGGTCCCGACAAAGAAATGGTGGGACAGTTTTCCGCCAACATCCGCGCGCAGAAAAAGCCGGAGCCGTATAAAGGTAAAGGCATCCGCTACGAGGGCGAGATTATCCGCCGCAAGCAGGGCAAGAAGGCCGTCTAACACTTATGGAAAAAGCACAAACAAAACGAATAGGCAGGAAGTCACGGCACGCGCGCATCCGCGCCAAGGTGTCGGGAGTTTCTACGCGCCCTCGCCTCGCGGTCTACAAGTCGAACCGTTACTTGCACGCGCAGATAATTGACGATACGGTGAGCAAGACGCTTGTCTCGGGTAGTACCAAAGAAATAACAGGCAAGAAAATGGATGCCGCAAAGAAGCTGGGAGCAGAGCTCGCAAAGCGTGCCAAAGCGGCGGGCATTGAGCGGGTGGTGTTTGATCGCGGCGGCTTCCGCTACACGGGGCGTGTAGCGGCACTCGCAGCGGCCGCTCGCGAGGCAGGGCTCACCTTGTAATACCTATGACTGAAGTAAAAGAACAAGAGCAAAAAGAACTTGAGGTGCCCGCGGCAGAGACTGCGGTGGCTACTCCTGTTGCTGAAGAGAAGGCGCCAGAGGCGGCTCCGGCGCCCGCTCGCCGCGGCCGCGAGCGAGGGCGGCGCGGCGGTGAGCGGGGGAGAGGCCGCGGCGGCCCGCGCAGTGCGCGCCCCGAGCGCAAAAGCGAGTTTGACCAGCGCATGATAAACATCCGCCGCGTCGCGCGCGTGGTTGCAGGCGGCAGGCGCTTCTCCTTCAGCGTTTCTATCATCATCGGCAACAAGAAGGGCAAAGTGGGGGTAGGTGTCGGCAAAGCGGGTGACACGACGCTCGCTATCGACAAAGCGGTCCGCAACGCCAAGAAGCATTTGATCACGGTAACGCTTACCAAAGACTCTTCCATAGCGCACGACGTTTCCGCCAAGTACTGCGCCTCGCGCGTCTCTTTGGCACCGGCACACGGCCGTGGGCTGGTGGCGGGCTCATCTGTCCGTCCGGTGTTGGAGCTCACGGGCATCACTAACACGATTGCCAAGGTGCACTCGGGAAGTAAAAACGGTCTCAACAACGCCCGCGCGGCAATTGAGGCGCTTAAAACCCTCAAAGCGTAATCTGCGAAGCCCGCTTTAATACAAAAGATATGCAACTCAACGAACTACAGCGCAAAACAAAAAATCGCAAGCAAAAGCGCGTCGGACGCGGCCGAGGCTCAGGAAAAGGCAAGACTTCCGGCCGCGGCACCAAGGGGCAGAAGGCCCGCGCCGGCCACAAAATGATGCCCGCTATCCGCGAAGTGCTTAAAAAACTCCCTAAGCGCCGCGGCTACAGCTTTAAGAGCATCCAGGACAAGCCGGCGGTTATCAACCTCTCTGCGCTTGAGCGGCTCTTTGCCCCCGGCGACACGGTAAACCCGAAGACCCTTGCCGAACGCGGACTTAAAACGCAGGGACGCACAATAAAAGTTTTGGGCGACGGCGAGCTTGCCAAAAAACTTACGGTCTCGGGGCTCAAAGTCTCAGGCACTGCTCGTACAAAAATCGAAAAAGCCGGAGGTTCTGTTGCATAATAGCGCATGAATACGTTTGCCCAAAAGCTCATACTACTGCTCTCAGACGAGTCGCTCCGCAACCGCGTGCTGTTCGTGCTGGGCGCACTCATCGTCTTTCGCGTCTTTGCGGCTATACCGATGCCGGGCGTCAACGCCGCACAACTCGAGCTTTTTTTCTCTAACAACCAATTCTTAGGGCTCCTCAACCTCTTCTCCGGCGGTGGGTTATCCAGTCTCTCCATAGTGCTCCTTGGTGTCGGGCCCTACATTACGGCCTCGATTATCATGCAGCTCCTTACCTTGATGATGCCTAGAATCAAGCAGCTCTATCAGGAAGAAGGGGAGATAGGCCGTAAAAAGTTTACCCAGTATACCCGCCTCCTTACGCTGCCTTTGTCGGTGATCCAGGGCATAAGCTTCCTCCTCATCCTCGAGCGTGCGGGGGTTGTGACCTCGCTCACACCGTTTAACTTCGCAACGAACCTCATCGTCATTACCGCAGGCTCGATGCTTCTGATGTGGCTCGGCGAGCTCATCTCAGAGTACGGCATCGGCAACGGCATCTCGCTCCTCATTTTCGGTGGCATTGTGGCGGGGTTGCCAAGCCAGGTCTCCCAGGCGATCTTTACCTTCGACACGACACAGATACCGGTGTACGTTGCGTTTCTTGCGGCTGCAGTGGCAGTCGTCGCAGCTATCGTACTTGTAAGCGAAGCAGAGCGGCCGGTGCCGGTAACCTATGCCAAGCGCGTACGAGGTATGAAGTTTTTCGGCGGCGCTTCGACCTATTTGCCGCTCCGGCTCAACCAGGCAGGCGTTATCCCGATTATCTTTGCGCTCTCGTTCCTCCTTGTTCCGCAGATGTTCGCGGCCTTTTTTGCAACTTCCAGCAATGTGCTTCTCGCAGGCATCTCCAATGCGGTTTTAGGCGGGTTGCAGAACCTGCTCCTCTACGGGGCGCTCTACTTCGTGCTGGTGTTTGTCTTTACCTTCTTCTACACGGCAGTGACCTTCGACCCGCACATGATCTCTGAAAACCTGCAGAAAAACGGCGCGTTTATCCCCGGTGTTAGGCCCGGCGGCTCAACCCAGGAGTACCTGGGCAAGATTATTACCCGCACGACCTTCGTGGGCGCGCTTTTCTTGGCCATAATCGCCGTACTCCCTATCATTATGCAGTCGATAACCGGCATCCAGACATTGGCCTTGGGCGGTACCGCGCTCCTCATCGTCGTCTCGGTAGTCTTGGACCTCTCGCGAAGAGTTGACGCGCAGCTCTCACTGCGTGAGTACTAGCATGGGGACGCTGATACTCGTTGTCGGTCTCCCAGGAAGCGGAAAAGGAACTCTTATAGGCCACGCGAGACAGGCTTTTCCTGAGTTTGTGTATCCAGTTTCGTGGACAACTCGCACGATACGGCCAGGCGAGCGTGAGGGCGAGGTATATCACTTTGCGACCAAAGAAGAATTTGATAGTGCCGTGCAAAACGGTAACTTTTTGGAATGGGTAACTATCGACAACGGTACACGGTACGGAACGCCCAAAGAGGATTTTATAGGCCCCCTTAAGGCCGGGAAAAACGTACTCCGGGAACTCGAAGTCGAGGGCGCACGTGCCATGCGAAAACTCCTTCCTCAGGCTCGAGTTGTGAGCATCTTTTTGCCTGCTGGGACCTGGGACGACCTTAAGACCCGTATGCTCGCGCGCGCGCCTATGAGTGAGGAAGAGCTTGCTGCCCGCAAGACACGCTACGAAAAAGAAGTTGCGTTTGAGCAGGAAGCAGACTATGTTCTCAAAAACGAGTTTGGCAAGCTTGAGGAGACTAAACAAAAATTCGCAGAACTTATTCGCACGATTATAAAAAGTTAGGTACTATATAATAACCGTGGACAAACAAACGCTAATCTTTCTGGGGACGCAGGGGTCGGGCAAGGGGACGCAAATAGGGTTAGTTAAGGAGTACATTGCTCAGCACAATGGTGGACGAGAAATCGTGCATTTTGAGATGGGCAAGAACCTCCGCGAGCTCGAAAAGAGGGCCGACTACGCCGGCAAGCTCTCGCACGAGATACTCGCGGGCGGCAACCTCATCCCGTACGCGATTTCTTGCGCGGTCTTTACCGACTTTCTTATAGACAACATCAAAACCGGAGAAGAGCATTTAATCATCGACGGTTTTCCGCGCACGGCTGAGCAGGTACCAACGCTCGACTCCGTTATCGAGTTTTTTAACCGCCCTTCAGTTACGGTGGTGTACCTCAACATTTCAGACGAAGAGGCGATGAAGCGGCTCCTCCCCCGCAAACGCTACGACGACACCGACGAGGGCATCCGCAAGCGCTTAGCGTGGTCGCGCGAGCAAACCATACCCAACCTCAAATGGTTTAGAGAGCACGGTACCCGCTACAAGGTAGTAGAGATTTTTGGCGAGCGGTCGATTGAAGAAGTGCAGCAAGAAATCAGGCAGAAGCTCGGGTTTGTATGATTGCTAAAAGTGAGACAGAGGTAGAAAACCTCCGCGAAGCGGGGAAGATGATGAAGCAAGTGGTTGATGCCGTGCTTGCGGCGGTTAAGCCCGGTGTGCCGTCGATGGAGCTTGAGCGTATTGCCCGCGAGGCAACTCAAGCAGTGGGCGCAACACCGTCGTATCTGGGATATAGCGAAAAGGGGACACTGCCATATCCGGCAGCCCTTTGTGTGTCAGTAAATAATGAGATTGCGCACTGTCCGCCAAAGCCCGAAAAAATTTTGAAGGCGGGAGACGTGGTCGCTATCGACTTTGGGCTCGAGTATAAGGGCGTGTACATGGACACTGCCTATACCGTAGGGGTGGGTGCGATCGACAAAAAAGCGCAGAATTTAATTGACGGCACACACGGGGCGCTTGAAGCGGCTATTAATGCCGCTCAAGCGGGGGGCACTACAGGCGACATTGGCGCGGCAGTGCAGGAGGTCGCCAAGCAGTATAAGCTCGGAGTCGTTAAGGACTTGCGCGGGCATGGCGTCGGTGCTGCGGTGCACGAGGACCCGCTTGTACCGAATTTCGGTAAAGTGGGGGAAGGCGAAAAGATAAAAGAGGGAATGGTATTAGCACTTGAACCTATTTTTGCCGAAGGGTCGGGCGCAATGGTAGACGACACCGACCATGTGGGTTACGTGACCCGAGACGGTTCGCGCGCCGCGCACTTTGAACATACGATTTTGATAACCAAAGACGGTGCGGAAATTTTGACCGCGTAAAAAGCTACGCAAAACCCTTTGTTCCGGAGAGATAAACGGCACTCCTACACAAAGGGTTTTTGCTCCGCATATGTTGCAAGGTGGCTGAAATTATTGTAAAGTGCGGGCATGCAAAACCCGAAGGAAGAAAAGACCTTTGTCTTGATTAAGCCCGACGGCGTGCGCAAAGGGCTCGTGGGCGAGATCATCAAGCGGTTTGAACAGCGCGACTTGAAGATTGTCGCTTTGGAGATGTTCCACGCCTCGCGCAAAGAGATGGACAGCCACTACCCCAAAGACGAGGCATGGATTCGCCGCCTGGGGGAGAAGACTATGACTACCTATGCCAAGTATGGTCAGGACGTAAAACGCGACTTCGGGACTTCTGACCTCAATAAAATCGGCAAAGTAGTGCGCGGCTGGGTGGTAGACTTCACCTCCTCGGCCCCGATGGTCAAAATGGTGGTACAGGGGGTACATGCGGTGGATATGGTACGCAAAATTGTCGGCCCCACGATGCCTTACTTGGCGGAGATGGGTACTATACGCGGCGATTTTTCCGCCGACTCGCCGATCAATGCCAACTCCGAGCGCCGTGCAATATATAATCTCGTGCATGCCTCGGAGAACCCTCAAGAAGCTAAGCACGAAATAGAACACTGGTTTGGCAAGAGGCAAAGTGTCTTTAAATACAAGCGGTTCGGGATTGACGAGTAAAAATCTGATATACTTGAGTCAGGACTGCGGAAGCAAAGTCCTTATCCTTAACTTCGGGCTATCTCGCGTCGGGTCCAGTAATGAGTTCCCGCAGAGTGCCCACCTGGGAAATCCAGGACACGCTTCCGGAGTTCTACAAAGCATTCCACAGGCAGTGTGGAATTTTTTGTAGAATATTACGATGACATCCACAATATACTTTCACGGCGGGGCGGGGGCAGTAACCGGCTCAAACTTCCTACTCGATACGGGCGAGGCAAAATTTCTCGTAGATTGTGGTCTCACGCAAGGTCGCCATTCGGCCGAGGCGCAAAATTGGGAGGCTTTTCCCTACGACGTTGCGAGCGTGCCCTTCCTCTTTGTTACGCACGCGCACATCGACCACATCGGCCGCATTCCGAAGCTCGTCAAGGACGGTTTTAAGGGCAGGATTATCTCAACCGAAGCTACAAGAGCGCTTGCAGAGCCCCTGCTCCTCGACAGTATGGAACTCCTTGCGCATGATGCACGCAAGCACGAGCGCGAGCCCCTCTACAACGAGCACGACATCGAGCACACCATGCGGCTCTGGGAGGGCGTTCCGTACCATAAAAAAATTGAATTGCCAGGCGGCGTCTCGGCAGAATTTTTAGACGCAGGGCATATCTTGGGTTCTGCGATGGTGCGCCTCTCGCGCGGCGGAAAGTCGGTTGTTTTTACCGGTGACCTGGGCGGTGGCAACTCGCCGCTACTTGCGCCCCACGAGCCCTTGCCGCACCCCGACTATCTCGTGATGGAGAGCGTCTACGGCAACCGCGTGCGGCCAGAAGACAAGAACCGCCGCGAGGAGCTTGAAAATGTGGTTGAAGAAGCAGTGGCGCGCGGCGGCACCTTGCTTATCCCCGCGTTTTCGACCGAACGCACACAAGACCTGCTTTTTGAAATCAGGAATTTGATGGTCGAGCGGAGGGTGCCACAGGTGCCGGTATATCTCGACTCGCCTTTGGCAACAAAGATAACGGCCGCCTACCTTGCTAACCCCGGCTACTTTGCCGAGGCCTTTCGCGAAAGGGTGAAAGGCGGGGAAAATATTTTTGCCTTTCCGGAGTTAAAATTTGTTGAAGATGCAGAGGAGTCGAAGCATGTGGCAGGGAAGCCGGGACCTAAAATCATCATTGCGGGCTCTGGCATGTCGAGCGGCGGCCGTGTCCACGCACACGAAAAGGTGTTGTTGCCGGACCCCCGCTCAACGCTCCTTATCGTGGGCTACCAGGCGGCCGGAAGCTTAGGCAGGCGGCTTTTGGAGGGCGATAAGAACATCTTGATGCAGGGGCAGCGTGTGCAAGTTAAGGCTAAAGTAGAGGCGATTTACGGCTACTCTGCGCACATGGACGGCGAGCAACTCCTTGAGTTTGTTAACCAAGGGCGCGACGCGCTTAAACAGGTGTTTGTGGTGATGGGCGAGCCCGCCTCAGCCAGCTTTTTGGTACAGCGTATCCGCGACTACCTGAGTGTGAAGGCTACAGCGCCCTTGGCAGGGGAGCAGGCGGAAATTGACTTATAATACCCATATGGACGCAACCAAAAACGCTCCTCCTGCGGCGGTGACAACACCGGGCGTTGTTGATATAAAACACACGCACCTGCAGATTAAGCTCTGCGTCTCTGGCGCGGCAGAGACGGGCCACTGCGGTATAGATGCCTACGACAAGGGCTTAGAGCTTGGGCGACAAATCGCCAAGCGCGGGGCTATCTTGGTAACGGGTGCCACTACAGGCTTTCCCTTGTGGGCGGCGATGGGCGCTAAAGAGGCCGGCGGGTTTGTAATAGGTTTTTCTCCCGCTTCGACCGAAAAAGAGCACATCGAGACCTACAACCTGCCGATTGAATACCACGACGTCATCGTCTACACGGGCTTCGGCTACCCAGGGCGTGACCTTATTTTGACCCGCTCATCGGACGCCGTGTTTTTTGGCTGCGGGCGCATAGGCACAATACACGAGTTTACTATTGCGTTTGAGGATAAAAAGCCGATAGGGATTTTTGAAGCCGACTGGGACACGGACGACGTGATTAAAAATATTTTGGCGAACGGCCACCGTCCCAATGAGCGGATCCTTTTTGACCCCGACCCCTCGAAACTGGTTGATAAAATTATTGCGCTCGTTAACGAAGACAAAATAAACCGTGCTTCCTTCCGCTTTGCGCCGCAAGACGACGCGTAGTAACGTTTTGTCTGGAATAGAGTTTTAGACATTAGACTGCACGAGGGAGAGCCGCCATGGATACGAGAGAAGAACGTCAAGCGTTTGCTCGGGCTATGCTTGTAGCGCTCATTGAGCAGCTGCGTAAAAAGTATTCCTAGCCGCAACGCCTCCTCCCCCAACTAAAAAAGAGCCCCTCCGGGCTCTTCTTTTTACGAAACTTGCTTTACTAAGCGCTCGAAGCTTTCAGGCCGCTCTGCGGCGAGGGTTGAGAGCATCTTGCGGTTAACCTTTATGCCTTTTTTGTTCATCGCGCCCACAAGGCGGCTGTAGGAGAGCACACCACCCAAGGTGTCGAGGCCGGCGTTGATGCGGACGTTCCAGAGGCGCTTAAAGTCGTTCTTTTTGTCGCGGCGGTGTGCAAAGGCGTATTTGCCGGCATGAAAGATTGCCTCTTTTGCCGCGCGCTCTTTTTTAGAGCGGGCAAAGCGGTAGCCTTTAACCTGCTTTAAAACGTTTCTGCGGCGCTTGGCCGAAATTTTACCCCCTTTTACGCGTGCCATAGTGGTATCTTATTTACGCGACTTAGATGCGGTAGTAATGTAGCGCTGGGTTACCTGCTTTGAGAGGTTGAGCGACTGCGAGCGGTTGCCGTCCATCTGGGTTGAGCGGCTCTCCTTGGCATTGAAATGGTTCTGCCCGGGCTTGCGCGCAATAACCTTCCCCGTGCGGGTAATTTTTAACCTTTTTGTAAATGCTTTATTAGTTTTCATACGCTTAGTTTTTCTTCGCCCGCTCCAGTGTCGTTGAGAGGCCTTTCGGGCTCTTGCCGATAGGGTCGGCGATTTTATACTCTGCTGGAATCAGCTTTAAAAACAGCTCAAGACGCTCCTTCAGAAACCCGAATTCCATGTACTTGTACCGCCCCCAGAGGAAGAGGTCTACCTTGACCCGGTGCCCCTCCGAGAGCCATTCGGCGGCCCTTTTGGCCTTCAGTGCAAGGTCATGTTCGCCGGTGCCTATCTTTACCTGGACGCTCTTTGTTTCTGTGACGTGCGATTTCGCCTTTATTCCACGGCGTTTTTTCTGCTGTTCGTATTGGAATTTACCATATTCCATGATTTTTGCAACCGGTGGAAGGGCGTTAGGACTTATCTCAATGAGGTCCAGCCCCACCTCCTCCGCCTTGCCCAGGGCCTCACTAAGCGAGAGCACGCCGAAGTTCTCCCCCTCGGGGCCTAAAACGCGCACTTCCTTCGCGCGGATCTGGTGGTTAATGCGAGTAGTATCCAAAGCTGTAGGGGAGACTATACCAGACAAAAGTCAAAGGTACAATAGGGTATACCATGATTAAAAAAGTTGGAGGCAAGTATGTAGTGCTCTCCGAGAAAACAGGGAAGAGCTTTGGCACCTACACCTCGCTCAAAGCCGCCAAAAAGCGCCTCCAGCAAATGGAGATGTTTAAGCACTTGGGTAGCCGCAAGAGGAGATAGACTTTTGGAGCGTTTGCTATACCGTTAACGTAGTGGGCAAGTACCTGGAGGTGTTCGGATGAGAGGCGTGACTTTGCGGCCTCGTACCAAGGAATACTGCGATAAATGGCTTACTGAGAACATCCCAAAAATGAAAGGGGATGTTCGGAAGTTGATGCACGCTATAGCTGAGCTCGAAAAGGAGCATCCCAAACGGGCGCGGAATTTTGTGGCATTTAAGCTGTACTGGGGACTTCAGGGGGAAGCGCCGCTCACGCTTACTAAACTAGCGGAACGAATGGACTCTACCCCCGCCCAAGTGCATGAGCTTTGGCAGCGCGCCTACCGGATGCTCCGGCATACGAGCCATGCGTGGCCTGAATCAAAGTAACTGAGGAGCCCGCCCGGAGCTCCTTTTTTGTTACCTCCCAACCCACTTCTGCCGAGCGAGTTTCTACATGTAGATTTTTTTAGTTTGTTAGTGTAGGCTGCTGTCAGCTGGGTCAAAGCTAGGGAGAGCAACATGGACAGCAGGGAAGATGCAGTGGTGAGCGTTGTACACCATCCTGCGGGGATCAATGCAGGTTGTGCGCGGTGCCGGACTATCATCAGTAGCGGCACCTTTGCCATCGGCGTACAGGTCGGCAACCACAACTACTTAGTCGGACACAATCCGCCCAAGCAGTGCTGTGGCGAAGAAAAGAAGGTGCCGTTGCTTTACGACGATGAAGTACTGGCCGCGTTTGGAGCCCAGGGCATCATGGACACGCTTGGTCGCGACGGCAGTACGACCAACCTGCGCCTGTACGAGGTGGCACAGTTCATTTCAACAGCGGTGCATTAGTAAGCGCCAATCGACCAACACAGGGCCGCGCGGAACGCGCGGCCCTTCCTTATCTCCCAAACCACTTCTGCCGGGCGAGTTTTAGAATGTAGACGTTTGTTTTTGAGAGGTATATAGTTCGACTCCAAGGAAGCCAGCCAGTTTGAGGTAGACTCGGACTCCGAGGAGCATCAATCTGTTAGAATGGGGCCATGGAGGTCAAGGTGCCTGAAAAATTAAATACGTACCTGTTTGTATCCCTGTTGGGCACAGTCTTTATTGTAGTCTCAATAATTTATAATGCCGCCTACATAAATTATGGTTTCGTTACATTCCTTTACTCCTACCTTGCTTATTTTGTTAACATTTTCTTTACAAAAGGTATGAACCAAAAAACTGATGGACAACGAATGCCAGAATTTGTTACCCAAGCCGTATTACTCATTGCATGGCTAAGTTCACTAATTTTCCTCTCAATATGAGTTTAGAAGGACTAATAATTCTATTACTTCTGCTTGGACTTATTGTTGCCTCGGACAAAATCGAATTTATTAAAAAACAAACTGAAAAGTATCGGAGAGTCAAGGAAATCTATATAACAGTAGTAGGTCTTATTTTATTCGCGATCTTAATTTTTACTGTAATCCAGAATTGGGATCAAATTGATTGGTTCTCAGGAAGAGGGGGAAATCCCCAAGAATCCTACGGAGATCAATACTAGTGCATAGTGTCCGAGGAGCATCGGAGTCGATTTTTAAAATTCGTCAGAAAAACCTTATGGAGTCTCACTGCAAAAAATACGAGACCGAGGAAGCCATCCAACTTGAGATAGGTTCGGAGTCCGAGGAGCATCATGAAAATCGCTAAATATTTAAAAAACCCTCTTGTGGCCGGAATCGTCGGATTTATATTCGGTTCAATTCTCGGCCCTATTGCAGTTAATTTTATTGATTTAAACCTTTTCGAAAAGACACGGATTCAGAATGAGAATAGAGTCGAGGTGGCAAAGAACCTTGTCGCAGACATAGAAAAAATTAAAGTCATTGCCCCCTCAAATTCCATCTTTAGAGATTGTCTCGCAACCAAGTCTGGCGGCACCCTCGATGATAATTATGAGACTTGTTACGCTGAGTTAAGACAGAAACAAGAAGAGTCGAGGTCAATTCTACAAAGAAATCTTTCAGCAGTTCAATTATTTTTTGATTCCGAGTCAGGTAAAGAAATCTCTGAGGTTATAAATGAAATGGACTATTTGCTATACGAAATGGAAAATAACCAGTATGTGTCTCAGTCGTGGACTGATAGAGGATGTCCAGACAAGGTATCTATCGTTCAGTTTGAAAAAGGCAAGACAGAGAAAGAAGTACCTAAAGATTCTAGTGGTGAAGTAAAATGCGCGCTCGCCCTTCAAACAAGAGATGATTTCAATGCGAGCATTGAAAAAGATGGAGTTTGTGATGATTGTATTTCGGCGCTTAAAGAGCGTAATGTTTCCGATGAGTATGTTGATTCATTAATTATTCCTGGTGACGAAATGAGTTTTAGAGAATATATGCTTTCAAAAAACAGCACACTCTATTCTGTTTTTCTAGCAAATGCAGAATATCTTCTTCAGATACTCCAAGATAAAATCCTTTAATATCAGACGTTCCGAAAGTATCAAAAAATCCTTGCGGTGCTTGATGGTAGAGTTTACGAGACCGAACAGGTTAGCAAATGAACTGCGAATTTTGTAACAATTCAAATATTCAAAAAAGGGTAATCGTGGAAAACGATTTAGCTTTTGCTTTTCCAACTAACATGCCGATAGTGCCCGGTCATATACTCATTTGTCCTAAACGCCACGAACAGTATTACGAAGGGGCGAGCGTAGAGGAAAAGACGGCCATTGAGGATTTGCGAGTAAAACTTAAAGCTGTTCTGCAAAAACTGTTCGGCGCAGAGGGTTTCAATTATGCCTGGAATGAGGAGGTTGTTGGAGGCCAATCGGTCCCGCATTTCCATCTGCACATAATTCCACGTAAAGAGGGGGATGCGGGTATATACCAATACGAACCAAGACAGTTTCTATACCGTTCTAATGCCCGCACAACCAGTCCTGAGGAGGAGTTGATAGAAGTGGCAAATCTAATCAGGGCATCTCTCTAAAAGGTTCCAATATCGTACCAGACGGCCAGCCAGTTTGATACACTAATTCTATATGGCAGAAGAAGGAGAAGTAGTAGAAAATTCAACTCCTACACCCCAGCCTGTAGCTGAATCTGCACCTGCTGAGGTGCCTACAGAGCCAACTTCTGCAACTTCAGAGCTTGCAGAAACTCCAGCCCCTGTTTCAAAATCGGAATCACCGGTCCCTGAGGAAGCAGCTACACCGTCGAAGACGGAGCCAGCTCATTCTCAGCAAGATTCAAAGCGTCGTGAGAGCGCAGGAGAACGCATGCGCAAGGTGGTCAAGGCGCGCAAGCGAGAGCGACTAGAGAAAATTATGGACTTTGTTGAGCAAAAACGAGTTGTCCGAAACCGCGACGTTAAGTTGCTACTCCAAGTGTCGGACGTTACGGCAAGTCGCTATCTTAAGGAGCTGGTCAATAAAGGGCAGTTAAAACAGCTCGGTAGGGGCCGCGGGGCCTGGTACGAG
>Ga0209542_10014793_pt1 | contig 13208 bp, 14 predicted proteins | sample RifCSPhighO2_01_FD_184028 | JGI IMG/M metagenome (GOLD analysis project Ga0209542, IMG submission 184028) | Soil microbial communities from Rifle, Colorado - Rifle CSP2_plank highO2_0.1 (SPAdes) (version 2) | ecosystem: Environmental > Terrestrial > Deep subsurface > Rock core/Sediment ... | reverse complement strand
AAGGGCACGTGCGGCGCGCGCGGGGGGAGGCGCTGGAGGCGGCCGCGCTCCGCGAAACCGAGGAGGAGATGGGCATCAGCGGACTGCGCGTGCAGGAACAGCTGGGAACGACGTCCATCTGGTTCCACGACCGGTTCGAGCATCCGGGAGCGCTCGTGAACAAATTCATCACCTACTTCCTGATGCAGGCGCCGCAGGGCGCGCGAGGGCGTCCGCAGAAGAAGGAGCTCATCCGCGGGATCGAGTGGGTGCCGATCCGCGAGGCGCCGGAGAAGTCAAGCTACGCGAACACGCGGCCGGTGCTCCGGCGCGCGATTTCCATCATCCGCCGGAGGACGCGGGGGCACTAGCCGCCGCCCGATTTTTTTATTAGGATGCCAGCGGTATGAAACCCGGCATTGACTACACCGGCATCTCGACGCCCTTCTACTGCCACGACGGCGCGGGAAATTTCGTGCTGCACAAGCGGAGCGTGAAGTGCAGGGACGAGCACGGGAAGTGGGACTGTGGCGGCGGGCAGCTCCACTTCGGGGAACTGCCGGAGGAGGGTGTGCTCCGTGAAGTCCGCGAGGAGTACGGGTGCGAAGGGACGATCGATGCCCAGTTGCCCGCGTACGGGATCGTCCGGGAGCATGACGGGGTCCGAACCCACTGGCTCGCGGTTCCATTCATCGTCAGAGTCAACCGCGAGGACGTTAGGATGAACGAACCGGAATTCATGGATGAGATCCACTGGTTCCGTCTGGACGCGCTGCCCACCCCGCTGCACTCGGCGTTTGAACTCGCACTCAGAAAATTCGCCAAACACTTTAAGCAGTACCGGTAGGCCGATATGGTCATCCGTGGAACAGTGGTGAGAGGAAAAGGAGAGGGGTTGCGGCTCGGGTATCCGACGGCGAACCTTGAATACCGGAGCGATCCGCATCCGGAACCCGGGGTGTTCGCGGCGCGGGCGTTCGCGGACGGGAAGGTGCTGCGCGGCGCGGCGGTGATTGGAATGTGGCGCCTGGGAAGCGGACTTCCCTCCGTTGAGGTCCATCTTTTCGAGCCGGTGGGTGATCTTTATGGTCGGGAGCTTACGGTGGCTCTCTACAATAAAGTGCGCGGTCTGCAGTCGTTCCCCGGACGGGAGGCACTGATCGCCCAGATTGCCAAAGATGTGGAGAGGGCAAACCAGGAACTGGAGGGTTAAATCGTATGTTTTCGGGAATTGTCCAAGGAAGGAGACCGGTCGTGGAGGTGACTCCCGGGGAAGATTCCCGGGCGATTGTCGTTGACCTGGGGGATCTCGCCACGGGGCTCGGGCGCGGGGCGAGCGTGGCCATCGCCGGCGTGTGTCTTACCGCGGTGGAAATTGATGGCAGCCGCGTGCGCTTCGAGATCATGGGCGAGACGCTGGAACGGACGACGCTGGGGAATTTTCAGGCCGGTTCGGAAGTGAACATTGAGCGGTCGGCGAAGGTCGGGGATGAGATTGGGGGGCACCGCGTGTCGGGACATGTCGCGGGACGGGCGCGGATTTCAAAAATCGAGCGGCCGGAGGGGAACTGCGTGATGACATTCGTCTGCGAGTCTGACTGGATGCAGTACATCCTGCCCAAGGGTTTCATCGCGCTCGACGGGTGCTCACTCACGGTCGTGGACGTTGGAAACACCCCGCCTCCCGGCGGGGCAAGCTGGTTCACCGCGCACTTTATTCCCGAAACATTGCGGATTACCACGTTCGGCATCAAAAAAGTCGGCGACGAAGTGAATCTTGAAATTGATCCGGAAACGCAAACCATCGTGGAAACAGTGCGCCGCTATCTTGAATCGCATGGACCACAACACCTATCTTAAACTTGATGGCCGCGGGATGCGGATCGCGGTCGTCCGCGCGCGGTTCAATGAGGAGATTACGAAGGGGCTGCTCGACGGCGCGCTTGAGGTTCTGCGTGATGCCGGAATTTTTTACATCGAGATTGTCGAAGTGCCCGGCTCGTTCGAGATTCCTATTGCCGCCGAGACGCTCGCCCGGCGCGGAGGGTTGGACGCCGTCGTCTGCTTGGGCGCGGTGATCAAGGGGGCGACGCCGCATTTCCATTATATTTCGTCATCGTGCAGCCGCGGACTTACTGATGTCGCGGTGCGTCACGGGCTGCCGATTTCCTTCGGCGTTATCACTGCGGAAAATTCTACTCAGGCGCGGGAGCGATCCGGTTCGGGCGAAATGAACCGGGGCCGGGAGGCCGCGGCCGCAGCGCTGGAGATGGCGGCAAAAGTGAGAGAAATACGGGGGACATGAAAAGTTACCAAATCTACGCGGGGAAGTCCGTAGAAGAAACTCTGCGAGAGTTGATGAGCTCTCCGGAGGGTTTGTCGTCCACGGAATCCGCGGCGCGGCTGGTCCGTTACGGAAAAAACGAGGTCCGCGGCCGCGAGGTGAAATTTTATGAGGTGCTGTTTCGCCAGTTCTGGACGCCGCTTACTTGGCTTCTGCTGGCCGCCGCCGGCATCTCGCTCATTCTCCGGGAATTCGCGGACTCGGCGATTATCGCCGTCATTCTCCTGATCAACACCGGATTGGGGTTCGTCCAGGAGTACAGATCCGAGGCGGCGGTGCGCCGTCTTCGGTCTTTTTTGACGTCGCGGGCGCGAGTGCGACGGGACGGGAAGACGGCTTGGATCAATCGCGTGGAGATCGTACCCGGAGACGTCGTTCTTCTCGAGCCGGGGGACATGGCTCCCGCGGACATGCGGGTGATTACCGAGGAAGGGTTGCAGGTTGATGAGTCGGTGCTGACGGGTGAGTCAGAGCCGACAGGGAAGAACACCGGCGCGATGACGTCGCCTCCCGACGGTCCGCAGAAAACGGAGAACATCATCTTTTCCGGAACCACCGTGGTTTCAGGTTCGGTGTGCGGAGATGTCATTGCCACCGGAGGCGAGACGGAATTCGGATCGATCGCCCATCTTACCGGCGAAGCCCGACGCCGGAGCTCTTTTGAGGAAAATCTGGCGTCTTTTTCGCGTTTTATTCTCAAACTGGTGCTGATCACGCTGGCCGTGGTGTTCGTGGCCAATCTGCTCATCGAGGGGCGAGAGGCCAACCCCGCGGAGCTTCTTCTCTTTGCCCTGGCTCTGGCCATTTCAGTTGTGCCCGAGGCGCTGCCGGCGGTGATGACCATTACCTTTTCCCGCGGAGCATTGCATCTGGCGAGGAAACATGTGGTGGTAAAACGCCTATCCTCGATTGAGGATTTGGGACATATCGAAGTGCTGTGCACTGACAAAACCGGAACCATCACCCAGAATCGAATGGCGGTCAATCAAATCATTGCCCGCGACGCCGAGGCCTGCCTTCGTTGGGCATTTTTTACTGTGGAGATATCCGAGAAGGGGAAAGAACCAGTCAATCCGTTTGACCGAGCCATCTGGCAGAAACTTCCAACATCCAAGATCCAACTTCCAACTTCCAAAGTGTTGCATGAGCTGCCGTTTGATCATGGGCGGCGGCGGGGTTCGCTTATCGCCGAAGTTGATGATCGTCCAACGCTCATTGTCAAAGGCGCGCCAGAGGTCGTTCTGGGACTTTCGGCAAGCGATTCCGGAAAACCGCTTACCGAAGCGGCGCGGAAACACATCCTGGCCGAGTTTGAGTTGCTTGGGCGCGCCGGAATGCGGGCGCTGGCTATTGCCGTGCGTTCCGCGGAAGGGATGACAAAATTGGAGGAATCAGATGAAAGGAATTTGGATTTTCAGGGACTGATTGGATTTATTGATCCGCTGAAACCATCGGCAAAAGAGGCGATACGTGTCGCGGAGCAACTCAAGGTGCGCGTAAAGATTCTTACTGGCGACTCAAAGGAAGTGGCTGGCGCCGTGGCCGCGGAGATTGGCATCATTAACACCGCGGCCGATGTCATTACCGGCGCCGAGCTTGAAAAATTGCCGCCCGATGAATTTGAGCGTGCTGTGGAAGAGCATGACGTGATGGCTCGCGTCACGCCAGAGCAGAAGTACCGAATCATCGAGGCGATTCAAAAGAAACAGGCCGTGGGCTTTCTGGGAGAGGGTTTGAATGACGCGCCGGCGCTTAAGTTGGCCAATGTCGCCTTGGCCGTGGATTCGGCGGCGGATATTGCCAAGGAGGCCGCTGACGTCATTCTCCTCGACAAGAGTCTTTCGGTGATCGTTGACGGCATCCGCGAGGGACGAATCATTGTGGCCAATGTGGCCAAATACATGCGTTACACCATGGCCGGAAGCGTGGGGAATTTCTACTCGATCGCCGCTGTCTCATTGTTTTTGCCTTTTTTGCCGATGCTGCCGGTCCAAATTTTGCTGGTGAATCTCTTGACCGATCTTCCGCTTATCGCGGTGGCGGCGGATAATGTTGATCCCGGAGAGCTCCGCGGCCCCAAGCGGTTGAATGTTCGCGATCTGGCCTTATCCTCGATGTTCCTTGGATCGGTTTCGGCGATTTTCGATCTGACTTTCTTTGGAATATTTAGAAACGCGCCCGAGGCCACCCTGCAGACCCTATGGTTCATCGAGAGTGTTACTGAAGAGATTGCCATCATTTTTGTCTTGCGAACCATGTTGCCGGTGTTTCGCGCCAGTCGGCCATCCGGCGTACTCGTTCTTTTTGCCTTCGTGGCCGCCGCGCTAGCCGTCATTATTCCCATTTCCGGTTTCGGAATGTCCGCCTTCCATTTTGTAAAGCCGTCAATTTCCGCTTTGGGCATCATTCTTGGATTGATTGTCGCCAGTTTTATCGCTACCGAGATCGTCAAGCGCGTCTATGTGAAGGGCATGGGTCGGTTCCGGAACGCGAGTTCGTTGGGATGAGTCATTGTCGTTTGGTATACTTAGGGTGTCTATGTCGAAATTCATTTTCATCGTCGGCGGCGTGATGAGCGGGGTGGGTAAGGGCACGGCCTCGGCTTCCATCGGCAAGATTCTCCAGAGCCGCGGGTTTCGCGTGACTGCGCTTAAAATCGACCCCTATATCAACGTGGATGCCGGCACCATGAATCCCGTGGAACACGGCGAGGTTTTCGTCACCGACGACGGGGACGAGACCGACCAGGATATCGGCACCTACGAGCGTTTTTTGGACATCAGCATCACCTCGGTCAATTACATGACCACCGGCCGCGTGTACCAGACGGTCATCGAACGCGAACGGAATTTGGAATACGGCGGCAAGTGCGTGGAGGTGGTGCCGCATGTTCCGGAAGAGGTGATCCGGCGCATCCATCGGGCCGCGAAACTGGCCAAGGCGGATATTACCTTGATCGAGGTCGGAGGCACGGTGGGTGAGTACCAAAACATTCTCTTTCTGGAGGCGGCCCGCATGATGCACTACCGGAATCCGCGAGATGTCATGTTTATTCTCGTTTCATATCTGCCGATCCCGAGCAAAATCGGCGAAATGAAAACTAAACCAACCCAGTACGCGTCGCAAACATTAAACTCCGCGGGCATTCAGCCGGACATCATTATCGGGCGGAGTGAGAAAGAGATTGATGCGCCGCGCAAGCGGAAAATATCCGTGGCCTGCAGTGTGGATGAGCGCGACGTCATCTCCGCGCCGGACTGTGATACGGTTTACGAGGTTCCTTTGAATTTTGAAAGGGAGGGCTTGTCCAACCGCATCCTCCGCAAGTTCGATATGCGCGCCCGGCGTAAGGATCTCCGGGATTGGACGCGGCTGGTCAAGACGATCAAGACCGCGGGAAAGACGGTAACCGTCGGGGTGATCGGAAAATATTTTTCCACCGGCGACTTCGTACTTTCCGACGTGTATATCTCGGTGCTCGAGTCCATCAAGCACGCCGCCTGGTTCCATGGAGTCCAGCCCAAAATCGTTTGGCTCAACTCCGAGGAGTTTGAGAAGAATCCGGAGAAATTGAAGCAGCTCTCAGAGCTTGACGGCGTGGTTATTCCCGGCGGGTTCGGGTCGCGCGGGGTCGAGGGCAAGGTCGCCGCCATCCGCTACGTCCGCGAGAAGAAGATTCCCTACCTGGGACTGTGTTATGGCATGCAGATGGCTGTGGTCGAATTCGCTCGGAATGTTTGCGGGATGAAAGAGGCCAACACGGCGGAAATTGCTCCGGGAGTGATCCATCCGGTGATCCACATCATGCCCGAGCAGGAGAAGATCGTGGCGGCGAAAAAATACGGCGGCACCATGCGCCTGGGCGCCTATCCCTGCGTCCTGCATCCCAAGTCGCTCTCGCGCAAGGCCTACGGCGCGGCCCGAATCTCGGAGCGCCACCGCCATCGGTACGAGGTGAACAACGAGTACCGGGAGAAGTACGAGTCGAAGGGGCTGCTGATCGCCGGCACCTCGCCTGACAAAAAGCTCGTCGAAATCATCGAGGTCCCGGATCACCCGTTTTTCGTGGGAACGCAGTTTCACCCGGAGTTCAAGACGCGTCCTCTCCGGCCGCATCCGCTGTTCCGCGAATTCATCCGCGCGGCCTTGAAGCGTTAAACCGTGAAACCACTCAAAAATCGCCCGGAGCTAAGCTCCGGGCTGGGGATAACCCAGATATAAGGCCTAATTTGGGGAACTTGACATGTAAAGTGAGGACTGTAGAGTTAAACCAGAAGAGGTCTCGGAGCTTAGCTCCGGGTGATAAAGAGCTCGCCAAGGGTATGCGAACTGTACAGTTTGCAACGGGCGAGTTTTTTCATATCTACAACAGAGGAGTTGATAAACGAACAATTTTTCATGACTCCGCCGACCATCAACGGTTCATTACCAGCGTTATTGAATTCAACGATCGTAACCATTGTCATAATGCGTCTCGAGTTTCCCGTCTACGAAAAAATCGGCCACTGTCACAAAAAACGCCGCTGGTGAGGGTCCTTGCATACTGCTTGATGCCTAATCATTATCATTTCCTCTTAGAGCAGGTTTCTGACGGAGGAGTCGAGGGTTTTTTCCATCGCCTTGGTACGGGGTACACGAATTATTACAATAAACGCTATGAGCGCACCGGGAGATTGTTTGAGAACACGTTTAAGGCAATTCATGTAGATTCCGACGAATACCTCGTTCACTTGAGTCGGTACATCCACCTCAATCCGCTAGATCTATTTCTGAAAGACTGGAAACGTGCGGATAAGTTGAGTCATGAGCAGGCGGCACTATACCTTCACAGCTATCGCTGGTACAGCTTTCATGATTATATGACTCAAAGCAACGTATCCGGCGTGAATGTTGGTTTTGAGAAAATTTTATGTTCTTTTAGTTCTTCAAAGGATTATGAGCAGTTTGTTCTCGCGTGGACAAACAATGATTCTTTAAGAATCCACACCTTCGATGATTAGCCCGGAGCTTAGCTCCGGGCAGATAAGGCGGCGTTGTTCCGGGAATTCATCAGGGTCGTGCTGAAGAAGTGGGGGATGGGAAATGGTGAACAATAAAAAAGACCTGCCTCGGGTAGGCAGGCGCGGCGGTGCAGAATGAAGGAGAAGGTTGTTTAGACGTCTTCCGGCGTCTGTTGGATGAAGTTCTCCTGTAATTCGCAGAGGGAGGGGGGCACGATACACGCGCGTGCCAGGCAAAGACCGAACGAAGTCACTTCCAGGGTGCCGTCATCGTGAGATAGTAGGCGACCTCCCTGGACTAATTCGGCTAGATCCGCAAGAAACTGGTCGTCCGGCTTTTTCGCGCGATAGTCCGAAAGTATGTAGAAGCGGTAACGACCGCCTCTTTCCGTGTAGCGGACGATCTCGCGCCAGAGCCGTTGCAGACTCGGTCGAACGCCATTCTTTTCTTGAAAGGTCGCAAGCAGCCGCAGGAGAGTCTCTGGTGACCCCACCGTCTCGAATGACATCGTGACCTCCAATCGATTTGCTTTCTACGAGCTAGGATATCAAATACTAAACAGGTGTCCAGAACTCTCGAATTGATGGTCTGCACTTTATGATGGCTTTTGAGGAAGAAGTAAAAAAGAACGACAGCCGGAGCCGTCGTCTGGTGTGGGTCCTCGTCGAGCGAGAGTTCTGCGTGATTAGCCCGGAGCTTAGCTCCGGGCAGGTGAAGCGGCAATGGAGGCTTGCTCGTGTCTGTGCGGATAAAAAAGAACCCACTCGCGCGAGCGGAGTTTTTGTGCCGGCTTAGTTCTCGTCGGGCGTGATGGCGCTGAGGTCGGCGAGGGCGACGTCGGCGTAGAGGTCGCCGTAGGGGCAGGCGACCGCGTCGCGGATCCCGTCCTCGTCGTAGGTCCCGTCCTGGATGAGCGGCAGCAGGCATTCCGGAACGTCGTCGCGATTCTTTTGTTCCATCTTCCCCTCCAACGTTTGGCGCCTACCTGCCAGCAGGCAGGAACGGGAGAAACGATGACCCCGCCCGAGGCTCCGGGCGGGGTCGGTGCTGGGAAGCAACGTATTGTCTCAGGCCTTTGCCTTCGCGGCCTCCACGCGGACAATCTTGATCCACCGCTGGGCGCCGTGAAAGTTGGGCTTCTTACGATTGGAGAATTTTATGATACCCGCGGTTGAGGCAAAGAGAGTATCGTCCTTGCCGCGCATGACGTTCTGTCCGGGGAAAACCTTGGACCCGCGCTGGCGAATGATAATCGCTCCCGCCTTGGCGAATGCGCCGTGGGGCAGTTTGACGCCCAGCCGCTGACCTTGAGAGTCGCGGCCGAGCGCGGTAGAACCTCCTGCTTTTTTATGGGCCATATTGCGTTAGGGGGTAGGGTGTAGTGAGTAGTCGGCGGTGATTATATACGACGTACGGCGGGATCGTCAAGGAGTCCGATTGAATGTTGGGAAAGGGAGTGATAGGATTGTCGACGTTTATGATCAGCAAATTGAGGAGGGCCGCCGGTCGCATTCCTTTCCGTTCCGTCTGGAGGGTGAGGAGCGTTCATTTGTGGTTTTGGCCGTCTCTCCTGATCGTCCTCGGGACGACGATCTTGATGACGGCGCGCATCTTGCCTCTGCGCAAGAGTCAAGAGACCTTCGTTCTGCACTATTCGACCGCGCTGGGCATTGACCGGGTCGGACCGTGGTTTCTGACCTTCGCCCCGGCTGCCGCTGGCTTAATCGTACTCGTCGTCAATCTTTTTCTGGTCATGACCTTTATCAGACGCGATCGTCTGCTGGCCTCGATGGTCGGCGCCACAACCGTAGTCTTGGAGTTCGGCTTTCTGGCCGCCGGTATCCTGATCATTCTGCTAAACGTCTGATTCATGGACCTTTTTCCGATCGTCAAAATTTTCACTTTGACCGCCGCCTCCTTCGTCGTCACTATCCTCTGGACGCCGGCGCTGACTCATTTCCTTTACAAATACAAACTGGGCAAGCAAATCCGCGACGCGGCCGAGACGCCGGTTTACTCCCGGCTGCACGCCAAGAAGTCCGGCACTCCGACCATGGGCGGGGTGCTCATCTGGGGGACGACCTTGGGGATGGCCGTGATTCTAGCCGCGCTGGCCGCCTGGGTTGATGGGTTCTGGGACAAATTTTCGTTTCTCACCCGCCGCGAGACGCTGCTCCCGCTTGGCGCGCTGGTGGCCTCGGCGCTAGTCGGTCTGGTTGATGATTATTACAACGTGCGCCGACTGGGTGCTCATGGCGGCGGTTTGCGGGTGCGGCACAGATTGTTCATCTATACCGCCATCGCCGCAGTCGGGGCCTGGTGGTTTTTCTACAAATTGGACTGGGATTTGATTCGCTTGCCTTTTGTTGGAGATTTCAATCTCGGCTGGTGGTTTATACCGCTGTCGATCGCCATCATGGTAGCCACATCATTTTCGGTGAATGAAACCGATGGGCTGGATGGTTTGGCCGGCGGCACATTGCTCACCTCTTTCGGCGCCTACGGAGCCATTGCTTTTTCACAGGGGAGATTTGACCTGGCTGCTTTTTGCGGCGTGATCATCGGCGCTCTCCTGGCTTTTCTTTGGTTCAACATTCCTCCAGCCAGGTTTTTCATGGGGGACACCGGAGCAATGTCGCTGGGGGTGACCCTCGGGATCGTGGCGCTTTTAACCAACTCACTTCTGCTCCTGCCGGTCATCGGTTTGATCTTCGTCATCGAGTCGCTGTCGGTCCTCATTCAGACTGCGTCAAAAAAACTTCGCGGCAAAAAGATTTTCATTTCGACGCCGATCCATCACCACTTCGAGGCCATCGGCTGGCCTGAGTCCAAAATCGTCATGCGCTTTTGGGTCATTTCCGGCGTCTCAGCGGTGGTGGGAGTGATTCTGTCGTTGCTTGACCGCGGGTAGCGGCTAGGGATTTGACAGGAGGTATCTTTTGTGGTGGAGTCAGCGGGAACCGAAGAACAGGAGAGACCGTGGAAGAGCAGAAACGCAGGAAGACCGAGTTCGTCGTCGACACGCTGGAAGTGGTGCAGAGCCCCTCACTCTCCGTCTACCGCGTGACCATTGATGACGGGAGCGACCCTTGGGAGAAGAGCTGGGAGACGCCGGGGCGCCTGGCGGAATTCATCCGCGGCTATGAAGCGGCCTTCGCGGCGGCCGCGATCATCCTGAGGGAGGGCGAGGTGCCGCCGATCCGTGTTTCCAGCAGAAAAACGGACATCGATCACGAGGTCACCGTTTATTTCGTCGTCATGGGCAATCGGGGACCCGGAGTCGAGGCGGCCTTCGTCGCCCGCGAGCTCTGCGAGGCCTACCTGAAAGGCGTGGAGATCGGCCTCCGCTTCGCCGGCTGCGGAGACGTTCCGCTTCCTGAGATCGCGCCACCGAAGGACTGAACCGATCCGCTTCGAAGCAGCGGGTCTTTTTTATCTGGCGGCAGTCCGGCTTATCCTGTAAACTATATGCGTCATATGCCCAAGCCGCCGCCATCCGCCCAGTTCAAAATCCCGGAGACCATTCCAGTTGTCGTCCTCAAAGGACTGGTGATGTTTCCCAAGATCACCGTTCCTTTGCTTTTGAACGAGCCCAAGGCGGTCAAGGGGCTGGACGCGGCCATGTCCGCCGGACGTCTGGCTCTCTTTGTCGCAACCCGCAAGGACGACGTCGAAACGCCGGCGGCCAAAGACCTCCATGAGGTCGGCACCGTGGCTAAAATAGTGGACATGGCCAAACAACCCGACGGTCCGGTGCGGCTGCTTATCGAGGGATTGGTCAGAGTGCGGATCAAAAAATATTCCCAGGAGGAGCCGTACTTTTTGGCAGAGATCGATCATTTTCCGACGCCAACGGAAGAAAAAAACGAGAAGATCGAGGCCCGGATGTACTCGGTAGTGAATCAGTTCAAGGAAGTGATTAACCTGGGCGCGGCCGTGCCTTTTGACGTGATGCTAGTGGTCATGAACCTGACTGATCCCTGGCAATTGGGGGACTTGGTCGCCTTGAACCTTGATTTCCGCACCGACGAAAAACAGGCCATCCTCGAGGCCCGCGACGCCGAGGAGAAGCTGGTCAAAGTCGGCGAGGCCATTTCGCGCCAAATGAAAGTGTTGCGCATGGCCCGAAAAATCCAGGCCGACACCGGCAAGGAGTTGGGCAAGATGGAACGCGAGATGTTCCTTCGTGAACAGTTGAAATCGATCGAGAAGGAACTGGGAATGGTCGGCGGCCGGTCGGAGGTGGAAGAATTGAGGAAGAAGATCGAAACCGCGGGCATGCCGCCGGAGATCAGGATCGTGGCCGATAAGGAGCTGGGCCGGATGCAGGGGATGCCCAGTTTCTCGCCCGAGGTTTCCTATATCCGCACCTATCTCGACTGGCTGGTGTCTCTGCCTTGGTCCAGAAAGGATGAATTCAGGATCGACATTGTCGCGTCCAAAAAGATTCTGGATGAGGATCATTACGGACTGGACAAAGTCAAGGAACGGATACTGGAGTATCTGGCCGTACAAAAACTGGTGGGCAAGATCAAGGGTCCGATTCTCTGTTTCGCCGGGCCGCCGGGAACGGGAAAAACTTCCATTGGAAAATCCATCGCGCGGTCGCTGGGGCGCAAGTTTGTTCGATTGTCCCTGGGCGGCGTTCGCGACGAGGCCGAGATCCGCGGTTTTCGGCGCACTTACGTCGGCGCGCTTCCGGGACGCATCGTTCAAGGCATTGCCACCGCGGGTACAAAAAATCCGGTTTTCATGCTCGATGAAATTGACAAAATCGGCGCGGATTTTCGCGGGGATCCGAGCGCGGCGCTGCTCGAAGCCCTTGATCCCGAACAAAACTCCGCTTTTTCGGATCATTATCTGGAGGTTCCATTTGATCTCTCGGATGTCATGTTCATCACCACCGCGAACATTTTAGATACCATCCCGCCAGCGCTTCGCGATCGGATGGAAGTGATTGATTTCCCCGGATACATTGAGGAAGAGAAATTGCACATTGCCACCGGTTACCTCATTCCTAAACAGCTGCAGAATAACGGCTTGAGCGCCGCGGGACTCAAGATCACTAATCAAGCGGTTCGCGAGATTATCCGCAGTTACACTCGCGAGGCCGGCGTGCGCAATCTGGAACGGGAGATTGCCCAGGTGTGCCGCAAGGTGGCGCGGGGAGTTGCCGAGGGGAAGACAAAACCGGTCGCTGTCGGCGCGACAGATCTCAAAAATTTTCTTGGACCGGCGCGCTTCCACGCCTTGGAGGCGGAAAAATATGATGATGTGGGCGTGGTCACGGGTTTGGCCTGGACCGAAGCTGGCGGCGAGATCCTGATTATCGAAGCAACCAAGATGCCTGGCGCGGGGAAACTCATTCTTACCGGCCATTTGGGGCAAGTGATGCAGGAATCAGCGCAAGCGGCCTTCTCGTTCGCGCGGTCGCTGGCGCCCAAGGTGGGAGTGAAGGATAAGTTTTACAAAGAATCGGACATTCATCTCCACGTGCCGGCAGGAGCGATTCCGAAAGACGGGCCGTCTGCCGGCGTGGCCATGGCCACGGCGTTGGTATCTCTTTTGACCAAGCGCCCGGTGCACCGCGAGGTGGCCATGACCGGGGAAGTGACTCTTCGAGGCCGGGTGCTGGAGATCGGCGGAATAAAGGAAAAGGTGCTGGCGGCGCATCGTGCCGGGCAGAAAACGATCATCATGCCGCGGGATAACGAGAAGGACCTCGAGGAAGTCCCGCTGGGCGTGCGCAAGGCGCTGCGTTTTCATTTTGCCGAGACCATGGATGATGTGCTCAAAGTGGCGCTGGTCGCGAAAAAAGGGAAAGTATAATGAGACTGTAGAAGAACTCGCTTTCGTCTGCCGGCAGGCAGGTAGCGAAATCGCG
>Ga0209542_10014792_pt1 | contig 13209 bp, 17 predicted proteins | sample RifCSPhighO2_01_FD_184028 | JGI IMG/M metagenome (GOLD analysis project Ga0209542, IMG submission 184028) | Soil microbial communities from Rifle, Colorado - Rifle CSP2_plank highO2_0.1 (SPAdes) (version 2) | ecosystem: Environmental > Terrestrial > Deep subsurface > Rock core/Sediment ... | reverse complement strand
CCAAGACATAATAAATAAGGATTGCTTAGACAGACATAATATCAAAAATAAAAAGACTTTTAAAGAACTTTCAAAATATTTAACATCAAATTTTTCAAACGAATTTACCTATTCTAAACTATCAAATATTTTTAATGTAAAAGATGTGCATACTGTCAAAAACTATGTAGATTACTTAAAAGAATCATTTATTATAATTGTTATTGATAGATTTTCACCCAAATTAAAACAACAGATAATTTCACCAAAAAAAGCATATGTGGTGGACCATGGTATTTGCAATTTTTTAAGTTTTAAATTGTCAAAAGACACCGACAAGCTTCTTGAAAATATTACTTGTATAGAACTTTTAAGAAGAAAGTCTGTTAACTCCAATCTGGAGATTTATTACTGGAAAGATTATCAGCAAAATGAAGTAGATTTTGTAATTAAACAAGGCCCAAAGATAAAAACTTTAATTCAAGTATGCCAAAATTTCTCCGAGCAGGAGACAAAAGAAAGAGAAATAAAGGCGATATTAAAAGCAAGTAAAGAATTGAGATGTAAAAATTTAATTATAATAAACGGGGATAAAGAAGGAGAAGAGATTATAGATGGCACAAAAATTAAATTCATCCCTTTATGGAAATGGTTATTAGAAAATGGAATTTAATCTTTTCAAAATAAAATATACATGGTACGAGGGAGAATATGAAGAAACCAGTTTGGGTAAAAATGTAAAGATAGAAGAATTTGAAAAAGATTTAATTGGAGCCAGGGACTTTGCTAAGAGTTTAATTGGAAAAAAACTTAAAAATAAATAATATTTAGGAAAAGGTTATTCTGTGGAATGTTTACCTGAATATTATGAACAAATTATCTAGTTTTTAGTAGAAAAGAAAGGTTATATTAGGTGTTATTTTGATAATAGTATAGATTATAATGTAGATGATTCGGCCGATAAAGAAAGGATTCGAATAAACAAATGTAAAGAAAAAACTGAAATTTCTGAATTATGACCCGGGTTTTGGTAAGTAGATATTTTAAAAACTAAAAATGGCCGGGGAGAGATTCGAACTCTCGACCTTTACCGTGTTTTTAACATCTCGATTTCTAACTCAGCTATCAGTCGATTGAGCATTATGTGCTCCAGCCAAGCTAAGCTACCCGGCCGATTAAGATTCAACAGTTTCAACTTATAAAGTTTACTCAAACTTCAACATTAGAAAACAAATAACTTCCTATAGCTACAATTAATCCAGATAGAATCAATAAAATCAAAAAATCAAAAACCAATCCAACTTTAATGCCTTCTGTTAAAGTCATCCTCAATCCACTAACACCGTAAGAAAGAGGATTAAACTTGCTTACAATATAAATTGGCTTTGGAAAATTATTCAATGGAAATAAAGCCCCTGATAAAAAAAACAAAGGCATTATTATAAAATTCATAATCACTGGAAATGCCTGCATATCTTCTAATTTAGAGGCAACCGCGGTTGCTAAAGCAGTAAATAAAAATGCAATTAAAAACAAAAATACAAAAGCCAAAGGTAAATAAATTAAAGTAACAGGTCTAAAACCTATGATCAAACACACAATAAAAACAATTATTCCTTGTATTGAAGCAACAGTAGCTCCACCAAGAGTTTTTCCAACCATAATACTAACTCTAGAAACAGGAGCAACCAAGGTTTCTTTCAAAAATCCAAATTGTTTATCCCAAACAACTTCCATCCCGGAAAACATTCCAGAAAATAAGGCGGTCATTGCAATTATTCCAGGAGCAATAAACTGTATGTAATCCCCGCCACCAGCCGCCTTGTAAATCGGACCAAAACCGAAACCTAAAGCAATTAAAAACAAAATCGGCTGACCCAAAAACCCTATCATCCTTCCTCTCGATCTCCAATATCTTTTAAGTTGCCTCAACCACATAATGTAAACCGCTTTCATCTCGTGCCCCACATTTTTCCAGTTATTCTCATTCTTTCTTTCTTAGTTGTACTTTCATCATCTCTTATTTCATGTCCTGTAAGTTTCAAAAAAGCCATTTCAAGAGAATCAGTTTTAGTTTCTTTCTTTAATTCTCTCCCAGTCCCGATTTTTACTATTTTTCCATGGTCAATTATTGCCATTCTATCTGCCATTTTTTCAGCTTCTTCCATATAATGTGTTGTAAAAAACACAGTCATTCCTTCTTTTTTATTCAATTCTTTGATATAATTCCAGACATGATTTCTAGTCTGGGGATCTAATCCCAAAGTAGGTTCATCTAAGAATAATATCTTAGGATGATGTATTAATCCCCTAGCTATTTCAAGTCTTCTTTTCATTCCACCAGAAAAAGTCTTAATATAATCATCTTTTCTATCAAATAGTCCTACAAATTTTATCATAGAGTCTATTCTTTCTTTTCTCCCTTCCTTTGGAACATGGTACAAAACAGCATGAAAAACAAGATTTTCATAAGCAGTTAATTCATTATCCAAACTGGGATCTTGAAATACTATTCCAAAAGAGTTTCTAACATTATTCTTTTCACTTACAGGATCATAACCATTAACTTTTATGCTCCCTTTGGTGGGTTTTAATAATGTAGTCAACATTCTTATAGTTGTTGTTTTTCCTGCCCCGTTTGGTCCTAAAAAAGCAAATATGCTACCTTTTTCAACTTCAAAAGAAATATTATCTACAGCAGTAAAACTACTGAATTTCTTTAAAAGACTTTTAACTTCAATTATTTTTTCTTTATTCATTTTAGATTTCAAAACTTCCAAGAATTCAAAATATAAACTTTTCCTTTAAGTCTTACATTGAAAATTCTCTTAGTGTTATTTATAAAAATATTATATTTAATAAAAAGACGCCTGGGGAGGGACTCGAACCTTCGACCGCGCGGTGTCTATAAATTTTAACAGCCGCGTGCTCTACCTATTACTCAAACTTTCTTTTCAAAAGAAAGCTCTCTGAGCTACCCAGGCACCATCATCAAAAAATTAGAGTCAATTTAAAAACGTTTCTATTATCATTCGTCGTAAAATGCACCATTGAACTCATCAACAAATTTCTCAGCTATTTCTTTATTATGTATTATCAAAACATTCTCGTCATTGGCTTTATTTCCAGAACTAGTAGGGTTATAACTGCCTAAAAATACAACATCATCAATAATAAAGACCTTATGGTGTAAAAATCCTTTTTCTTCTTCTTTTTTTACATTTAATCCAGTTTTATTTAGTATGTAAAATTCAGAATATTTGCTTCCTGCTTGTGTTTTATCAAAAACACCTTTAACATCTAAATTATAGTGATAGCCTTTTATCAAACTTTCACCCACTTTATCAGACGTAAAACTAAAAACCATAAAGTAAACTCTAAATTTTGCATTATCAATTAATTCAATTAATTTTTCTTCACAATTATCTTCAGGACAAAAATAGTTTTCAATTAAATATCCATTAAAGATAACTTTACTGTTTTTTACATTATTTCCTTTACCAAAATTCAAATTCCATAACTCATTAAACTCATCTTCATAATTTTCATACAGAGCACTAGACTCAATTACAACCAAATTATTCTTATTAACTCTGGCATCATTTTCAGTAGGATTCATGCTTCCACTAGTAATAAATTTTCTTCCGTTAATATCTAACGCACAAAACTTATTGTGCATGTATTCTTTTCTATTATCCAAAACAACGCTGCTTAGATTACCAAGAGATTTAGAGTTGTCTTTATCTATTACTAACTTATAATCTTTTTCTTTTAGAACATTAATCAAACCATTTAAATCTAAATCAAAAAATGCACAATCAACTTTGCTAGATTTATTAATTATTTCAATAAATTTACCCTCACAATCTCCCCCAGGGCAAAAATAAATATTTATTTCACCAAATTCTTTTGGAATTTTTTTATTATCAACTTCATTTACAACATTACCGGTTATTTTATCATTAACATACCCTCTAAAAAGATAAGCAAGTACAAAGAATATTAAAAATATTACTAAAATCTTTTTCATATATTTATACTAGCAAATATCAGATTAAAAAAACTTGTTATGTCACTAAAGGTAATAAATCACCACCTTGAATTATCAATAAACGTAAACTTTTTTTCTTTTTTCACTTCAATATTGCCATATATGGTCGTAAACCCAAGTTCTTCTTCGCACTTTCTTGAACATCCCCTACATCTTCCTAATCCAAGATAGTATTCCTCATAATTTAAATTTCTTAAACATAACTTACACATGCCAAAAGCAATTTGCCAAAATTGGTTTTTTTCCATGCTATATCAATATAGTTGTATAAAATAAATATTTAAATACAAAAAGATGGGCATGTAGTTGTATAATGGAGAACGAAATAAGACAAAAAATTTTAGAATTCATACATACGAGACCAAGAGCGGTAGCAGAAGTAGCCTCATTAATCTCAAAAAACTGGAGAACTGCAGACCGTTATCTGGAACAATTAGTTTCTGAAGATCTAATTAAATTACATGTATTCAGAAAAGGGGGGAGGGGAGCGCTAAAAATTGCTTACTGGCCAACATCAATAACAGAAACACCGTCAGCAACAAAAAATTTTCTATTTCAAAGAATAGTAAATGGCTTAAAAAAAGAGGATTTCTCGGCGCTAGATATCATACAACACATTTCAAATAACAAAAGAAAAGTAGAACTATTTAGCAAAGAGTATTACGGCAGTGTAAAGAATATAAGCACTTTCTGGTCTTCTCTAAACAAGGCAAAAAAACAAATACTTTTTTTCTCAGGAAATCTCTCTTTCATAAACATGGGAAATAAGTTCGATGAATTTGTTAATTTAACACAAAAGATATTGGAAAAAGGAGTTAATATTAATATTCTAACTAGAGTTGATATAACAAATACAGAAACAATTAAAACATTATTAAACTTAAATAAAAAAGATCTTTCAGGAAAAATTAATATTAGATATGCATATCAACCGCTCAGATGCACAATTATTGATGATGATATTTGTTTTTTAAAAGAAAATATGAATCTTTATGGAGATATAGAAGATGAAAAGACATCTACCTCCACTTTTATTTATACTGCTACAGAACAAGACTGGATCAATTGGCTAACAAAAATGTTCTGGCATATATGGCACGGTTCAATTGATGCAGAAAAAAGATTAACTGTTTTAGAAGAAATGTCAAAAAAATAATATCATTCTAAAAATTCCTTATTTTTTATTTTAGTTGGTAGATAGGTTTCAGAAATGAAACTAATTCCTCTCGCACTTAAGGCTTGTATTTCAGCTTTAGCATCTAATTTCTTCATCATATCAAATTGCCTTAACCAATCTTTATTATCTTTAAACCATTCATAAGAAGCAACTTGCTTTATTCTATCTTTATCAGTATCCTTCATTTTAATCAAATGCTTTTGTAATCCGTATTTTTCAATATCGTCATACGTTATTCCTAAATATTTAACGCTTGGAATTGCCATATGTTCAGACATGTGAGCCAAAGCAATACTGCCGTATTTTATAACAGAATAGATGTATGCCCCATAAATATCCCAATCAGCCAATACATATATGGGAAGTTTAAACTCCTCATAAAGCCTTTGTAATAATCTTCTTATCCCTCTGGTAGTCTGTCCTTGTGAAGAAATAATTATGCATTTATTTTTCTCCCAGAATCTATCTTCATTTAATCTTTCCCAAACAGCAGCTTTCTCCATATACAAAACATATTTAGCATCAACTTTCTTAAACTCAATTTCCTCAACAGTACTTGGAACAGAATATCCGCCAGAACCAAGTTTATTCCATTGTATAGTATCTCCTCTATCTAATATTGTAACATTGCCAACCACAGAACCCATTTTATTTGCAGTAACGTTTAGTTGTTCTCTTGAATGGTCGGTTATTAATTCCAAGTCTTCTATGCAACTATCACTTTCGCTTTGGTCATCAACCAAGTTCACCTTAGTTCCAGGAACCGTTCTTTTAATCATATAGAAAACATCTCTTAAACTAGCATGTTTCCCTTCTTTCAATAGATTTTTACTTACGCTAGCAACTTCCATAGTTTGTAAAAATTTCTTAGCATGAGCAACATTAAAAAAAATCCTCTGTGCCATCTTTCTTCCTAAAACTAAAGTTTTAGATTTTCTATCAAAAGAAACATTACTTAGTGCCCTAACTGGCAGATTAATAACTGGTCCTTTTCCTTTATTGATTTGTTTAACTATATCATTTCCTACTTCTTTTAATTTTTCACTTGGTTTTTGTTTTTTCATTTTCTTTTCATTGTTTCTTTTCCAAGGTTTTCTTTTTAAGAAAAGCTTATCTTAATTTAACCTGCTTTTCTTTTTTTTCAATAACCTCTTTTTCAATATGATTATTCTTAACTTCCTCAACAATATCTTTATCCACTCCAGCTAGTATATCTTTCATGCTTTTCTTCAATATCTTATTTAAACTTTCCTCAATCTTCGTCTTTTTCTCACCACTAAGATTAGCTAAAGCATTGCTTAATTCTGGTATATATTTTTCAAATAAATTTGCCCTTTCAGCTTGTTCTCTGGCTTTAACTGTTTTCCTAATATAACTTCCGACTTTTCTCCCAACTTCCTGTAATGCTAATTTTATTTCCTTAATAATTTCAGGATAATGTGCAATAGCTTCTTTAGCCTCGCTAGTAAATGGTACCCAAACAGAAGCAATATGAACAACGATTACCAAAGGACCAGTAGGCAAGGCACCTTTACTTTGGCTTATTCCATAATTTTTCCAGGCAGTATTTATTACGCTTTTAGTGATAGCACAGGCACTTTGTTGATATTGTAGCGGCACTTTATTGGCAAATCTCATTACTCTAACTAATTCCTCAGAATTATTATTTAGTTCGCCACCATAAACACAGGCAGCTTCAACTTGAAATGGAAATCCTCTGTAAACACTAGGTCTTCTAGTAACTACTCCATAAAAATCAGCTTTAATTTCTTTTTGCAATCCTTTCAGCAAAGCTTCTTCTCCGATAGGACTCAGACAATTTAATGGTGGACTTGAAATTTTTGTATTCTTTATGGAGTTAACTAACGCCTCTGCTTGATCATGATGCACTTCTTGAGGTTTTATATTGCCATCAACTTTAGATTTATCAGATATTTCTTTAGCAATATTTCTGGAAACCCTTGAAAACTCTTTTTCAAAAAAACCAAGAAGATTTTTTGCTTTAGTTCCTTTAAGCATCCTCAATAAAACACCTATTTCAACCCCATAAGGATGTGGTTTTATTGCTTTTGGTTCTTTAGGCAGTTCGTTTATAACTCTTGGAAACTCAATTTTCTCTTTTAACGGATTAATATAGATTAAGTGTAAATGTGGATTAGCTATTGCAGTTTGTTTTAAATATTCATCAACACTTAGTCTCCCTTTTTGATATTTGCCCTCTAATTCAATTTCAACTTTAGTTCCATGATCCAATTCAAAATTTACAACTTCATCTTTAACAATTTCGGGTTCATTTTTATGGATATCAATTCTTAATTCATAATAATGTCCAGGTTTGCCCTTTCCTATTTTAGATACAATCTTAGATGGTTTTCCTGTAGTTAATTGTCCGTATAAAACCGAAGCAGAAACACCTATACCTTGCTGTCCTCTGCCCTGCTGCATTCTGAAAAACTTGCTGCCATATAATAATTTCGCAAAAACTTTAGGGATTTGCTCTTTTACAATTCCAGGACCATTATCCTGTACAGAAACTACAAATCTGGTTTCATTTACTTGCTTTATTTCAACTTTAACTTCTGGTAAAACCTTCATCTCCTCACAAGCATCTAAAGAATTATCAACCAATTCCTTTACAGTCGTACTCAAAGCTCTTAAGGGATTATCAAAACCAAGCAAATGCCTGTTCTTTTCAAAAAAAGCAGCAACAGAGATTTCACGTTGCTCTAATGCTAATTCTTCTGCCTTAGTTTTCACCATATTTTTTAAAAAAATTTAAATCTCTTTATAAAATTTGTTATTTTATTTTTAATTTTCTAATTTCTCTTTCAATAAAACCATAAACATTACCATGCGGACTTCCACTTAATAATTTCTCAACACCCTTCCTAGCAATAATAATAGTTTCAACACCACCAATTAAAGAAACCGTTTTTCCATAAATAACTAAGTTACAATTTGTTAATCTTTCAATAACTTTTCTTGTTTTGCCTTGGGTTCCTATCAATCTTGATTTTATTCTTTTGAACTTCTTTTCACTTCCTTTAGTAAATTCTTTTATATTTATTATTTCCAATAAATATTCATCATTAATTAAATTCAATGCGATCAAAGGATTAAATCCTCTTCCAACAGCTTTTACTACATTTTCACAAATAAACTCATCAACAGACTCACCAGTTATTATGACATCCCCTTCTGCAGATATTTCCAATTTGCATTTCGTATTTTTCTGTATTAATCTTTTAGTTTCTCCCTTTTTACCAATAAGAACTCCAACCCTGGATTTTGGTATTTTTAATTCAAACATTTTTATTTTAAAAAATTATTATTTCCTCACTATTTTCCTTACCTTGGCTAATCTGTAATCCTACAATTTTATTTAATCTTGCATATTCTTTTTTAGCCTCATCCAGTAAAACCACTCTTACAGGTTTATTCATACTTCAATTCCTCTGTTTATCATTGCGTTTAATTCTTTTCTTTCGGCAAATATCCAAAGAATTCCTTTGGTTCCTATTACAATCTTTCCGCTAAGTTGTAAATAATCCAATATCTGTATAAGTGTCTGATGCATTACTTTCCTAGGCAGCCTTCTTTTTAATTCGGCAAGAGTTATTACTTCTCCTGTCTCCTTTAAGATATCCTCCACCATAAAGACCGTATTTAATGTAGGAGAATGCTCTATCCTTTTCTTTTTTATTTCTACTTGAACCATTTTTACATTTTAATATACATATATACTTAATAGATATACTTATATATAAGTTTTACTATTATTTGAAAAGTAATACTAATTAATGTTTTAAACTAAAATTCACCGGTTTCTAATTGCTTAAGATGCCCCTTGGATTTTAACCAACTAACCTGGCTTGGTTTATATTTAAATATAACATCTCCTTTTTCATCGCCACCAAATTCCCAAGGTTCTATTAACAAAACATCTCCTTCTCTTACCCATAATTTTCTTTTTAATCTTCCTGGAACTCTGCAAACCCGGGTTTTACCATCCATACACTTAACTTTCATCCTGCTAGCCCCTAACCTTGAATCCAAAATGCCTACAACTTGTTTATCCCTAGGCAATTTTATTCTTCTAATCTCTAATTGTTCCTGCTCTTCTTGTGATAGAGCATTCTTATCTCTACCAAACGTCTTTTCCCTGCTTCCAAATCTATTTTCCGCCATTTTTCAAATGTCTTTTGGGGTTTTAGCACTTTTCTCAAAAGGGCTAAGTCTAAAACAAACAGTTACCCTATATAAATTTTTACTCTTAACTCTATCTCTCGTATGTAATTTAACACTTTCTATCAACTCGCCCTTAAAACTTTTTTTCAGTTTTTTTCCTGCAATTCTTGCAAATTTATTAGATGAAACAAAAAAATCAATTCCGCCTTTATTTACTAACACCTTTGAAACAAATACATTTTTATCTCTTTTAACCTGATTATTAATAAATCTGACAACTTCTTCATTATATGGCCTTATTTGTATTTTAGCTTGATAGTAATCAGCATGTAATTGATTGCGCATGTTTAACTCCACCAATATTCAAAACGTTTTTTTCATTAACAATTCCTAATTTTATAGCAATATTAATGCTTCTTTCACCAACAATATTCAAATTATTGGCATCCATCATTATTTCCTTTACTTCATCCTCATTAACTTCTTTTCCTTTATAGAAAAATTCACCGACTTTAAGTTCATATTTCCCTTCTGAAAAAATTTTACCTATTAATTCTTTATCACATATTGCAACAATTTCAGTTGGTCCTTTATGTACTTTTACAAAAATCATATCCTAACCTTTAAGGGATGTTTTGCACCGCAAGCAGTACACTTCAAGAAAACAAATCTGTCTTCTTTGATTATTTTTGTATCCGGCTTTCCACATTCTCTACACAAAACAAAATCCTTGGCAAACTGTTCTATCTTCTGATTTATGAATTCTGCTCCAAGTTTTCTTCCCAAAACTAATCTTTGTCCATCTATAAACGCAGGAGTTGCTAATTCCTTCTGTAAATATTTTAATAACTGATCAACTTCTCTGTTCAAAATCTTAGCAATCGACAAGAAATTAGTTATTATTGTCTTATTTCCCTCAACATGGCCACTGGCCTTGGGTATTTCAAACCTTTCCTTGCTAACTGAAACTTCAGGTAAATTCTCCTTAGCCTTTTTCAATAATTGTTCATAATCCATATTTTTTATTAGAAAAAAAGGGTTTATAAGGGTTTACTCTTATTCTTAAAAGCTTAAAGTTTGATACCCTCTAAGGGTATTACGGGCAACACAAATCAATAAGTTTGAGTTTTATTGTCCGAAATGGTGAGAGAACCAAAAGTTAAGTTTTTGTATGGACGTTAAACAGGAGAATAGCTAGTAAAATTTTATATAAGCCGGTCTACCCTTCAGCGAGAACATTCTACTAAAAATAACAGGACCCCAATAAACACTATAACGAGTACTCTCTTCTGGCACAAATTGTTGATTGACCAAACTTTCTGGAGGTAATTCAAAACAAGAATTTACTGTTACAGGCCCTCCATCTGCTGGTTGCGCTATTAACATCAAACTTCCATCGTTTGCTAATGGCAGGTCTCTTTTAGATAAATCTATCGGAACCAATTTTAATCTTTTTGCTTCTTCTTCAGTTATTTGAACTAACTTATTTTTTTCTTCCATTTTAAAAAACAGATACTACAATATATAGTTTATAAATATATCGTTTTTCAAATAACTTTCAAATAATTAGGTTTCGGCTGATATATCTCCCCCTCTCTTAATAATTCCTTAATTATATCATTAGCTTCTTTCTCATCAATTTTCAAATTTTCAATTATATCATCATAAGTTACTTCTTCTTTTTTGCTTATATAATCCAAAACTTTCTGTCTGCTGGTCTGTGTTAACATTTCACTAGCAGATTCTTCCTTAACAACTATACCGCCTTTATTATCAACGCTTACAATTAATTTTTTGTCACCAATAGATTCTTTATCAACTTTAACAGGTGCTCCAAATTCTTTCTCTAATTCTATTTTCCTGACTTTAGCCCAAGAAGAATTATCTAATTTCTTAATTAACTCAGGTATAACATAAATGTTCTCATTAAATTCTTTAGCTCTTCCTATTAGTAAAATCAAATCACCAATTTCACATTTGTCTAAAAGCCCTATATCTTCTCTCCAAGCCCTAACATCAACAGCTCCAGAACCATCATCTATAGTTATGTAAGCATAACTATTCTCATCATTTTTATACTTATTAACAACAGAAGCAATTACATTAACTCTAGAAACTTTAAGATTATTTCTTATTACCACATAATTAGGGTCCCATTCTCCTTCTTCCTTAAAAAAGTTGCCACTAATCAAATCAGATATCCAAACTTTATAAGCCACTTGTCTTTGTTGTACCATTATATCCTGCTAATGAAACCTCGCCTAGGTTCAAAAATTTCACCATCTCTTTTTAATCTTAATATCGCTTCTTCAACTTCAGATTCAGAAATTTTTCTGTTTAATGCTTCGGCAGTAACATCTTCGATAGGGATGCTCTTTTTTCCCAAAGATTTTTCTAATTCAGATATTACATCCTTAACAGCCATTATTTTATTTCTTTGTGATGTACTAATCCCAGTACTAATCCTGTCTATATCAATTTCTCCTGTTTCAGGATCAATTCCGACTTCAGTTAAACAATATCTTAGTATTCTTATCGCTCTCCTAGCATCAGTAGCATTGGCGTTTTTGCTTAATCTTATTCTAGCGCTTGCTTCAGTCAACCTAACTAAAGCTTCTAATTGTCTGGCGCTGATAGGTATTGGCCTAACTCCCCCTTCTCCAGTACTTCCTTTATTTCTCAGGCCAACATAAAATTCTTGTATCTCATCCATCGCCGCCTTATCTAATTTTGGATTCACCTTTTGCCTAACATAAGAAATGTATTTCTTCAACAAGTTTCTATCTATAATAGGCCGACTTTCTTTAGAATCAACACTCAGTTTCAAGATATGTCCAGCGATTTTAGCATCTTTCTCTTTATTGGGCAAATCTCTTACAGGAAAAATTAAATCAAATCTGTTTATTAAAGCCGGCGGCATATTAATTTGTTCAGCCACAGATTTATATGGATCAAACCTTCCTAATTTTGGGTTTGCAGCAGCTAAAACAGTGGTCTCTGCTTTCAAACTTGCTTGTATATTTGCTTTAGAGATTGTTATTGTCTGCTGTGCCATCCCTTCATGTAAAGCACTGGTATCTTCTTCTTTCATTTTGTCCATCTCATCAATACAACAAAATCCCTTATTAGCCAATACTAAAGCACCCGCTTCCAAAGCCCACCCTCTTAAAAATTCATCTTTTACAACACTAGCAGTTAATCCAGCGGCGCTACTTCCTCTACCCGCAACATATCTTGCCTTAGGAGCAGAATATGCAATGTATGTTAAAAAAGTAGATTTAGCAGCTCCAGGATCTCCAACTAATAAAACATGTATGTCTCCCTTAACTCTAGTCCCATCTTCTCTAACTTTCCTAACCCCACCCATCAACTGTAAAACCAAAGCTTCTTTAATAGGTTCGTGACCAAAAATAGAAGGAGCAATACTACTGGCTAATTTTTCATAAACTTCTGGATCTTTAGCCAAGTTTAATATCTTTTCTTCATCATCCTTACTAATTTCCATATCATCAAAAGTTTCCTCAACCGGCTCTATAAAATTTGCTTCTATCATGAGATCAAATCTTATTGACTGGGCTCCAGTTTTTAAAAAAACAGGAACTTCTTTTATCATTCCAACAACTCTAACTAAACTACCGGGAGTAGTTTTCTTTTCCATTATAGGCTCAACTAGATCTTCTTTTAAAAAAACACTTATTCTCTTAGGTTGTTCTCCTCCTTCCAAACTTTCAGGGCTCTCTTCTAAAACTAATCTTTGTGCATCAACTAAATCCTTACTAACGAGTCTAAATTTTCCTCTTCTCACACAACTACA
>Ga0209542_10014791_pt1 | contig 13209 bp, 10 predicted proteins | sample RifCSPhighO2_01_FD_184028 | JGI IMG/M metagenome (GOLD analysis project Ga0209542, IMG submission 184028) | Soil microbial communities from Rifle, Colorado - Rifle CSP2_plank highO2_0.1 (SPAdes) (version 2) | ecosystem: Environmental > Terrestrial > Deep subsurface > Rock core/Sediment ... | reverse complement strand
CTGACACTCAAGCACGAAAGCGTGGGTAGCGAACGGGATTAGATACCCCGGTAGTCCACGCCCTAAACGATGTCAACTGGCTTTCCGGAGTATCGACCCTCTGGGAGGCGAAGCTAACGCGTTAAGTTGACCGCCTGGGTAGTACGGCCGCAAGGCTAAAACTCAAAGGAATAGACGGGAGCTTGCACAAGCGGTGGAGCGTGTGGCTCAATTCGTCGCTAAGCGAAGAACCTTACCAGGACTAGATATCCAGCTGCACGTCCCGGGAAACCGGGAAAGCCTTAGAGGGTGCTGGACAGGTGATGCACGGCTGTCGTCAGTTCGTGATTTGAATCGTTCCCTTCAGTGGGGTAACGAACGCAACCCTCGTTGCTTGTTATAAGTGTCAAGCGAGACTGCCCCCTCACGGGGGAGGAAGGTGGGGATGACGCCAAGTCAGCGTGTCCCTCTGATGTCCTGGGCTGCACACGCGCTACAATCGCCACTACAATGAGGCGCAATGGGGTAACCCGGAGCAAATCTCTAAAAGTGGCGCCAGTTCGGATTGAGGTCTGCAACTCGACCTCATGAAGCCGGAATCGCTAGTAATCGCGGGTCAGCCATACCGCGGTGAATTCGTTCTCAAGCTTTGTACTCACAAATAAATGCGCCCGGCAGCGCATAGTTCTCAGTGGTTCAAATCCACTCCTCTTCTTTCGTCGGAAGAGCGTAGCTGAAAGATAGGTCCAACTCCGCGAGGAATGGACTGAAGGATCTGAAAGCAAAACACAGCCTATAGAAAAAACAGCTGTATCGACCCATCACCGACAGGCGGTGAGGATGGGGAAGATGCCAAGAAAATCTGTATAGGATGTGTGGAATAGAATTATGCGTGACCCGTGGGAGATCTCATGCGTTCATGGAAACTTATCGTCTAGCAAAGTGAGAGAAAAGAAAGCTTGCTTTCTTTTCCGAACACGCGACGACGATATCACGGCTCTGCCGTGATATGCACATGAGAAGTCAGCTGAGTCGTAGTACCATGCGTCAAGTCATATATAATTGACGTGTGGGAAGGACAAAACCAATACTTGCGAATGAATATATAGTCGGATTAACCGATGGCGAAGGGTGCTTTCATGTAAACATGGGAACATATCCTGCCTATCGGTCAGGAACTCGGATTCAAATGCATTTTCACATTAAAATGCAGGAGAAAGATCGTCAGTTGTTGGAGAGAGTAAAAAATACACTACAGTGTGGAAACGTTTATTTCCAAAAAGAAAAACGTGCCAACCATTGTCAGTGCTATCGTTATACAGTCTCTTCCTACCACGATATTCTCAACACGATCATTCCATTTTTCGAGAAATATACATTGCAAAGCGCATCGAAATCTAAGAGTTTTCAAGCGTTTCGCAAAATTGCGCATCTTGTCAAAAGACGCGCACATGTAACGAAGAAAGGAGTCGAGAAAATACGATTACTCAAATCGCACATGAATCAAAAAACTATTGGACTCGCGTAGTGCGGGAAATCCGCTCGCTACGTGGGAACGCGAAATGTTCCAAGAATCGCATTCGCCCGTCAAGTCAGGGAAGTTGGGAGTGCCCGAAGCATCCCGTTTCGGGATATCAAGGCAAACTCAATGACAAAGACTAAGTCGTAACAAGGCACGGGTAGCGGAAGCTGCTCGTGGAATTATTCCAAACAAATCTCTCTCCTTTGGGAAACTGGAGGAAAGAAGATTAGTCGATTTCTGTGTCGTCCTGCGACAGTAGGTCAGCTGACCTGCCTGCCGGCAGGCAGGGCACAGAAGGGTGATGACATTGAACCCCTCAACTATGTCGGACAAACCGGAAAGACGGTAGACAGATCGGAAAGACGATCATGGACGGAACAAAAGAGTGTGTATTGCGCGCGCATATAACAAAAAGCGCCGACCCTGTATGGGCACGGCGGGTTTTGTGTTACCGATTTATTTGCGGATGGTGTACGTAAGGTCGTATTTTTTTGCTCCGAAGAATTTTTTAGCAAATTCTGCGACCACATGCGGATTGTAATATTTGCACGAGAATATATCTAAGTATGTCGCGTTCGTATTATTTGCGAAGTGAGCCGAAATTAACGATGTTTCGATGAGTTGGGTCATTGAGAATCCGGCGACGCGTTCATCTTCGCCAAAATTAACAACGACGCATTCGCCGAAGCGTTTCATTTCAATGCGTTCGCACAGTTCGTGCACGAATCTTTTAATTTTTTCTGCGTCTCGGATTGTTTTCGGATTACATTCACGGAGATCTACTGCCGAGTGAAGGCCCCACGCGTCGACGAGTGCGTATTCTTTTTTAATTGCGTCGTCACTTCGTGTATATGTCTTCATTTCTGATGAGAATAATAAATTATTCTTATAATACCGCTATCATACACACCTACAGCAAAATGTGTACTTTTTTTGTCGGATGTGTGAATAACTTCTCTCTCCGTGTTCCATGTTGTTTTTTAAAAATACTTTTGTTTTGAAAGTGGCGCGCAACTTCTGTTGCATATATAGTATTACTCATAAGCGCGCGCTTAGCTCAGTGGTAGAGCATCCCTCTGATAAGGGGAAGGCCGAAGGTTCGATCCCTTCAGCGCGCACAAGCGACGATAGGTAGCTTGTGCGAGGCGGAGCCTGACGAGGCGAGCCGGGGTCACGCATAATTTTCAGCAGAAAATTATGCGTGACCACAAAACAATAGGTAACTCGTGCGAACCGGAGGCATGTCTCGTAAGCTTGCGAGACGGCCGAGGTCGGGTCGGGAAAATTCTTTTGCGACGGCAAAAGAATTATTACTGACCACCAACCCTGTTGCCATATCGAGAGCTCGTTTTGTTGCGACGGCAACAAAACGAGCTCTTGGCCGATTCTTTGGTGTGGAGCCGAGCCCCTATTGTTTTGTAGCCCCCATGGTCAAAATAAGGCATACTGGTTGGATGAATTACCGAGTCATCGGTGGTAAAAAGCTCTCAGGCGAGGTGGTGACGAACCGCTCTAAAAACGCCGCCGTGGGGCTTTTGGCCGCCTCTCTTTTGAACCGCGGGACGACAACTCTGAAGCGAATGCCAAAGATTGAAGAGGTGAAACGACTCATTGAGGTTTTACAGAGTATCGGGGTTTCTGTTGTGTGGGCAGAAAACGGGGATATGACAATTACGCCGCCAAAAAAAATAGACTTAAAAAATATCAACCGTGTGGCGGCACAAAAGACACGTTCAATCGCGATGTTCATGGGGCCACTTGTACACCTTTTCAAATCGTTTGATCTTCCGGCACCAAAGGGATGTGATCTTGGGAAGCGAGGTCTCGGCACGCACATTGATTCACTTGCGCGACTCGGTGTTGTCATTGTGGGCAATGAAGAGACACATACCTATCATGTCGAGTCAAGAAACATCCATCCGGCGGAAGTTATCATGTATGAAGCGAGTAATACCGGCACTGAGAATGTCCTTATGGCAGCAGCAAAGATAGAGGGTGTTACTGTCATAAAATTTGCCAGTGCTGATTACATGGTTCAAGATCTTTGTTTTTTTCTGGAACGATGTGGAGTCAAGGTCGAGGGTATTGGCACCTCAACACTAATTGTTCATGGAAAGAAGGAAATTGAGGCTGACATCACCGGCTATCCGAGCGAAGACCCGATTGAATCGATGTTTTTCTTTTCGCTTGCAGCTACTACCGGGTCAGAGTTAACGGTACAGCGTTGCCCGATAGACATGCTCGAACTCGAGTTGCTTACTCTTGAGAGTATGGGTCTTAAGTATGAGCGCGGGAAAGTGTATATGGCCGATAATGGAAGGACGCATCTTTTGGATATTGTGATAAAACAGTCAAAGCTTACCGCGCTACCCGATAAGATTTCTGAGCGCCCGTTTCCGGGTCTTAACGCGGACAATTTGCCGTTCTTTGTGCCTGTTGCGACACAAGCAGAAGGGAAGACACTTATTCATGATTGGATGTACGATGGTCGCGCGCATTGGTACACCGAAATAAACAAGCTCGGAGGAAAAGTTACGCTTCTCGACCCGCATCGTGTGGTGGTCGAGGGGCTAACGAAGTTGCATGGCACGGAGATCACGGCGCCTCCGGCTCTTCGTCCAGCGACCATGCTTCTCATCGGCATGCTTGCCGCCTCTGGAGAGTCAACTCTTTTTGATGTGTATTCAATCAATCGTGGGTATGAAAATCTTCACGAGCGTCTGACGAAACTCGGGGCTTCCGTTGAGGCGATTGAGTAATTTTCGAGGACTTGCATCTCTTGTTTTCACGTGCTATGGTGTTTTTGGCTGAAACGGTGCAACAGAAAAGGAGCGCACACATGACCAAGAGGAAGGACGTGCCGAAGGGCGCACGTGGCGCAGGAACCATCGTTGAAGGAACCTGCAAATGGTTCCAACTGAGGAAGGGATATGGATTCCTCTCTGCCCCCGGTCTGGAGGAAGGAGTTTTCGTCCATATCAGCAATCTTGAGAAGGACGCGGACGGTCTCTTCATTCTTCCCCTAAATGGGGGCAAGGTTCGTTTTTCCTACGAGCCTTCGAACAAAGAAGGCAAGGAGGACTGCTTCCAGGTCGTGAAGGGCACGAAGGTTGAAGTTATCGATCGGTATGTGCCAAAGCCGAGGGAAGAAAGGGAATAGCGTTTTCGGAATGGGGGTCGGACAACCGACCCCTCATTTTTTTGGTATATTTACCCCGTACTACATTTGCCGCGATGGCGAAATTGGTAGACGCGCTGCGTTCAGAACGCAGTTCTCGCAAGAGGTTGAGAGTTCGAATCTCTCTCGCGGCACAGGCAAATTTTACTTCGGGGCGCGTACGGTTCCCCAGTACCATCCGACTTCGGCGGAGCTACGGGGCAGGCCCCATACCAGTTCGCTACGGGGCAGGCAGGATCGTATCCCGTAAGAGTTGAGGGGTCGAGCAGATTCGTAGATACTCACACTAGAGAAAAAGACAAGCCACCGTGTTTTGGGTCCAGGATTTAAATCTTCCCCAGCGCACTCCCCAAATCTCGTATCAAATCTTTCGGGTCTTCGCGACCGATGGAGAGTCGCAACATACCGTCTGGTATTTCGGCGCGCTTGCGTTCAAGCGGAGTCAATTGTCCGTGTGTGGTGGTTGCGGGGTGAATCACAAGTGAGCGCGCCTCCCCTATGTTTGGCGCGTGCCAGAAAAGCTCCAGATTTTCAAGTACAATTTTTGCGGCTCGAATACCTCCACGCACTTCGAATGCCATCAGACCTCCGAAATTGCGCCCCATGAGTTTTTTATTCTGCCGCGCGCGCTCTCCAAATGTTGGATAAAATACTCGCTTTACTTTTTTGTGTCGGGACAAATATTTTCCCACCAGTCGCGCGTTTTCACAGTGCTCCTGCACTCTGCCGAATAAGGATTCTATGTGGTAGCACAAGATAACTGCGTTATCAGGCGAAATACATGGTCCCGTGTCGCGAAACCATGACAAGCGGAGGTCGTCCATAAGTTTCTGACTTCCGACAATGGCGCCACCAATCACCTCGCCATCCCCCATGTATTTTGATAGTGAGTGTATGACGATGTCTGCCCCCAGTTTTAGTGGTTGCAGGAGTATTGGTGTTGCGAGTGTGCTGTCTACAACGAGCGGAATGTTGTGTTTTTTTGCAAGAGTCGCGAGTGCTGACACATCAAATACATCAATGACTGGGTTTGACGGAGTTTCAACATACAAAAATTTTGTGTTCGGTTTGATTGCCTTTTCCCATGCCTTCAAATCAAACGGACGCTCAACGAGAGTTACAGAAATGCCGAGTTTTGGTAATTCCTCTCGAAACAAGTGGAACACGCCGCCGTAGAGACGATTTGATGAAACAATGTGGCCACGGGGACTTCCCAGGTGGAGTGCCAACACAGTGATTGCCGACATTCCGGATGATGTTGCGAGGCACGCCTCCGCTCCCTCCAGCGACGCCAAACGTTTCTCTAGGACGTCAATGCTCGGGTTATTGATGCGTGTATAGATGAATCCTCGTTCTTCTCCGGCAAACAATTTGCGTCCGCGCTCAAAAGAGCCGAGCGGGAACGCTGTGGTGCGATAGAGCCCTGGGCGCATTGTCTGGTCTACCCCATGGGAGCTACCACCGTGGATTTCCAGGGTCTTTTTCTTGAGTTCCCACATCATTTCTTGCGTTTTTGGTTTTGATTTTTTGTTTCTTTTTTTCACTGTTCAACGATACTCTTGTGGACACGAAACCGCAAGGGACACGTCGCACCTCTGTTGCTTAGTATGATGGGGTGATTTCTTTCAAACCTGAAGTTGAGGCGGCATATCTGGCGAGCGCGTACAAAAGGCTGGAGAGTCGGTTGAGGTACATTCGCGTTGACTCTGACACTTCGCGTTCCGGATGTATTTCAAGCACCGCGCGCTCCGCCCGTCTTGATAGCGCGCGGGCATAGTCGAGGAGTCCGGAGAGTTCAGTTGCTCCGGGAATTACGAACGCGTTTGGATTACCCACAGTTTCTTCAATTGCTCCTATGGTGTGCTCTATTTCCGAAACACGCTCTTGCGGAATAGATTTTTTCGCTCCTGCAAGCTCTGCTAGAGCGATACAGAGGCACTGCTGCGCCCGCAAAAGCTCTTCGTGGATATTGAACTTTTGGTACTGTGCGCTCTCACGCTCTGCGCGAGCGCGACACGCTCCAAGAAGGGAGGTGAGTTCATCCAATGTTCCGAGGGCGCCAAATACGGGGCTGTTTTTAGAAATACGCTCTGTTCCGCAAAAGAGTTTGGATGTACCAGCGTCCCCCTTGCGCGTAAAAAACATGGGATGTTAGTGCGAGTGTGTTTTTGAGGATGAAACTTCAACACTCTGGGTTACGTCAATTTCACACACGCCGGCAACACACGCATACTCTTTTGAACCTTGAGTTTTGTCTTCGCTTTCATACAGTACCAATTTCGCGAAATCTATCGTTGGAAAATTGAGAGCTCGTTCCATATACTGATCGCGGGTTATTTCTTCATAGGGGGCGAGCTGGTATACATGATCGCTTTTTGGGAGGAATGATAACCCGCCTACGAGGTGCCAGTTTTGATATACCCAATCTCCAACGGCCATCCACTCATTTGAGTCCACGGTAATGGTAACCGAAGGATTATGTTCGCAATAATTCTCTTTGAGTGATTTCCAGTATTCTAATTGTTGGTGAGCTGTGAGGTCGTTCTTCACAATGGCTCCGTCCGGCGCCTTTATGGGGAATTCAAGCACCCACGTAGTTGCAGTGTCCCTTGTTTGTCCCACTTCAGGAACACACGGCACCCCCTCATCTTCCAGAAGTTTTTTGAGCGGGTTGTGACCCTCAATGCGCACGCGTCGAATATAGTATTTCGCGTGTCGTGGGTGCATGCCAGAGGCGGAGTCGAATAACTGTGAGCCATTGCCAGACGGTTTTACGCAGGTGATACAGGTTGAAGGTTTGATGCCGAATCGTTTTGCATAGCGACGGTTTGTTTCGATGGCGACCTCTTTCAGGCGGCGCTGTACTTGCGGGTCGCGTACGATTTTGTTGTCCCACTGTCCGGTCATAGATACGCCAAGAAGAGCCTCTTCGTCACAGTTTTTCTTCCATTCAGGCGAAAGGTAAGAAAAATTGGTGAGTCCAGCTTGATAGGTACCAAGGATTGTCGCTATGCGGATTTTTTCCATCAACGTTTCCTCTGTATCTTCTGCTCGAACTACCACTTCACTCAAATTACAGAATTGTTTTGATTTCAAAATAATTTCTCCGCACGGATTCGTTCCGCTGGTCCAGTATCCTTCCTCAAACACCTTCCATCTTCGCGCGGGGAGCTGTTTTTTCAAACTTCCGCGATTGAAAATGCCTCGTTCTCCGGAACCGCTCACCACTAAATTGTGCCACTCATCCAAAAACTGCGTCATGGTGGGTTTTTGGTTGTATACGGCAGAGTTGTTTGCCATGGAGCGCTGAGGGTTTGAGTGGTAAAATTGACCATTCTTTGCTTCTCGCATTTCTACATCGTCTAGGTCGGAGAGGGAAATGAGCGCACTGCGACGCACTCCACCCGCGACAACAATATCGCCAATTTTGCAGATTATATCGTGCACATCGAGAGTCGTCAGGTGTCGCCCCTGTCGCGCGAGCATTCTTTCTCGTGTAAATTCCAAAAGACTGCGCAGGGGGTCGGGGCCGGACGCGCGCCCCCCCATAGTTTTGAGGCGTGCGCCTCGCGGACGGATTTTACTGTAATCAAATGCGACATCATGTCCTTCTGCCCACGCGCGCATGCCGTGAGAAAGTGAATCGCCCCACCCCTCCTTACTGTCCGCGATTGTGTACGTCTGTAATTTTTTCCCTGTTTGTCGTTTTATAATTGGCAAAGATTCTACTGTTTGTCGCTCAACTGAAAAACCGACTCCCGTTCCGCACATTGAGATGTACATAATTTCTGCAAAGTCCTGCCATGTTTCCGGTGCGATGAATGAGCAGTTGTATCCGCACACGTTGCTGGTGCGCGCGGGTGCTCCCGCGCTCCACAAAAGACGCATGGACCCCATCGCGTCTGTCGCGAGCATATATGCGCGGATCTCTTCATATTCATTTTTTTTCAATTTATTTCCAAGATTTTCTTTCATGAACGACATGTAGCGGTCTATTGTCTCAACCCATGTTTCTCGTCGCCCCTTGTCATCGAGCCACCGTGAGTAGGTGCTGTAGAAAACAAATTCAGAAAGTTGATTATGGAAATACTTTTTACTTTCCTGTACTAGTGAGCGTACTTCGTCAGATACCCTGCGCTCCTCTTTTCTCAACTTTGCGTGCTGTTCTCGGTATAAAATGTATGCTTTTGCTGTTGCGGGGAATTTTTGGAGCACAAGCTCCGCTTCGATAATATCTTGTGTTCCCTCGACAGTTGGGGTAAACGACGTGTCTGAGATTTTACGGTCTATAAGTTTCTTAACAACCGCATCAGCAACTTTTTCTGAAACGTTTTCCTTGAATTCTCCAGAAGATAATAACGCGCGTTCAATTGCTCGCACAATTTTACTTTTGTCGAAAGGAACAACGGCCCCGTCTCGTTTGATGATTGTTTCTAGGTGTGGTGGGCGTTTAGGTGCCATACAGATATACATAGTATTGTAGGGAAGTTTTATCGGTGAAAAATCAAAAATGGATGTGGATAATAAAACGCGAAACAAAAGAGGGGGGTCGTCCAGTGATTCACTCTCGGGGGATGTCCTCTTTTGCCTCTGCGCCCAAACGAGAAAATGTGGATAAGTGTTCTGTTGTGCGTACAACCCCGCAGTAGATGGTGGCGAATGAACATGCACACAAAACGCCCTGTTGAACACGGCAATGTATGTGGGTATAACAATTCTCTTTTTTGCATTCTTCTATCGCTTTGCGCATGCTCAAAGTAATGTAATTTTTGTACACGATAATTACGCACTCTAGAATGTGTGGTGACGTAGCATCTTAGGTGCAAAGTATCGCCACCATTCACTGGCGGGGTACAATGCTCCCCATGGATGTCTCCAGCGTCTTTCGTGGCAAACGTATAACGGTGTTTGGTCTCGGACTTCTTGGGCGCGCCGCGGGAGACGCGGAGTTTTTGGCGGAGTGTGGGGCTATCGTTACTGTGACGGACAAAAAGAATGAAGAAGAACTCAAGGAGTCGGTGGAGCGGTTAAAAAAGTACAAAAACATATCACTGCATCTCGGCGGACATATAAAAGAAGATTTTACTTCGAGTGACATGGTGATACGGGCGGCAGGAGTTCGGTTTGATGCACCCGAGGTCGCGTGGGCGAAAAAGGCGGGCGTGCCTGTGTATATGTCGACCGCGCTATGTGCAAAATATGCGGATGAGGCGGGGGCACGTGTTGTTGGGGTTACTGGCACGCGCGGCAAATCAACTGTTACTCACATGATTCACCATTCTCTAATTCCTGCCTGCCGGCAGGCAGGCGCGCAAAATGTTTTTCTTGGGGGTAATGTGCGCGGGGTTTCTACACTCGCGTTGTTGCCAGACATTACGTTCGGAGATATTGTTGTGCTCGAACTTGATTCGTGGCAGTTGCAAGGGTTTGGAGATTTGTGTATCAGTCCGCACATAGCAGTGTTCACCAATTTTCTACAGGATCACAAAAATTATTACAAAAACACAGACGACTATTTCAGAGACAAGGCGAATATTTTTCGTTATCAAAAAACAAATGACGTGCTTGTGGTGGGGGGAGCGATTGCAGATCGTGTGCGTGCGGAGAGTCCTCCGCTTGACCCCATAGTTCCAGATTCAATTCCGCGCGATTGGAAATTGCGCGTACTAGGAGAACACAATAGGGAAAACGCATCGTTTGCTGTTGCGGCACTCCAGGCACTCGGTGTCGCCGAAGACGATATTCGCGCGGGACTTGAATCGTTTGAGGGTGTCGAGGGTCGCTTGCAATTTATTCGTGAAATCAATGGTGTAAAAATATACAATGATAATAACGCAACAACACCGGAAGCCACGATTGCAGCATTAAAAGCACTCAACGATAATGTTCGACCTCGTAGGTCGAACATTGTGCTGATTTTGGGCGGGGCGGACAAGGGACTGGATATGGACGAGCTAGTGGAGGAGATAAAAAGAACGTGCAAGGCGGTAGTGTTTATTCCGGGGACGGGAACGGAAAAAATTAAAAAATCAAAATTAAAAAATCAAAACGCAAAATTAAAAATTATTGAAGCAGGCACATTACAAAAAGCGCTCGGTTACGCCCTAGAAGAAGCACATGGTGGCGATGTGATACTATTTAGCCCCGCGTTCGCCTCGTTTGGCATGTTTAAGAACGAGTACGATAGAAATGACCAGTTTTTAAATATAATTAAAACGATATGAACGTTCAAAAGAATATTTATATGGTTGGGATTGGTGGCATTGGAATGTCGGCGCTTGCGCAATTGTTGCAACATGAAGGAGGGCGTGTGAGCGGGTCGGACAGAGAGGCATCTCCGACGACAGACATATTAAAAAGGGCGGGTATTGAGGTATTCTTTGAGCACGACGCTACGCATATTCAAAAGGACACAGAACTGCTCATCTATAGTGATGCGGTTCCGGAAGACAATGTGGAGCGTGCTTTTGCACGCGCGAAGGGTATACCAGAGCTGTCATATTTTCAAGTGCTCGGAGAAGTCTCAAAAACAAAGCGCACAATTGCAATTACGGGAACGCACGGGAAGACGACCACGACGGCAATGATTGCGTCAATTCTGAAACACGCAGGGAAACAACCGACCGCTATAGTGGGCTCTATTGTTGGCGATTGGGGGCCTGCCCCGTTAGAGCGCGAAGCGTCTCTAACGGGGTCCAATTTTCTTGCAGGGAATTCTGATATTTTTGTTGTTGAAGCGTGTGAGTATAAAAATCATGTTCTTGAACTTTCTCCTGAAGTTTTAGTGGTTACAAACGCAGAGTGGGACCATACAGATTTTTTCCCGTCACTCACTGACTTGCAAAATACATTCAAAACTGCGGCGGGGCGTGTGCCACCTCTGGGTGTTGTGGTGACGGCACCAAAAGACATTGCCATTGCTCCAATTCTTAAAAATGTGCAGGCGTCTGTCGTGGACTATACACAAGAAGATGTCCCAGAACTTTCTTTGGTCGGTGAATTCAACAGAATGAACGCGCGCGCGGCGAAAGCCGCGGCGCAGGCACTGTGTCCCGATATACCTAATTCTGTTGTAGACGAAGTGCTCAAAAACTTTAAGGGAGTATGGAGGAGATTTGAATACAAAGGCATAACTCCGAAGGGGGCGCTGTTGTATGACGATTATGCCCACCATCCAACAGCGATTAAAAAAACTATTGAGGCGGCGCAGGAAAAATTTCCCGATAAGAAACTCGTCATTGCGTTCCATCCGCATCTCTATAGTCGTACTCGGGATTTATTTAGCGGGTTTGCCGACGCTCTCGCGTTGGCGGATGAAGTTTTTATCCTTCCGGTGTACGCCGCGCGCGAGATGCCCGACCCGAGTTTCAATCATGCGTCCCTTGCGGAGGCTATTAACTCGCGCGGAGGCCACGCCGAAGCGATTTCTGGAATAGAAGAAACGGTTCAAAAGTTTTCTCTCTATGGAGCAGATACATTCCTATGCACCATGGGAGCGGGGGATGTGTATAAGGCAATAGAACATGTGTTGCATACAGAGTAGTTCGTGTTTTCTCCACGCACCAGAAGACCATTTGCGTAATTAGGAACGAACGGTCTTCGGTGCGGGATTCCGCACCACGAACAAGCCGTTGAGCCTGACGGTGTCATGGGGATGCTGTGGGCTTGTTCGTGACGCTTCATTTTTCTGCTTCAAGGTGATAGGGTCTTTCCATGACTGGCAAGCTGTCAATTGTGGCAACCCCGATTGGAAACCTCGGGGATATAACATTTAGAGCCCTCTGGACGCTCAAAGAATGCACCGTTATATATGCGGAGGATACGCGCGTGACCGCAAAATTACTTACACACTATGGACTCCACAAATCAGTACACCGCCTGGACGACGCGACCGAGGACAAGAAAGCACCTGAAATTATAGAACGTCTTTTGAAAGGAGAGCACGTTGTTCTGGTGTCTGATGCGGGGACTCCGGCAATTTCTGACCCGGGTGCGCGATTGGTCGCGCGCGTTCGCGAAGCGGGGATTTTAATTGAAGCAATTCCTGGCCCGTCTGCTATAACAACTGCACTTTCCATTGCCGGCATACAGGGCGACAGATTTGTATTTCTTGGATTTCTTCCGCACAAAAAAGGAAGACACACGGCACTCGTTGGCATTGGAAAAAGTACTATTCCTGTTGTTGTGTATGAATCACCCCACAGGATTTTAAAGCTTATGAAAGAGATGCATGACGTCGCGCCCAGGTGTCGCGTAACCATCGTCCGTGAGGTAACGAAACTTCACGAGGAAGTCATCGTAGGACAGCCCGATGACGTTGCACGCCATCTAGAAAAAGGAAAGAAAGTGCGGGGGGAATTTGTTGTCATTTTAGAGCCGAAGAGCTAGTATGTACTGTAATGACCACCGATACACTTATCATGCTGTCTGGTTTTTTTGTTGCCGTGGTGCCTTTTTTGGGGTTTCCTAATACGTACGATGCGGTGTTTTTATTTTGTGCTGGAGGTTTCATCATAGGGCTCGGTATCTT
>Ga0209542_10014790_pt1 | contig 13209 bp, 11 predicted proteins | sample RifCSPhighO2_01_FD_184028 | JGI IMG/M metagenome (GOLD analysis project Ga0209542, IMG submission 184028) | Soil microbial communities from Rifle, Colorado - Rifle CSP2_plank highO2_0.1 (SPAdes) (version 2) | ecosystem: Environmental > Terrestrial > Deep subsurface > Rock core/Sediment ... | reverse complement strand
CCACGTTAGATATGCTTTCGCTTAATTTCCCCAAACAAAAACACTTTCGGACAGATGTATTTCCATCTGAAGTTTCTCCCTCTTTTTGATAACTACATGCATATAAGTCATCCTTAAAATGAAATCTTACGTTATAGTGATAGGAAATAAAAAACATAACAGCCGAAATAAGAAGAAGAACAATAATTCTTATAATCCAGGCTTTCATAATCTTAAATTAATAATACACTACATCCAATCCCAAAACCAAGCAGATATCATGATGTTCTTTCTTACTAACTACAAATTTTATATAATAACGTCTTAAGAAAAAAAATGAAAAAAATTATATATTTTTGTTTTTGTCTAATAGTCTTTTTCGTCGGCTATTATTTATTCACACAAGTAAAATCTACCGAAGCCGCACCTAACGAACCTAACTTTGAGGAAAGTACAGTCTATAGCGGACTGGTAAATCCTACCGCCATCCGGTTTTCGCCTGATGGACGAATATTTGTTGCAGAGAAACGGGGTGTTATTAAGGTTTTTGATAATTTATCGGATACAACTCCGGATATTTTTGCCGACCTAAGAACCAATGTTTACAACTTTTGGGACAGAGGCTTACTCGGGTTAGCAATCGATCCGAATTTCCCCACAAATCCGTATATATACGCTCTTTATACCTACGATGCTCCAATCGGAGGAACCGCCCCCTTTTGGGGAACTCCTAATGTCGACTCAGATCCTTGTCCTAACCCACCCGGTGCAACCAGCGACGGCTGTCTTGTCTCCGGACGACTTTCAAGACTTAAAGCTAACGGAAACGTTATGGAGACTGAAGAGGTGCTCATCAACGACTGGTGTCAACAATATCCAAGTCATTCAATCGGAAGTTTGGCATTTGGCTCCGACGGGGCTTTGTATGTCAGTGGCGGAGACGGATCGAGCTTTACTTTCGTTGATTATGGCCAAGACGGAAATCCGGTTAATCCTTGCGGAGATCCACCCGGCGGAGCCGGGTCAGTACTTTTTCCACCCTCAGCTGAGGGTGGTTCGTTAAGAAGTCAGGATTTAAGAACACTCTCCGACCCCACCGGCTTAAACGGTTCAATTATCCGTATAAACCCCGCCACTGGTGCTGCCTTACCAGATAACCCGCTATATTCAAATCCTGATCCGAATGCTAAAAGAATTATTGGTTATGGACTTCGTAATCCATTCAGAATCACGGCTCGTCCGGGAACAAGCGAGATTTGGGTAGGAGACGTTGGTTGGGATAGCTGGGAGGAAATAAACAGAATAGTAAGTCCGGTAGATAGTATTATTGAAAATTTCGGTTGGCCTTGTTATGAAGGAAGGAATCGTCAACAGGGCTATGATGGGGCAAACTTAGATATTTGTGAAAATTTATATAATGAGCAAAATGCCGTAACCGAGCCCTACTATGCTTACCACCACAACGACAAAGTAGTTCCAAGTGAAAATTGTCCAACCGGAAGCTCCTCAATCGCAGGAGTCGTATTTCAGTTCTACGAAGGAAATGCTTATCCTTCCGAATATAATGGAGCACTTTTTTTTGCCGATTATTCAAGAGATTGTATTTGGGTAATGTTTAAAGGATTAGACGATAAACCTAATCCCTCAAATATTAAAACTTTTATAACTCAAGCGGCCAATCCGGTTGATCTAACCGTCTCTCCCGAAGGAGAGCTTTATTACCCGGATTTCGACGGCGGAGTAATTAAAAGGATTAGATACTTAGGTAATTTAACCCCCACACCCTCGCCAACGATAACTCCAACACCATCCCCGGGCGGTTGTTCAACGGGGCAATACTACGCAGAGTATTTTAATAACATGACACTTTCGGACACTCCTATCTTTACTCGTTGCGAAACCGCAATTACCAATTACTGGGGTCCAAACGGTCCGGGAAATGGAGTTAATGCCGATAATTTTTCAGTTCGCTGGACGGGAACACACTCTTTTACATCCGGAAATTATACATTCACTGCGTTGGCCGACGATGGTATACGAGGATATTTAGATGGAGTACAAATAATTGATGGCTGGAAAGATCAGTCGGCAACAACTTATGTACAAACACTGGATGTAACAGGAGCGAATCACGAAGTTAAGGTGGAATACTACGAAAACGGCGGCGACGCAGTAGCGCAGTTTGGCTGGGTTTTAAATTCTGCGAGCGCAGATCCCTGTCCTTTAAATCAATATCAAGCCCAATACTTCAATAATATGAATCTTTCCGGCGCGCCGGTGCTAACCCGTTGTGAATCAGCTGTAAACAATAACTGGGGCGCCGGAGGTCCCGGATTCGGAGTAACTAACGATAACTTCTCAGTCCAATGGATTGGCAATCATGGGTTTACGTCCGGCAACTATACCTTTTCTGCAACTTCGGACGATGGTATACGGATATTTATTGACGGATCTCAAACCATTGACGGGTGGGGTGATCATTCGGTAACTTCATATTCTTCATCCCAGGATCTAACTTTGGGTAATCACGAAGTCAAAGTGGAATACTATGAAAATAGTGGCGACGCCGTAGCACAGCTAGACTGGATCCAGAACTCGCAAGTCGGAGATCCTTGTCCGTCAGGTCAATTCTATGCCGAGTATTTTAATAATATAACGCTTTTGGGTAGTCCTATTTTTAGCCGCTGCGAAAGTTTCATCAATAATAACTGGGGCCAATCCGGTCCGGGTAACGGAATTTCTATCGATAACTTTTCGGTTCGCTGGAGAGGAAACCACTCTTTTGCCTCTGGAAGTTATACTTTCACTACTACTTCCGACGATGGAATAAGGGTTTGGCTTGATCAAAATTCCATTATTAACGCTTGGGTCGACCAATCCGCAACTCAGTATCAATACACAACAAATGTATCTTCGGGAAGCCACGAAGTTAAAGTTGAATACTATGAAAAAGGAGGCGATGCTATCGCAATAGTAGATTGGGTAAACAATAATACTAATACCCCCCCTTCGCCTCAGATTTCATCACCGAATTCTACGCTAAAATGGAAAGTCGGAGATGTCATAAACTTCGTAGGATCCGCATCCGACTTGGAAGACGGGACATTACCCGCTTCCTCACTAAATTGGGAGCTAATTATGCAACATTGTCCATCAAATTGTCACTCACATGTAATCCAAACTTTCACTGGGGTTGATTCCGGAAGTTTCAGCGCACCGGACCATGAATACCCCTCGTATTTGGAACTCAAGCTTACTGCAAGAGATTCGGGTAACTTGGAAACGGGCGTAAGCATAAACCTCGATCCGCAAACAATTGATCTAACGTTTCAATCCAATCCTATCGGCGGATTGCAATTAGTTGTCGGAAGCGTAAGCCAGTCCTCGCCTTTTACGCATACTGTAATCGTCGGATCAACCAATTCTATAAGTGCTCCTTCTCCCCAGAGTCTCAATGGGAAAAATTATGAATTTGTTTCTTGGTCAGACGGCGGCGCAATTTCTCATAACATTACCGCTCCAAGCACAAATATTTCATATACAGCCAACTATCAAGAAATACCTCCCTCAGCCGGTGACGGACTTAAAGGAGAATATTACGATAGAAAAGATCTGACACAGCTAAAGGTTACGCGAGTAGATCCTACCATTAACTTTCTCTGGGAATGGGGTTCGCCGGATCCTTCAATCGGCAGTGATTCTTTTTCTGTCCGCTGGAGTGGATTCGTTAAACCCACGTTTAGCGAAACTTACACTTTCTATACTACTACCGACGACGGAGTAAGATTGTGGATTAATAACGCTCTTATAATTGATAAATGGGTTAATCAGCCGCCAACCGAGTGGAGTGGTAACATAGCTCTTACCGCAGGACAAAAATATGTGATAAAGATGGAATATTACGAAAACACCCGTCAGGCAACTGCATTACTTAAATGGAGCTCGGGATCGACTCCGAAACAAATAATTTCTCAAAGTCAGTTATATTCCCAGTAGTGTTAATTTTTAAAAAGTATCTGTTGATAGATTTTACTTTTAATTTTCTTTAAAGCCTGTTTTTCAATTTGTCGAATCCTTCCTTCAGTTAATTTATAACCCTCCCCTATTTTTTGAAGAGTCGTAGTTTTAAGTCTACGCGTTAGAACTTCCTTTTCTTTTGAAGTAAGTTGAGGAAGACGACGAATGTGGGCAGCAAAATATCGCACAGTTCTATTTGCCCTCATATCAATATGTTTATCTAAGATTTCTCTGACGTCCGCCCGTCGAAATGCTCGGAATCGTTTTCGGCTTTTTGTTTAGTTTTATAAATATATAACCTTTCTAAATTTATTATTAGCCAATGTCAATTTCTCAATGTTTCCGCTAAATAAAAATTAAATCTTTACGCTATTCTACACCATAATAAGATTCACTTTCAAAACGGCTGCTAATCACCTACCTCACCTTAAAACAGAAATAGCTTAAAGTTTACTTGGATTAATACGCAATATTTTATCGTCTCCAGGTTTCGGATCTCCTCGTCCGTCGCGATTGCTGGTTGAAATATATAGCATGTTGTCGGGTCCTAATATAACCTCCCTTATCCTACCGTACTCTCCCTTGAAATGAGTCTTAAGGCTAGCTGAATTTCCGACTACGTTGACTTCATATAGAGCTTCCCCACGCAGACCTGCAAAGTAAAACCTACTTAGGCCTGTCTGCGTAGGCAGGCTAGCTAACCCCGACGGCGCCCAAGTATCCGACCGACCGGACTCTAGATTGGGAGTAACCATTCCTTCTCTACCTTCTTTGCCTCGAATTTCCGGCCAGCCGTAATTTTTACCGATATCAATTCTATTAAATTCATCATTTCCTGTTTCGGCTCCAGATGGACCGTGCTCAGTTTCCCATAAACTCCCATCTTTATCCCAAATAATTCCTTGCGGATTACGATGTCCAAACGAATATGTTCTGTTTCCGTATGGATTTCCAAAAGCTGGATTTCCATCTGAGTCAACACGCAATATTTTACCTGATAATGAATTTTTGTCCTGTGCTGATGAGGGGTTTTGCGCATCACCCGTTGTAATATAAAGCATTTTATCAGGCCCGAATTTTATTCTCCCACCGTTATGATTTGCTGCTCCCGGAATACCATCGACCATAATTCTTTCTTCTGTTAACTGACCATTTTTGTAAACCATTCGTACTACACGATTTAACGTATTACCACCGGATTCGGAATACGTATAGTAAAAATAAACGAAATTATTTGTTAAAAAATCAGGATGCAATGCTATTCCCAGTAACCCTCCTTCGCCGATTTCTCGGACGTTACTTATTTCCGCAACGGGTTTTTCTTGCAGATGCCCGTTAGTATCGACTAAACGAACCGACCCCTGCCTTTCAGTAACCAAAAGGCCACCTCCCGGTAAAAACGCAATAGCCCATGGAGTATCTAACCCTGTTGCAACAATTGAAACCGTCGGTATATCTACGTCTGAAGGAGCCGAATTAGCGTTGCCTTGGGGTTTTATAGGGAGCTCGGTAACCGATTCTATATCTTTATTAATATTTGTACCGCTTCGTCTTGTCCAAACTAAAATAAAAAGGGCTCCGATAACCAAAATAATAATCAGAATAACTGGTAATACAAATCCCCTTCTCATTACACCCATTGTACCATCTTACCCGCAGTCATCCGAAGTTACTTACAAAGTATCAAATTTTTCAATAATACTTTAACGTTATATTTCATCTATTCTTGAGGCAAGAATAAAATCATTTTTGTGAAGCCCGTTAATTTTGTGGGTCCATAAATCAATCCGAACTTTGTTGTAGTCAAAAAGGGTAATATTTGGGTGATGTCCTAACTCTTCAGCCAAGTCTGCAATTTGATTAACAAAACTGATTGCGGATTTAAAATCTTTAAATTTAAATTCCTTGTGCATCTTCGTCTCCTTATCGTGTAAAAGCCAATCGTCAACTTGACTTACAAATTCGTATAGAAGTTTCCCTTTCAATATTGGTGCACCAACTTTACAAGGCACACATTTTTGATTTTTCAAATCCATAAATATAATTTAAATGATTAGACGATTAAAGTCACCACTTACTTTACAAGTATTTATTGTAAAATTCTATCGTTTTTTCCATTGCCCGAGTAAAGGTACTACCGGTCATATTGTGACCACCAGACGGGTACTCATTTAATTCATGAATGATACTAGTTTTATCTAATAAGTCGCTTAAATTTCTGCTGTATTCAATGCTAACTACATTATCGTCCAACGCATGATGAATTTGAACCGATCCCTTAATATCTGATAAATAGTTTGTTGCAGGAACCAGTTTCCAAAACCAATTATTTGCATCGAAATTTCCGTATGTCTCGCGCAATTCCCGCCTTTTTCTGGCCCTTTCTGAATTAGCTGGGGGTGGTCTGTAACTATTATCTTCAATCATATACTGCGTAAGGTCGGTATATGTATAACCAGCCCCTGCCCAAATCACAACAGCAGGGATATCATTTTTCACTCCCAAGCTTCTAAAAACTACATTGCCCGCCATGCTATGTCCCCACAAGCCGATTTTTTCTGGATTTACAAAATCCAATTCCTGCAAAGCAGAATACGCGTTGAGAATATCAATAACATAATCCGACGAATAGTAAGCTCCGCCTGCTTCCCCCTCTGACTTTCCATGTCCTCGTAAATCTGTTTTAAAAACTACAAAACCGTTCTTAGCCAAATAGTCAACATACGAAGCGTAATTTTGAGTAGTCCGATAATTTTTCGGTGGAATGTATCCATGAACAAAGATAATAGCGGGGAAACCACCCACCGGCATTTGACCCTTGGGTTTTGTCAGTAACCCGTATATTTTCAAACCATCTGAATTGTAGCTCGTAATAAAACTCGTATAATTTTGGTTTTCAGATACTTTTTCAGGATCACTCAAGGTGCCTTCATAAGCTCTTTCACGCAAATAAGGAATGGTAAGTTCCTGAAAAGGAAATGGGGTCGGAGTAATATTTGTGACCAAAGTTTGTATTGTTTTTAGTGACTGACTAACTAGATTATCGCTTTCAACTTTTCTCCCTAATAATTTATTCGCAGTAACTAAAATTACTGCAAAAATAGTAATTAATATTAATATCTTTAACTTCTTGTTTATCATAATAACTACTACAATTTCTTTAAAGCTTCGGAGGCTGGGGAATAATTATTGTTGTAGTAAAGCGCTTTTTCAAATTCACTCTTTGCAGCTTCATTTTTCCCTTGAAGCAAGAACATTTCTCCACGAATTTGGTAAAGCTCCGAATAAGCACGATTACCGTTAGTTAAAACTTTATCAATAATCTGATTAACCCTCTCGTAATTCTCAAGCTTATAATATGCTTGAATAGGTTCAATTTGATACCAAAGCATCCTCTTAGGCAAACGCTTCTCCACTTTTTCAAAACTTTCAACCGATTTCTGATAGTTACCCAAATGATAATATGATGTGCTCATATTAAAAACCGGATATGCATTTGTGGCGTCGAGTTCCGATTCTTTTTGGGCTCGTATCAAAGCATTATTCCACACCTTCCCCTCGTCCAGTTCTTCCCCCAATATAGTTTCTACTAATTCCTTCTGTTCGCCGGTGTAAACGATAACATATGCGTAATTAAAAGGTTGCCACATTGATAAAAAGTCATAGTATGATATTTTTCTGTTTGGTCCTTCATATGAATCGTCCTGAATAATATACTGTTTTTCTTCATCAAATCCCCTGACTATCCGAAAATGCCCGATGTCTTCATTAATATGAAGCCAGGTTTTGACGACAACCGGAATTCCATTTGCGGTAAACTTTTTAAGTAACTCAATATCGCCATTTACGCGCCCGATAGCCTCGGAACCGTATTTTTTCGCCCATTCGACAAATTCATAAGTGAAAATTGTTTTATCGTCATTATCCCCGCTCGAAATCTGATATGGCCTCATTTGCTCTCCCAATTCTTTTTGTGAAACATCTCTCCCGTAAAAAGACAAAATCATGCTAAGGGTTGCAGGGCCACAGTTATTGAATGTCTGATACGTATGCTTTGGATTAGATACAAGTGTGTAAGTTCCAGGATCTTTTATCTGAATATCGGATTGCAATTTACCATTATTTTCTACCCCACTGTCTTTTGACTGTTCCTCTGCCCTTTGAACAAATTTTGTTTCTAGTGGTGGTTTTTTTTGACTCTGTAAGAATAGTATCCCAATCGCAACAATAATAAATAATGCTGTTATTAATAATACAAAGTTCTTTTTTTTCATGGCTATTTCTTAATTATTTTACCTTTATTTAGTACTTGCAAATGATAGTAATATGCTACAATAAAATTATGGCAAAGGATTATGATGCGTTCTTTTCCTCAATGGCCGCAATTTTTGTTTTGTTTACAGCCATGATCTCCCCAACTGTAGCAGTTATAATAGCACTCCTTGCACTTGTGGGATTTTCGACATATAAATTATCTTTCAATAAAGATAAAGGTTGGACAAAAAGTGTAGCAACCGGAATTATCGCATCAGTCATAATTATACTTGACTTTACGGCAATTCACGACATTTTAAAAGGCAGCCAAAACACATATGTCTGGGAATACCTTACTCTCATTTTAAGCGTACTACTTATCGCACTATTCATTCCGGTTTTGCGTAAAGCAAAATAAATTACTCCAAAAATCTCATGTTTCAAGGATAGCAGTTCGGCCAAATTCCTTTCTTGCCGATCGATACTAAATACGCCGCAGTCTGAACTGCTTCTTCGGCATTAAAGCGCAAATCAGGGTCTTTTTCCTCCCCCAAAAGAGCGCGATTATTAGACCAGGTTGAACTTGAAAATTGATAAAGTCCCACATAGGGGCCATTTATTGAATCTGCATTAAATCCCGACTCGCATGTTGCTATATGGCGTAAAACATTCGGATCAACTCCGTATTGCCCCGCAAATCTTTCGATAAACGAATTAATCTCGGCTGAAGTAAATTTAGGTTGAGAGACGGACGTCGGAGTGGGTGAAAAAGTCGGGATCGGAGTAGGAGTATCTGTCGGAAGCGGTGAAGGCGTCGGAGTAGGAGACGAAGTTAAACTTGGCGAAGGAGTCGGAGTTGGTGTTAGAGTAGGTCTTTCAATTAAACTCCCGAGAACTTTAATCGGTTCACTTTTTGTTAATAATAAAAAACCCAAGAGTGCCCCTATTAATACAGAAGCAATAAATATTATCAAAATTTTCATCCTAAAATTAGGTTATTTTAGCAGATGAAAACATTTGTGACTTTACTCCCTCTTGAAAATAATAAACCGCTAATTGCTGGCATTTTAATATACCCACCCAAAAGCGACTCTCCCCTTCTTTTTTCTTCACATGACCTATTCCTACGCAAATCTTCACCTCTAATTTATTCCTGTTTTATTTCTACTATTCTTATTTCTCCAATAATCTTCAATTTGCTCGAGTTGAATAGTAAACCCATCTCGTATTTTGTCTTCGTCCTCGCTTCCAACAATTAATATAAGCCTCTTTTCAAACATCCATCTTGTAAACTCAGGACTGCTTAATATATAAGCTTTACATATTTCTTGACGAAAAATTTTTGCCCCATAACGGCTAGATTTCACTTGTACAAATACATCCTCAGTTCGGTCCTCATCTACTCCGATTGATACTCTTAGGTCTTTGTATTCGAGGTCTTCCGGACTGTAGCTAGGATACTCTTCGATTTCCTTAACAAAGTGGAGTTTGTGAATTGCATAAATGGTATTAATTACAGATTGCTCTCCTTTAATCTCCCAAGACTTTTTCCGAGTCCTTATGTATAAATGCCAGTTTCTATATGCTTCGTCGGCGGTTACGCCTCTATTGATTTCGTCAAACAAAAAATCCATCCTATTATCGTATTCCCGTTCTCCTCTTTCTCCCGCCATAGAAATAAATATAAATTTTGGGTAATTATATCAAAAAAACTATTTAATTATGTCTCTCGTTTCAGTTGGAGGATTCAAGATAGTCTCTTCATTTTTTGTCCGAGCCAAAGAATGGCTGTCAAAAACCAATATTTAATCCTTCCGTGATATATCTTTGCCGAATTTTTAAGTAATTCTTTTGATTTATTGTCACCAAAAACTTTTGAGGAAGCTCCATGCTGATGTTTAAAAAGAGCACCAGAGTCATAAATTAACGGAACTTCAACTTTTTTAAGACGACTGCAAAATTCAATGTCTTCATAATACATAAAATACTCTTCCGATAACTTACCAACCATGTTTAATATTTTTCGAGGAATTAGTAGACAAGCCATAACTGATCCCTCTACTCTAACCGCCTTATCCGCGTTAGGTGAAAAGAGAGAGTAATCATTTTTCCTACCCAGTAAATACTCTCTTATTGCTCCTAATAAGGTCGGAATTTTATAACAAGAATTTTGAATAGTCCCATCGGGCAAAATAAGTTTACCTGCAATAACCGCTTGCTCTTCGAATTTATCCGCTGTGTCTAAAATATTTTTTATTGCCTCTTTATTTACTTCGATATCGGAATTTAAAAGTAAAATATATCTACCCCGAGTAAAATCGATCGCGTTGTTTACTCCCTTTGCAAACCCCACGTTTACTTTATTTTGAATGAATTTTACTTTGGGAAAACGTTTGGAAATTCGTTCGCCCAATTCTTCTTCCGACGCATTGTCCAAAACTACAATTTCATAGTCATCGTTAGACAATCCCGAATTTTCATATATGCTTTCAATGAGTCTCAAAGTTAATCCTGAGGTTTTATAGTTAATTATTACTATTGATAACTCGACCGGGTAACTGACTTTCGGCTTTGCCAGCGCTTTTTCCGGTGGTCCATATCTCCCAAGAAAAAAATCCCTTACACCCATTCTTTGTGCACTCCTGCCTGCAAGGAGAAACCTTGCGGATTCCTTAATAAGAGCGATTTTTGTTCTTAATGAAGCATATTTCATCCCGAAATATAATCGATTCCTGGTAATCAAATAATCCGTTTGTGGTGAACCAATTCCAGAAGTCCTGGATACTTTGTGATAAATATAAGTTTTTCCATCATAAAAAAGCCTAAATCCCGCTTTTTTTAATCGCAACATCAATTCATCATCCTCAAAATAAGCAAAAAGTTTCTCGTTAAAAAACCCTGATTTCTCAAATCCTTGTCTTTTAATTAAAAAACAGCATCCGCTTAAAAAATCACTCTCTTCAATTTCATTGTATTTGCCGTCGTCTACTTCGTCTAATCCCCGGTGAATCAAATTTATATTATCCCAATCAAATTTACTTCCCGCCCACCAAATTACCTTCCCAATATTTTTTTTGTCGTACCGATCTTTATGAAATTCGTATCCCGGTGCAAAATAAATTTTCGGCGACACGGCAACTATATCTTTTTTCCGCTTTAAAAGCCAAACAAGTTTAATAAGTAAATCCTCATCAGCAAGAATTGCATCGTTATTAATTACCAAAATGTATTCCGCCCCCCAGTTTAGCGCATATTTAATCCCGAAGTTATACCCCCCGGCAAAACCCTTATTTTCTCCTGTTTGCAATAATTCAACGTTATCTAACTCAGGCGTAATGTGTTTACCAACGTACTCGTCCGATCCGTTATCGACCAAAAACCATCTGACATCTAACCCCGAAGTTTTCAATCTTCTTCCAGAATCCAGAAGCTCAAAGGTATCGTCGTGCCTATTAAAATCAACGGTCACTATTGCTAATTTTTCCATACTTTTTTTAACCACCCCCAAACAAATATAAAGAGTAAGCTTCTGCTTTTTTAGAGTTACCAATTAATCTTGCAAATAACATCCTCCAAAAATATCCGATAATTAAAAGTAGTTTTATCTCCCAGACAAAATTGGAATAGTGTTTACGAAAATAAAAAATTACTCCTTGCGCCTCTTTAAGAATGGGCTTTTTAATATCATACCCGCTACTCGCTCTAAGTAAATGGATCGCCTCAAACTCTGGATTGTAATAAACCTTGAATCCCCTTTCTTTGATCCTTTTACACCACTCCACCTCTTCTGTGTACATAAAGAAGTTTTCGTCAAAACCACCCGTCTCCTCATATACTCTACGGCGCAAAAGCATAAATGCCCCAGTCACCCACTCAACCTCTCGGACCTTTTTAAAAAAAGATCTATGGTTCGGATGAAACGATTTGATTTTGTCCCTTATATAAGGCAATTTATCTATCGCTAGCATCCAAGTAATAATATTTATGGGTGTCGGTAAAAATCCTGTGCTTGGTTGCAAACTTCCGTCTTCATTGGTCAACTTGCATCCCAAAACGTCACAACCAGTATGACTTTCCATAAATTTAAGAGTTTCGTAAAAAGTACTTTCTTTTATAAAAGCGTCTGAGTTAAGGAGTAAAAAGTATTCTCCTTGGGCATCTTTCATCGCTAAATTATTTCCTTTAGCAAATCCTGTGTTTATTCCGGGTTGAATTAGATTGATCCATGGATATTTTCTCTTGATCAAATCAACCGACCCGTCTCTCGATCCATTTTCGATAACGATAACTTCAAGGCTCTCACCGCTTAATTTTTCGTAGTTTTTTTTGGAAACCTCAACTAAACTTAAACACCTATCGGTAATTTCTCTGGTATTATATGACAAGATTATAACCGAGCACTTTACTTTATTGTAGGAATTATTAACCCTCATCAGCTAATTTTAGTAGTGAATCGATCAAACTGCAAAATTTAACGGTAGGTAATTATGAAATAGCTAGTTGTTGAACTAATGGGCTTTTCCAGAAAAAGAGCGGAATTTGAATGCGCCAGGACTTCGGGATTATCTGCTCCCGCTTTTTCCATAGTTCTAATAAGTAAGGAGATACTAGGTGGCGAATCCAAGTAATCGCTGTTTAGCCCGTAAATACCGTTGATATTATTATCTTTAATTAAAGAGAGCGTAATTTCATCCTTTTTTTGCGCCTCATCAAAAGATAAATAATGAGAAAAATCGACAGACGCGATTAATACTGTCTCTTTATTTATTTTTTGCGATAAATATTCCGATAATTTTTCTACATTCGAAATATCAAACCCCGACTTGAGAATAATAGGGACAATATTTGTCTCAGGCAAATAGTATTTAAAATATGCAACAAGTGCCGCAATCGACTGTTCGTCTGAAATAATATCGTCTTTAAGCTCAACTCCGGTTTCAAAAATCATTTCCGCAATTA
>Ga0209542_10014788_pt1 | contig 13210 bp, 10 predicted proteins | sample RifCSPhighO2_01_FD_184028 | JGI IMG/M metagenome (GOLD analysis project Ga0209542, IMG submission 184028) | Soil microbial communities from Rifle, Colorado - Rifle CSP2_plank highO2_0.1 (SPAdes) (version 2) | ecosystem: Environmental > Terrestrial > Deep subsurface > Rock core/Sediment ... | reverse complement strand
TTATCGAAGGAATACCTTGCTCATAGTTCCTGAGTTTATCGAAGGAATACCTTGCTCATAGTTCCTGAGTTTATCGAAGGACTACCTTAAACCAAAAGCCCCCCGATGAACATCGGGGGGCTGATGGTAAATCTCTAAACTATCTCAAGTAATTTAGAAACTATTTGCTAAGCGTTTCAGCCGCCATATTAGTGGCTGACAAGCCGCTTACGCCATAACCGTTCGTCCAGTCATAATTACCTACATAATTAAGATCGCTCTCGTTCGTAGAAGTAGATCGCGGCGACCAGATAAAGTCGTTGTTTGTATCGGTCTCCACCGTGGCAACCGTTCCCATAAGGCTGTAATTAGCCGTGCCATCGCTGGCCTGGGTAGCTGTCGGGAAAGCCGCATCGCCTTCTAACTGAACACTGAGGTTTTCCGCTGTTCCCGAAGGAGCAAGAGAAGCAATTGAAGCTTCTAAGCGGAGCCATCGGCTCTCGCCAGACGGAATCTTTAAAGTAGTAGTACTTTGGTGGCAACCAGTGACGCTGGGATAAATTTCCACTAAAGCCTGAAGGCCAGCTGAACCGGTAGGTGCAGCCGAGGAATTGTTGCTACCGCCAACCGGAGCATAACAGTTTCCGGCGTTAAGTAATCCGCCGGGGTTATTACTACCGCTGAAATTACCGTCAGCAGAGCTAAATCCGGAATCCGTAAACGCAAAGAGTGAGAATCTGGAGGTAGTAGCAGATACCGTTGAAGAAGATACAGTAAAGCTAAACTTGCCGAGCGAAAGATCGCCGTTGTTTGCCGTTACTTTAAACTTGTAAAGCGGCACTGATACTCCAGAAACTAGCACTCTTTCACTGGAAGTCAAATCAATCTTAGAGAAAGACGGATAGGCCTTCATAATCCGGACGCCGGTGGAAGCGCTGGCGGCGCTGGTCGGAGAAACCGTTGAACCAGAGGAAACGCCAGTTCCATAGGTCGCGGTAAGTCCGCCGCCGCCGTCATAATCCACCTTCGGGAATTCGGCCGAACGAGTCATCGGGCCGGAGGAAGTAATGCCGGCAATCGTTCCTTTGATAGTCAAAATTTTAGAACTATCTTTTGGAACAATAAAGCCAGTGAGCGCGCTAGAAGTGGCGCGATTAGTCACTTTAGCGCCTTCCGAACCAGGGAAGGTGGCGGTTCCGATTTGAGCCGTTCCATCCCACAAAGTAACCAGTTGATTAACTAAGGTAACCGGTGAGTTGGAAGCCGCGCCCAGCATTGCGAGTGAAAGTTGTTTAAGCTCAATATTCTCGTTAGTAGCGGAGAATTTAAGCTTAGCTAATTCCACTGTTTGTCCAGGAGCAGCAACGAGATACGGAGCTGAGCTGTCCAAAGACACAGCCAAGGTGCCTGCGGTTGCCGCAGTCATTAACTGGCCGATGCTGTCATTCTCCGTTGGAGTCAAACTCTGTCCGGATACTAAACCGGTCGGAGACGGGGCTGAAGTAGAATCATAACCCCAGCTGTAAGAACCGGCAGCCGCGGATTTCAAATCGCACTTCAAAGATATCTGCTTGGAAGTCCCTTTGGTCAGGGTCAAGCCAGTGCCGTCAAAAGTGAACGAAGTGGAAGAACCGCGAGCTGAAGGATTAACCACATTGCCGCCAGTGGTAAGCACAGTCGCGCCGTCATACATTTTGCAGTTGGTTAAATCAGCCGGCTCGCCAGTGGTGTTGTTGTATTCCGCCGGGAAAGCAGTTAACCGCAAATCTTCACCAGAAGCGGAAGTGTCCAGAATATATCTGGCAAATTCAAACTGCTGAATGCCGGCGATAACGGTCTGCGCGATTGGCACAGCCGAAACGCTGATGGTCAACGCCGGACCTTTGGCGGTCATAGTTTGGCCAGCCACTTTAGAAGTCGGAGTTGGAGTAACCGTAACGCCAGTTGACTGGCCGGTAACCGTAGTCCAATCAGTGCTCGGCGTGGTAGAAGCCACAAGGGTGTCGTTATTCTCAAACGCCGCTGTTCCGGCTGCTAATTTACCCACCATTTTCATGTTAGTAACGCCAACCGGGAAAGTAATGGTGTCAGTAAAGGTTAAGTTGGCTGTTCCAGCAGTATCAAGAGCTGTGGAAGTCGGATCCACCGGACCAGCCAGAGTCTTGCCAGTGGCACCATCAATTAACTTCACATTGTCCAAGTCGTCTAAACCAAGACTATTAGTGCCGGTTGATTCCGTAAGCGTAAAGTGCATCTTGATGTTGCCAACGGAAATCGCCTCGCCTTTAACATCCACGGTCCAGCCGCCTAATGGCTGATCCGCCAAGTTAATGGCGATATTTTGGGCTGCCACGGTATTCCACGCGCTAACGGTCATAGTTCCCGAGGAAATATGGACATCAGCCGCGTCATACCACGGATCTTCCGTGTTGCTGAAAGCCGCGGTGTCATCCGTCGGGTCAGTTAACGAAGTTTGCGGAGGAGTAATGCCATAGCCGAAGTTTTCACCTACGACAAAAAGATCAGTTCTCTTCGCAATATCAAAGTCAACTTTTCTTGCCGATCCGCCGGTAATGTCAGCTCTAATATAGACTTCTTTATTAAAGCCCTTATCAATCAAGATGCCGCTGCCCGGCAAGACCGCTGAATAATACTTGCCATCGGCACTTAAAGTAGTGTCATAGGCAGTACCATCAACCAAGGTCTTGACGTTAACCAAATCGGAAGAACCAGCAGAACCAGTTTGATTCCAACGAATGGATTTCAAATAGATCTTTTCCGCTGATCCGGCGGTAACCTTCACAGAAGAAAAGATATAATTGGTGGTGCCGATTTCCTTAGTTTGGGCCGCGCCCGGATCTAACGGACCGCGAGCCATCGTAACACTGCCAATAGTTAACGTTTCGTTAATCGTATGGGTAGTGCCGGTAAGCGGAAGGCTGCCATTAACCTGCGCTGAGGTATTTACTTTCGTAACTCTCAAAGCAAGAGTCTGGCCGCCGTAAGAACTGAAATCCGCGCGATTAGCAGCAACTGTAACCGTCCTTGTTTGGCCGGCTTTTACAGCCATTGATTCTCCAACAGTCGCTTTATGGTCGGAGTTCAAGGTCTTTTTAAGACCCAGCTGATTGCCGTTTTCGTCTAATAAGACGACGCTAGCCAAAGCGGCGTCAGCTGCCAGGCCAATTCTTTCTGTTTCTAAACCAGTAACCGTCACATCGCCATCGGCGGAAGCGGTTAACTGGACTTTAGTGAAAGGAATTCTAGCCGCATTAGCCGGAGCAAGGGTAGCTGCCGGCTGATCCGGAGCTAACGTTACTGTGAGTCCAGTGCCTTGCGGCGTAACTGGAGCTGGTGCTGGAGCTGCGCCCGGAGCTGCTGGAGCTGGAGCGCCTCCTCCCAAAGCAGAAATCTTAGCCCGAGTTCTCGGACCAAAATAGCCAGCTGCCGGAGAAACTCCGTTCGCTGCCTGCCATTTGGCTAATGCTTTCTTGGTTAGAGAACCAAAGAATTCGGTTTCACTGCCAGGAGAGCCGGCTCCGCTGGCCGCTATTTGCGCGCCGTTAGCATTCAAGTATTGCTGTAACGCCTTGACTGCCGCTCCTTTGCTGCCGAGGGTGAGGTCCCCGGAAGACGTAAGGGTAGCGGAAGCAGTGCCAGACGGTGCAGCAGCTTCTTGAGCTGCTATTTGGGCTTGCAAAGCGGCGATTTGAGCTAACAAAGCATTAATCTGTTCTTCCAGCGTTGCGCCGTGAACAGTCAGAGGCAATAAAGCTCCTGCGCCAGAAAGAGAAACAACGGTAGCTATTGAAACTACCGCAGTAGAAACTTTCCTAATTAATTTTATATTCATAATCTATTTTTTTGACCTTTTTCTTCTTAAACCAAGCTTATCGACTGCTTAACTTAAGAAGAATTTATTTTAAGGTTTTGATTAATTTGTTAATTTTACGTTTCAAAATTATTCCTTTTTACTGTCCCCGCTTAGCGGGGCCGACCTCAGTAAAAGAATAACCTAATATCTTAATTAAAAAATCTCGCTCTGTGAGCGAGACTGATAGACCGATGCAAAGCTACAAATATAATCCGAATCTACAAAAATATTCGGATGTGGCTATTTGTAAGCCATTTGCATACAGACTCAGCCTCACTCTGAATCTTGTATATTTATTATACAATCTTTCGCTGTCAACCTCAAACAAGGCTTTTCAGCTACAAGAAATATAACGAATTTAGCTTGTTGCTGTTACGCCAGTTCTCTCAACTGTCCGATAATAATTAGAAGGGCCGCCATTGCCTACCCGTTCAATAATCCCGCGTTCGCACAACCGCTGTAAATCATATCTTAAAGTCCTTTCGCTAATATCCGGAAATTCGGCAATTAAATCCTTTAATTTACAGCCATTCCCATTGCCTTGCTTTACCCTATTTATAATTGCCGATTGCCTGATTGCCGTATTAATACTATTATTGTTTTCCAGTTTAGCATCTTTAGCTTCTTCATTCATCTCTTCTTTATTCAGTTCCGGCATATCTAAATTTTTAACCTTAAAAATAGTTTCCAAATCCGGCAATTCTTGTCCTGAGCCTACCGAAGGATTGCCGAATTGCCGGATTGCCGTATTAAGCCCGTCAAGTTCCCGAACCAAAATCGTGGCATTAACCGGTTCAATCTCATAAACCGAATGGCCGAGCCGCACCAAGCTATCCAGAACCGAAACCGAAGCCAATGCCTTAGAAACATTATCTTGATTATTATCAGCACTCAAGCGGGCGGCATTTTCCAAAAGCTCCACCCCAACCGTTTCCAAACGTAAACGTAATTCCGGCCTCTTTACATACCAAGAAACCCGGGCAAGCGCGTAAGAAATTTCCCTTGCCTTATCTTTTAGAAATTGCGCGGACATAAAAACTATTCTATCCTGTCAGGAATTTATGTCAATGGACCGCTCAGCTATTTTTCCAAAACGGTTCGGTATACTTCTATGAGAACCGCGGTTCTCCGATTCTAGCTATCGGAGCCCGCTACGCCTCGGCAGAAAAACTTTTATCCTTCGGATAAAAGAACAAGCTTTTTCTGCCTCCGTAGTTTCTCTACGAAGCATACCGAACCATTTTTGTTTTGATAAAAATAACTTCACTTAGTTGAAAGAATATTTTTAAAAGTTGTAGTTGCCGCACGACAGATAAGTAAAGCGAGCGACCCAGTCAAATCCTAAATCCTATATTCTTAGATTAAATGCTCAAACTCCAGCTGGAAGTCCAAAAAATCAGCGCGCTAAGCGCCAAAAAGAAAACCAGGTGCCGGATTAAAAATTCCCGCGAGATTCCGCCGGTAAAATGCTTGAAAAGAAAATCCGCCAAAACAAAAGTAAAAAGAAGCATTAAGTTCGCCGAGTTGATAAAGCCAATCGGCAAAAGCGCTACTGCCCAGAGGAGCTGGCCAACCAGAAATGCGGCAATGCCAGCCGCAAGCAGTTCACGCTTAGGAAAACTAAACGCGGAAATAATCCTCAGCCACTCCCGAAAAAGCAAAAAGGCGGCGAAAATCACTGCGCCATATTTTAAAAGGAAAAATTCGGATTTATCAGCCCAAAAAAATTCTATAAAAATTGAATAAAAAATCAGCATCGCCGCCAGGTAATAAAGCCGGCTCCTTTTCACAAAAAGATAGTCTTTAATGCCGACCAGCAAATAAAAGATTAAAGAGTAAAGCAAAACTCCCGGCCAAAATAACAGCGAACCTCTTAAAATTTCCATTCCGATAATCGCCGCTGGCAAAAGAACCAAAAAAGCCGCCTTAGTCTGCTTAGGCTCAAAAAACGGGCGGAAATAAACCCAACTAGACAGCAGAATCAAAAATAAAATGTCTGCCGGCCCAAAACCGCCGAAAGCGCCAAAAGACAAAATTAACCCGAAAAAAGACGCTTTAAGAAACAGTAACCAATGGTTCCGGTACTGCTGATAATGATTTATTAAAACTAATTTTAGCTTTGTTGCCATGCTTTAATTCCCCCTTAATCATCTTATCCGCCATTTTATCTATAATCACCTTCTGAATCAACCGCTTTAACGGACGAGCCCCGTATTCGGCGCTGTAGCCGTTCTCCGCCAAATAATTCCTGATGGAAGCGTCAATCATTATCTTAATTCCTTTTTCTTCCACTTTGGCTTTCACCTCTTCCAATTGCTTATCCACAATCGCTTCAATATCTTTTTTCTTCAGCGGATTGAAAATGATAATTTCGTCAATCCGGTTCAAAAATTCCGGTTTAAAGCTATTTTTCAGCTCTTCGTGGACTTTTTCTTTGAAAATCCGGCTCCGCTCTTCCTGCTCTCCCTCGCCGGAAGCGTGATTGGCGGAAAATCCAATACTCGCCATTTCCTTTAAGTAATGGCTGCCCACATTGGAGGTCATTATAATAATAGTATTTTTGAAATTAACAATCCGGCCCTTGCCGTCGGTCAAACGGCCGTTATCCAACACTTGCAGCAGGATATTAAAGACTTCCGGATGGGCTTTTTCCACTTCGTCAAACAAAATCAAGCTGTAAGGACGGTGCCGGACAATTTCCGTCAGCTGTCCCCCTTCTTCATAACCAACATAGCCCGGCGGCGAGCCGATCATCCGGGAAACCGCATGTTTTTCCATATATTCCGACATATCAATCCGCACCAGCGCTTTTTCATCGGTAAACATAAATTCAGCCAAAGTTTTGGCCAGCTCGGTTTTGCCCACGCCAGTCGGACCCAAAAACATAAAGGAACCAAGCGGCCGGTTTTCATCGGAAAGTCCGGCCCGGGCCCTGCGAAGAGCGCTGGCTACGGCTTGAATGCCCTCGCTTTGGCCGATTACTCTTTTAGAAAGCACCTCCTCAATTTTCACCAGTTTTTCGGTTTCCGATTCCAACATTTTGGTTATCGGGATGCCGGTCCAGCGGGAAACCACCAATGCCACGTCTTCTTCGTCCACGGATTCTTTCAAAAACTTGTCAGACTTATTGGCCTTATTAGTCTTATTGGGCTTATAATTGCGATTTTCAAAATTCTTAAAGTTTTTTTCGGCCGCTACCAACTCGCCGTAAAGAATCTTCGCCACCTTTTCCAAATTGCCTTCCCGCTCCGCCACTTCCGCTTCCCGCTTCAAATCTTCTATTTTTTTACGCAAATTGTGGAGATTTTCAAAAGCAATTTTCTCCGCGTGCCATTTGGCGGAAAGCTCATCATTGGTTTCTTTAAGTCCGGCAATTTCTTTAATAATTTCCTTAAGCCGTTTTTTGCTGTCAACGCCGGTTTCTTTAAGGATGGCGGAACGCTCCACTTCCAAACGGGTGAGATTTCGGCGGATTTTATCAATCTCCGTTGGCAAGCTTTCCGTTTCCAAACGCCGCGCCGCCGCCGCCTCGTCAACTAAATCCACTGCTTTATCCGGCAAAAAACGGTCAGCGATATATCGCGCCGACAAATTCACGGCGGCAATAAGCGCTTCATCACTAATCCGAAGGCCATGATGAATTTCATATTTTTCTTTTAAGCCCCGAAGAATAGTGACGCTGTCTTCCAAACTTGGCTCCTCAACCAAAATCGGTTGGAATCTCCGTTCCAAAGCCGGGTCTTTTTCAATATGCTTTTGGAATTCTTTAAGCGTGGTGGCGCCGATGGCATGCAGTTCTCCCCTTGCCAAGGCCGGTTTAAGCAAATTAGACGCATCCACCGCGCCTTCGGCCGCTCCGGCGCCGACAATCATATGAATTTCATCTATAAATAAAATCAAACGGCCGGCCGCATTTTGGATTTCTTTAATAAAGGCTTTTAATCGGTCCTCAAATTCGCCCCGGAATTTCGTTCCGGCAATGAGCGAACCCAAATCCAGCATGATAATTTCTTTATCTTTAAGGGGTTCCGGCACATCTCCGGAAATAATCCGCTGGGCCAGCCCTTCCACAATGACGGTTTTTCCGACTCCGGGCTCGCCGATTAAAAGCGGATTATTTTTTGTCCGGCGGGACAAAACCTGAATTAATCTCCGCAGTTCCTCTTCCCGGCCGATGACCGGATCCAGCTTTCCCTCTTTGGCCTTGTCCGTAAGATTAATGGCGTATTTATCCAAAACCTGGAATTTGCTTTCCGGCGTCTCGTCCGTAACCCGGGTGGAACCTCGAAGCTGGGCAAGAATCCGCAAAGCGGCTTCCCGGCGAAAGCCGGCCCGCTCAAGAAGAATTTGCGCCGCCGATGAAGTTTCCAAAATCCCAAAAAGCAGGTGCTCACAGGAAATAAACTCGTCTTTCTGCGCTTGGGCGATTTTAGCCGCCTTATCCAAAACCTGCATCAATTCCTGCGATAAATAAAGCTGGCCCACATTGGAAGCGCTGAAAATTTTCGGCAATTTCTTCAATTCTTCCTCCAGCTGCTGGTCCAGTTTTTCCAGATTAACCCCGCTCCGGGTAAGCACCGGCTGGACCAAAGATTGGCTGTCCGCCAAAAGAGCGGACAAAAGATGGAGCGCTTTGAATTCGCCGTGATTTTTCTGTGCCGCCAAATCCTGCGCGTTCTGCAACGCCTCCTGGGCTTTAATGGTGAAACGATTAAAGTTCTTCATATTCCTATTCTAACATTTTTAATTATACCGCGCTCTTTAGCACTCTGTCAATGGGAGTGCTAACGCTCTGCCTATTTTTTGTATTATTCGCCAATCTGCCGAATTGTCTATGAGAACCGCGGTTCTCGCGCTCCAGCGGCGCGAGCCCGCTACGCCTCGCTCCAAAAACTTTTGCTTCGCAAAAGACCAATCTTTTTGGAGCTCCGTAGTTTCTCTACGACAACTCGGCAGATTGGCTAAAAAAATTTAATGCAACATAAACAGAGCTAAATTGGGGGAAATAAAAAAACCGCCAAGTCTGACTTGACGGATTTTTTCTCAAGTTTTTTATAAACTCTGCAAATCTGCTTCCGTGCTTTGGAGTTCTGCTTCTAAATTGCCAAAATCCGTAACGCCCAGTTCCTGTTCAATGGCCGCAACAGTATCTTCTTCGCTCAATACTGGTCCGGCAGTTTCCGAAATTCCGGGAGCGGTCGCCTGCCGCGAACCCCACCAAAGCCACCAAACAACCGCGAGAACTACTATTGCCAGTACTGCCCAAAGCCAAGTTTTATTTTGTATATTCATATTTTAATTATACAATAATTTATAATTTAAGGTTACTGCACAGCAGGTGCTGGAGCTGGTTCTTCATCAACTTTTGGAACGCCCTTTAATAATTTCGTTGCTTCCACTACTGCTTTATGGGCAGCGCGCACTGCTTCGCGGACCGCTTTCAAATCTTTATTAAGCAATTCCCTTGCCGTTGCAACTGCTGATTTCAAGCGGGTTTCGTCAGTAATTTGAATTGGATAAGTTTTAGCAAGCTGGGCTTCTAAAGCAGTCCGGGCAGCCGCAATGGCAGTTTTGGCTTTTTCCACAGCCGCTCTAACCGCGGCCACATCTCTGCCGTTCGCTTCCGCTTTATCCGCCCGACCGCTCACTTTATTTAATAATTCTTCCAAGCGAGTCAAGGCATTAAGCCAATGATTGGCCATTTTCGCGTTGATTTCGGTAAAACGGTTATCCAACCGCTCTACCGCGGCTTTTTTGCGTCCGTCTTTGATTTTTTCCAGCCGCGCTTTTAATTCCGCTTTTTGCGTTTCTCTTTTAGTTTTTAATTCTTCTTTTTTAGCTTCCACGCGATTTTTTAATTCCTCGCGTGTTTGCTGAACCGCTGCTTTTCGCTCCGCCGCCTTATTTTGCAACTCACTCTTCCTTTCCGTAACCGCGTTTTTTACGTTTTCTCTGATTTCTGTCGCGGCGGTATTAGATTTAGAACTGTTATATTTCTTGACCTGGGCAAAAACCGTCAAGCCATTTACCGTAATTAAACTCGTCACCAAAATGCTATTGATAATAATTTTTTTCATTTATTGAATGGTTTAAATTTAATCGACTATCTAACTATAACATATTTTTAATGGCTAAAAGTAACTTGTCAATTTCAGCTTTAATGGTTGGCCGGCCAAAAGTAAACCGAATGCTGTTTGTGGCCCGCTCATCAGAATAACCAAGCGCCTTCAAAACATGGGACGGGCTGCAAGTCCGGGCAGTGCAGGCCGCTCCGGGAGAAACCGCAAAACCCGTCAAGTCCAATTTAATAATCAAATCCTGTGCCGTCCCTCCCGCCCTCAGCGAAGCTGATGGAAAATAAAAATCTAAGTTATTAGGAACCCGACCTTTTAAATTTTCCGGGCCATTCAATTTCGCTTTCGGCGCATTTTTTTTCATTTGTTTCAAAAAATACTCCTGCATCTTCCTTAATCTTTTATTTTCTGAATTTCTTGATTTCTCAACTAATTCCACCGCCTTTCCGAAACCGACAATCGCCGGCACGTTTTCCGTCCCGCCGCGCAGTCCATATTCCTGCTGTTTCCCGCCAGTTATAATCGGTGCGATAAAATCACTTCCTAATTTTTGATTTTTAATATATAATAATCCCGCTCCTTTCGGCCCATAGATTTTTTGCGCTGAAAGCGTCATTAAATCAACTCCGAGCTTTTCTACCTTGCAATCTAAATAATTAAAAGCTTGAACGGCGTCAGTGTGGAAAATGGGGTAAGGGGTCCCCTTCCGAAAATCGCGTATTATTTTAGCGATTTCCGCAATCGGCTGAATTGTGCCCACCTCATTGTTCACATACATAACCGAAACTAAAACTGTCCTCTCATCTAATAATTCTTTCAGCTTTTCCAAATCAGCGACTCCCTCTTTGGAAACCGGCAGATAAACTACCTCCACGCCTTCTTTTTCTAAATATCGAGCGGTTTCTAAAATTGAATCGTGTTCAATGGAAGAAACAATTATTTTAGGTAAAAATGGTTCGGCTGTTTTCGTGCGGAAACTACGGAGCTCCGATTTACTTGGATTCGCCGAAGGCGAAAAATCGGAGCGAGGCGTAGCGGGCTCTCGCCGCCGGAGCGAGAGAACCGCGGTTCCGGTAGAAAATTGCCGAACCATTTTTACCACGCCCCGCAAGGCTAAGTTGTTCGCTTCGGTCGCGGAACTGGTAAAAATAATTTCCTGGTAGTTGCAGCCAAACGCTTTCGCAATCGTATCTCGCGCCTTAAAAACCGCAGCCGAAGCTTCTTGGCCGAACGAGTGAATAGCGCCGGGGTTTCCGTAAATCTTGGACCAATAGGGTTTCATCACCTTCCCCACTCGCGGATCCAGCGGCGTCCCAGCCGCGTAATCAAAGTAATGCTTTCCCATAATATTCATTATAAAATAAATTTGACTTATCCGCTAAAAAGGAATATTGTAACGGCTAATGGAAAAATTACTATTTAACAGTTCTTTTGGGGTAAAACTGGACCCGCAGCAAATCATTCAGGTAATCACCGATTACATCAAGGCCGACCCAAAACGGCAATACAAAATCATTGTCGGCACGGATTCGGAAAAAAGGCCGGAAGATAAGGCGGACTTCGTAACCGCAATCGTGATTCATCGGGTGGGAAACGGGGGCCGCTACTTTTGGCGCCACCTGCAAGCAAATAAAATTCATACTTTACGGGACCGGATTTGGCAAGAAGTTCTGCTTTCTCTGGAAGTCAGCAAAAAACTGGTGATTCTCCTTAAAAATGCCGGCTTGGAAAAATGCGCTTTTGAGGTGCATGTGGATGTGGGCGAAAACGGAGAAACCCGTTCCATGATTCAAGAATTAGTTGGGGTCGTCCGCGCCAACAATTTTGAAGCCAAAACCAAACCGGAAAGCTACGCTGCTTCTAAAGTTGCCGATAGGCATGTTTAACTATGGACAAACTGGTATTAGACATTGAAACTAAAAATACTTTTGCGGATGTCGGCGGTTATGACCGGCTGACAGATTTAGAAATCTCTTTTGTCGGAGTCTATTCTTATAACCAAGACAAATACTTATCATTTTTTGAAAATGAACTGGACCAATTAAAACGGGTGCTGCAAAACGCCGGTTTAATTATCGGCTTCAGCATTAATCGTTTTGACCTGCCGATATTAAATAAACATCTTAATCTCAACCTCAATGCCGTAGAAAATTTGGATATCTTGGATGAAATAGAACAAAAACTCGGCCATCGGGTCGGGCTGGATTGGCTGGCGCAAACCAATTTAAAAGTTGGAAAATCGGCCCACGGACTGGACGCGATTAAATTTTACAAAGAAGGCCGGCTGGAGGACTTAAAAAACTATTGCCTGCAAGACGTGAAGCTGACCAAAGACCTCTACGAACTTGGCAAAACCCAAGGGCATCTTCTGGTGCCAACCAATTACGGAAAAGAAATCGCCAAAGTGGAATTTGATTGGCATAAACGGATTCCGGTTGCGGCAAACACTTTGTTTTAAAAAAAATAAAACCGCATCATTTGCGGTTTTTATAAAATTTTTCCAATTCCTTAATTAACCGATTGTCCTCCACATAGTAAAGCGAGCCACGCACTGCGTTTTCAATCAGTTGCCCCAAACACAAATCCGGATGCCGTTCCCAAAGTTTTCCCAATCTTTTCAAAATTTTGGAAATTCTTTTCGGGTCGCGGCGCTTATGCGTATGCGGGTTAAATTCCTTTACTATCTTTTCAAGGGTCCTTTGAAAATCAGAAAAATCCGCCCGGATGCCTTGATTCCTGACTTGATGCCGGAAAGGACAATTTGAAAAGTGCGGTCCAAGACAACTGCATTGCTTCACTTCACTCATCTGCCACCTCCTTTCAAAAAACTCATTAGAGTATAAATTACTTTGCAAGCAATATCAATCCAACAATCAATCCCAAGCTCACCCAAAGCTTGGCGCCGAATTTTTTCTCCTGGAAATAGTTGTGGCCGGAAATAATGCCGGCAAGGACGGCTGAGGCCCGTTCAGCCGTAATCGCAATTCCGGGATTTCCTAAGGCAATCGCAAAAGAAGCAAAAATTGAGGCAAGGCTATGAAAAACTCCCTGCCCTAAAAATAATTTATGTTTTAGAAAAGCCAATGGATTTTCGCCGCGGAAAAATCTGGCCGCCAAAAAGAAATAGCCAAGTAAAATTAAAGAAGTGAAAATTTGCTCACCTTCTACGGAATTAAAATTAGTCACGTTATATTTAAAAAGAGAAATAGTGGCCACGGCGTTAATCGCGGTAAAAAGCGAATAACCAATGCTCCGGAAATTAATAATATGGAAAAGCATAATA
>Ga0209542_10014786_pt1 | contig 13210 bp, 13 predicted proteins | sample RifCSPhighO2_01_FD_184028 | JGI IMG/M metagenome (GOLD analysis project Ga0209542, IMG submission 184028) | Soil microbial communities from Rifle, Colorado - Rifle CSP2_plank highO2_0.1 (SPAdes) (version 2) | ecosystem: Environmental > Terrestrial > Deep subsurface > Rock core/Sediment ... | reverse complement strand
AGACGAGTCTGGCGCCATGCCTTATAGAGATTTGGATTTCTTGGACCAAACCCTCCGACCTTCACGCTGGGAAGAATACATAGGCCAAAATAACATAAAGAAAAACCTCCAAATACTCCTTACCGCAGCCAAGGAGCGAAACCACCCGCCAGAACATTTGCTTTTTTACGGACCTCCAGGTTTAGGTAAAACAACTTTGGCTCATTTGATAGCCAAAGAAACCGGAGCCCAGATGAAAAGCACTTCCGGACCGGCAATAGAAAAGATTGGCGACCTGGCCTCAATACTCACAAACCTATCTCCTTATGACATTCTTTTTATAGACGAGATACATAGACTGAACAAAAACATAGAGGAGGTGCTCTACCCGGCGATGGAGTCTGGTTCTCTCGACATTATTATCGGCAAAGGTCCGAGCGCAAGAACTATTCAGCTCGAACTGCCAAAATTTACCCTCATAGGCGCGACTACCCGAGTCGCCATGATATCTTCACCTTTGAGAAGCCGTTTTGGCGGAGGTATATTTAGACTTGAGTTTTACAACACGAGCGAGATTCAAAATATCATCGAGCGTTCAGCAAACATTTTGGGTGTAGAGATAAACAGGTACGCTCTAGAGTCAGTTGCCGGACGAAGCAGATTTACCCCTCGGATCGCAAATTATCTTTTGAAGAGGGTCCGCGACTATGCGCAGATGCAGAAAAAAAGCATCGACGAGAGAGCTGTTGTTGAAGCTTTCGAACTTTTGGGTATAGACGGCGCCGGCTTAAACGCAGAAGATAGAAATCTCCTTTTAACTCTAGCGCAAAAATTCAACGGGGGCCCGGTAGGGCTAGGCACTTTAGCGGCCTCGCTTTCAGAAGAAGAAGCCACCATAGAGGAATTTATCGAGCCCTACCTCCTTCAGCTTGGCTTCATTGAGCGCACTCCGAGGGGTCGCATCCTTACAAAACTCGGTTACCAGCACCTCGGCCTTCCATATCCAGAAGAAAGCCAGAAGAAGTTGCTATGAGTTGTGGCAGACGCTTTTAAAAACCCCTCTAAGCTTGATTCTTAATTCATAATTCTTTATTCTTGTGTCATGTCCGGACACAACAAGTGGTCAAAAATAAAGAACAGGAAAGCGGTGACCGACGCTTACAAAGCAAAAGTTTTTGGCAAATTAGTAAAAGCGGTCTCGGTTGAATCAAAATTGGCAAAGGGAGATGTGAACTCTCCTTCTCTGCGCGCGGCAATAGAAAAAGCGAAGGCCGCCAACGTGCCGAACGACAATATTGAAAGAGCTATTAAAAAGGGTATGGGGGGCGAAAGCGGCGCGATGGAGAAAATAACTTACGAAGCATATGGCCCAGGCGGATGCGCCCTAATCATGGAGGCGCTCACCGACAACAGAAATAAAGCGGCTCAAGAAATAAAACACATTCTCTCAAAAAATGGCTTTGAACTTGCCGTGCCGGGCGCGGCTTCTTGGGGCTTTGAAAAAAACCAGATTAGTGGTGAGTGGAATCCAAAAAACACCATGCAAATTTCCGAGGAAGACGCCGAGAAGCTCGGAAGCTTAATCGAGGAACTTGAAAACAACGAAGAGGTTCAAGAGGTTTACACAAATGCAGAATAAAAAAATATTGGGCATAGATCCGGGGTATGGGCGTATGGGTATTGCTATTCTGGAAAAAACGGTATCTGGCGAAAAACTTTTACACTCTGAATGTTTCGAAACAAGCAGTAAACTTCCATATCATCAGAGGTTGTTTTTCGTAGGAGAAAAAATTTCTCAAATCATAAAGGAGTATGGTCCCAACCAATTGGCCATTGAAACAGTTTTGTTTAGTAAAAACCAAAAGACCGCCATGCAAGTGGCGGAAGCCAGAGGAGTCATAATTTTTATTGCAATAAAGCACGGTCTTCCGATACGAGAATTTAACCCAAACCAGATAAAGTTGGCGGTTACCGGTTATGGCAAGGGCGACAAAAAACAAGTTGTTGCGATGGTAGAAAAACTCATTAAAATGCCCGGAAAACAAAAGCGACACGATGACGAGTATGACGCCATAGCGTGCGCCCTCACCGCAAGCGCAATTTCATTATCCACAAAAAGTTTTTAAGGTTATTGCAAAAACTTTTCAGTATGATAAAAAATATAAACTGTCCCAATATTAGGGACGTAATTAGAAATAATTTTTTAGATATGGGCGACGAAAATGACGAAAAAGACACAGAAGGAAGTGTTGCGGAAGAAGTGGGCGAGGAGGAAGTAGACGAGGAAGTAGTAGAGAGCGCAGAGTAATTATAACAAAAACCGCCCTGAGTTTATCGAAGGGCGGTTTTTGTTATTTTGGTTTTATAACAACAAAAATTCTTTTTCCTATTTTTATTTTCCTTTCCGCATCCCCCACTAATTCATTGGGGTCGGTTATTTTTTTGTCCGGATAATCAGATATGGCGCCAGCATCAACAAGTCTTTTGACTTCTGATTTTGACTCTAGTATTTCCTTTTCAGTTAGCACATCGATAAGTTTTTTACTCCCTTCCACTTCTATTAGCAATGCATCCTTGGGAAACTCGCCCTTAGAAAAAGTGCTTTCGAAAACTGCCAGCGCTTCTTCTGCCGACTTTTTATCATGAAGTTGTTCAATTATAATTAAGGCTACTCGTTTTTTTAATTCAAGCGGATTTTTATTGATGTCAAAAGTTTCAATTTCATCCATCGGAGTATCTGTGAGTAGAGTAAACATTGGTATGATGGCCTCGTCTCCAAGAGCCATGATTTTGCCAAATAGATCAGAGGGTTGGTCAGTTAGACCAATGACATTGCCTTCGCTTTTTCCAATCTTCACTCCTTTCGCATCAGACAAAAGAGGTGTGGTCATCACAAATTTTTCTTTGCCTTTCATGGCACGCGCGAGCATACGCCCGGCAAGCATGTTAAATGTTTGGTCGGATCCGCCAAGTTCGAGATCCACCCCCAAATGGACAGAGTCGTAAGCCTGAAGAAGCGGGTATAGAAATTCTCGCAGATTTATAGTTTCCCCCATCTTCAACCTTTCTTGGAACATATCCCGCTCTATGAGCTGTTGAACGGAAAAATGTTGGGCTATATTTAAAATTTCTGACTTTGTCAGTTTATCCAACCAATCACCGTTGTACATTATTTTGATTGGATTAGATCCATCAAAACGAACGATTTTGCTCGCTTGCTCTAAGTAACCTTTTGCATTGGCTCGTAATTCTTCTCCAGTAAAAAATTTCTCCCGTGTCTTTTTTTTACCGGTCGGATCTCCTGCTTCTCCGGTGCCATCACCGATAAGGAAAATGACTTCGTGGCCCAAATCCTGCCACTGCCTATGTTTTCGTAAACCTACCATATGTCCCAAATGAAGTTTCTCCCCAGTTGGGTCAAAACCTTGGTAAAGTTTTAATTTTTTACCTGAAAGGAGAACTTTTTTAAGCTCTTCCTTGCTTGGGTAGATGGTAGCAACTGATCTTGTTAAAAGTTCTTCTATTTTTTCTTCCATAAGCAAAACTCTACCATAATTTTTATTTTTTGGCATAATGAGGGGATGAGCAAAAAAACCTGGGTAATGTTTTTCTTGTCAGTCTCTCTTGTAGGTGGGGCTTTGATCCTTATATGGGTGAGCACCTTTAAGGTGCCTACTTCTGATTCCATACGCGAGAGGCGGGTGACGGAATCGACCAAAATTTACGATAGAACGGGCGAGATTCTCCTCTATGACACAGGAGGCGACATCAGAAGAAGCATTGTCCCTATAGACCAGATATCTAGATATATTAAAAACGCAACCATCGCCATAGAAGACAGGGAGTTTTACAGCCACCGAGGAGTCAGGCCTCTTGCGACTTTTAGAGCCGTGTTCATACAGCCATTGAGAGGCAAAGGGGTGCAGGGAGGTTCCACAATAACCCAGCAGGTTGTAAAAAACTCGATACTGACGAATGAAAAACTTATTTCTAGAAAGATAAAGGAGTGGGTGTTGGCATTAAAGTTGGAACAGGTTATGTCAAAAGACGATATCCTTTCCATGTATTTAAATGAAATTCCCTACGGAGGGGTGATTTACGGAGTAGAAGAGGCCAGCGAAGCATTCTTCGGCAAAAAGGCCTCCGAGGTGACTCTGGCGGAAGCCGCCTATCTCGCCGCCCTACCTCAAGCGCCGACTTTCTACTCACCTTACGGCAAAAACAGGGATCGACTAGAGGAAAGAAAAAATTTGGTGCTATCCGAAATGCTAGAGAACGGATTTGTTACCAAAGAGGAATACGACTCGGCTTTACATGAAAAAGTTGTCTTTCTCGCGAAGGGCGACAACAGCATAAGAGCGGCGCATTTTGTATTTTATGTGCTCGACTACATAAAAGAAAAATATGGCGAGGAAATTGTGAAGACCGGCGGACTTCGAGTGGTTACCTCTCTAAATTACGACCTGCAATCAATAGCCGAGGACATCGCGGCAGACTACGCGGCAGAAAATAAAATAAATTTTAATGCGGAAAACGCGGCCATTGTAGCCACTGATCCAAAAAACGGCCAAATTTTGACCATGGTTGGATCAAGAAATTATTTTGATCAGGAAATAGACGGGGCGTTCAACGTCACCACCGCAAAAAGACAGCCCGGGTCAACATTCAAACCTTTTGTCTACTCACAAGCTTTTCTAAAAGGATACACTCCGGAAACTGTAGTATTTGACGTCAAAACCCAGTTTTCCACTTCCTGCCCGGCCGACAACATGACCATAGGAGACGGCTGTTACGCGCCAGAAAATTATGACAATGTTTTCAGGGGGCCGATAACATTGAGAGGAGCGTTGGCTCAATCTCTGAACGTACCGTCCGTCAAAGTGCTTTATCTTGCAGGCCTTAACGAATCAATCAGACTTGCAAGAGACATGGGGATCGAGTCCTTAAACAACAGGGGCGACTACGGACTTACCCTTGTCCTCGGAGGCGGAGAGGTTACTCCACTTGAACTCACCGGAGCATATGGAGTATTTGCAAACAACGGAGTAAGAGTTCCTCTCACCCCAATATTAGAAATAAAAGACAAGAAAGGAGAAACTCTTGAGAAGTCCGAGCCAAACCCAAAACAAATTTTGCCAAAAGAAATAGCTTTAAAAATTTCGGATATCTTGTCAGACAATGTTGCCAGAGCGCCTTCTTTCGGCCAAACCTCTGTTTTATTTTTCCCAACCAGAGACGTGGCTGTAAAAACAGGTACCACAAACGACTATAGAGACGCTTGGATTATGGGTTACACTCCAAGTATCGCTGTTGGAGCTTGGGCCGGCAATAATGATAATAGCCCCATGGAAAAGAGGGTGGCCGGGTTTATCGTAGCCCCCATGTGGAGGGCTTTTATGGATCAGGCGCTTGCAAAAGTGCCGGACGAGCAGTTTGAATCTCCCCTTGTAGAAAACTCTTCAGAGCTAAAGCCGGTTCTCAAAAGTATTTGGCAGGGCGGAGTTGTGGCCACTTCAACCAACGGGACGGTTGTTGCAACTGGGGGCGTTCACTCCATTCTACATTGGGTTGATAAAAACGATCCCAGAGGGCCAATCCCTGAAAATCCCCAAAATGACTCGCAGTATGAGAGATGGGAATATGGCGTCCGCCTCTGGGCTGAACAAAACAATCTTCATTACGACAATCCATACATCTTAGGTCAGTAAAATTGACTCCAATTTTTTATTGTTCCCAAAATATCCTTATTTTTCAACATATTTTTTCTGTGTTTCTAAACAAAATTGTAGGAAACGCAATTTTCGCTTGACAGAATTTCTAAATATGCTATCCTAATTGCAGATTAAGTCCGGACAGCATGCTATAGGAAAAAACGGGGCCGGCGGTTGCTCGCCCCCGCATCGGTTCATCGTTGTTCGTGCCGGCGGATGGTTGAGTATTACCCTCAACCATCCGCCGAGAGAGCCCATTTTGACCATCTCGTCCGCCCAACCTCTGTGCGCACAGAGGTTGGGCAACCCACAGGATCCGGGAGTGGATCCAAAAGACCCCGAAAAGCTTTAGGCGAAGTAGGGGTTTTATTTTACCTAAAAAATCTTTAGGAAAATTTTTTGGGAGCGGAGAGAGGATTCGATTTTATCCTTGTGCATGAAAATTTGATTGCGGAAAGCGGGAGAGCAGTTTAGTTTAACCCTACCCTCGCTCGTATCAAGCATTTCTTTTTGGAGCTCGACTCCGGATATTTCTTTTATCGCCCTTATGATAAATTCAACTTGAAGATTTTTATTATTCTCCAGATTAAAAAATTTTTGAAAAAACCCACTTATATTGTTCATGGTTTTGTCCCCTCCCCTTTGGGGAGGGCTAGGGAGGGACCTACCTATTCATCGGCATCACTATATAAAGAAAGCTTTTGTCTGAAGAGCCACTTATAGAGAGAGGTTTGCCGGCCCCGCCAAACCCAAGAGTCAAGCTGTCGTCTGAAATGGACTGCATGCAGTCGGCTATATACTTGCTATTAAACGAGAGCTCCAAATCCGAACCGGAAACATTGGCTTTCACCGACTCTTTATATTCTCCAATTTCGTTATTTTTTGATTCTATTTGAACGCTCTTTTCCTTTATATTGAGCTTTAACTTCACTTGGTTCAGAGGGCCGGAAAAGATGTTCGATGCTTTTATTGCGTTTATCAAATCAGCTTTTAGAACAATAGCGCTACCTTCAAAGCTTTTTGGCACTATTTGTTTATAGTCGGGGAAAGACCCGTCAACCAAACGAGAAACCATATAAATATTTCCGGCCACAAATGCCGCTTGGTTTTTTTCAAAAACAATATCAATATCTCCATTGTATTCTTCAAACAGCTTTAATGCTTCTAAAGCGTTTTTGGACGGTATAAGAATTTGCTGGAAATCGCCATTGATTTTGGTATTAACCCTTTTTTCGGCCAGACGAAAAGAGTCGGTTGAAACAAACACCAAACCAGTATCTCCTCCGTATATGAATACGCTCCCCAATTCAGGTTTTATATTTGAATTTGAGGCACTGTACCAAACAGACTTAAAACCAAGAATTAGGTTGGAGCAGTCTATTTTTATTTTTCGATTTTTTGTTTTTTCGTTTTCAGAAAAATCCAACTTTGGTATGCTTGGAAAATCTTCGTGTGGGAGTGTTTTTATCAGAGCCGAGTTTTTGCCTGAAATAATTTTAAGATTGTTTTCAACACTTTCAAAAACAAGATTTTCTTCCTTCATTGAAGAAAGAGTTCCAACCAAAATATTGGCCGGCACCGCCATTGATCCGGATTCCAAGACTTTTACTTTTAAATCTATTTCCAAACCAATATCAAGATTGGTTGATTTTATTATCAACTTGTCTTGATCAGAGGCTTCCAAATAAACACAGGCGAGCACCGGCAAAGTCAAGTGTTTGCCTGATATTCTCGAGGCCTTTTGTATGGCCACTTCTATTTTAGTTTTATTTCCTTCGAATTTCATTTTTATATCAAAGCAATCTTTATAATCATTGTGGATTTGTGGATTACTCTTTTAAAGATAGCACAAAACGATTTTTGGCGTTACTTCTAATTAAATAATGTCGATATTTTATGGAAAAGAACAGAACCCGCTTTTTTATCCCACAACCGACCACTTTTTTAAACCAAAAAACAACAATTTATATACATGAAATAAACATGTTATCAACCTATCAAGGAGCGGATCTCCTGGATTTCTTTGGAAAGCAGAGAATCGATCTTCACTTCCCTTTTGATTTTTTCGCAGGAATGGATGACTGTGGTGTGGTCTCTACCACCAAGTTTCTCCCCTATTGATGGGTATGATATGCTAAAATCTTCTCTCAAGATATACATTATTATCTGTCTCGGCTTTATAATCTCTTTTTTTCTAGTTTTCTCATATATAGAATCCTCCTCTATTTTATAAAAATCGGAGATTATCTTAACAACTTCTTTATATGAAAGAAGCTTCTTTTGTTTGATGCTGTTTTTCACCAAATCTTTTACTTCGTTTAGATTGAGCGATCGATTTTTTGTTTCTGTTTGGCATACAATAAGGTTTATAACACCTTCTAGGTCTCTTATGTTTCCGCGAATCGCATCAGCTAGGTACTCGATGATTACATCGTCTATATAAAGCCCGATAGACAAAAATTTTGATCTTATTATTGCAACTCTTGATTCGTGGTCTGGCGCTGGGATGTCGACCACCATTCCTGCAGAAAATCTGGACTTCAACCTGTCTTCAAGGCCATTAACAAAATTTGGGTGTTTGTCGCAAGAAAAAACAATATGCTTGTTGCCGTCCTTCATGATGTTGAAAAGGTGGAAAAGCTCTTCCTGGGTTTTTTCTTTACCTGAAAGAAACTGGATGTCATCCATTATCAACATGTCGTATTTCCTGTATTTTTCCTTAAAGTTAGAAATTTTGTTGGCCTGCACTGCCCCAATGAAATCATTGCTGAATTTTTCGGTAGAGAAGTAAAATATTTTTTTTGCCGGATCAGCGGCTTTTATCGCATTTCCTATCGCCTGTATCAAGTGTGTTTTGCCGTGCCCAGTATTTCCATAAATGAAGAGCGGATTGTAAGCTACGCCAAAATTTTTTATTGTTCCCTGTGCTGCTGCGTAAGCAAGCTCATTGAATGGCCCTACGATAAAAGATTCAAAAGTATAACGAGGATTTAAGTTGTCGTCTTTGTTTATGTAGTGTTCAGATAAAGGTAGCTCCTTGGTCCCTGAAAGGCCTTTTGTGGGGACATATTGGTTTTTTGTCTCGCTCTCCTCTTTTATGACGTACTCAAGAGCGTGGATTGATTCTGAAGACTCTCTCAAAAACTTCAATATAAGTTGGTGGAACTTCTTTAGTAGCCACTCTTGGACAAACGTGTTTGGAACGCTAAGATAAATGGTCCCGTTGTCAAAACCGGAAATTTTTGTCTCCTTAAACCACGTCGCGAAATTCGCCTTTGAAACGGAAGTTTCTATTTTTGGCAAAACACTATTCCAAAGTTCGTGGGTGTCCATACCAATTAGAAGTTAATCTTGTAACTTACGTCTCCAATTATATATTCAAACTAAATTTACGGAACTTGTTTTTGTTTGTGATGTATGTTTATAATTACATGACTTAAGTAAACATAGTTTCTGCTTAAGTTCTAAATTATTTATGTCAGTCACATATCAGCCAAAAAAGAGGAAAAGATCAAAGACTCACGGTTTTCTGAAAAGAAGCAAGACTCCGGGCGGCCTTAAGGTGTTGAAAGAGAGGAGGAGAAAGGGCAGGAAGAAAATTTCAGTTTAAAACCATGCTCCCAAAAAATAGGAGGATACCAAGAAAGCAGTTCCCCCTCTTTTTTTCAAGTGGCGCAAGGATTTATCGCAACGGCCTTTTTTTGTTAAAGGTCGCAAGTGGAGCAAAGGGAGAAAGCAAGTTTTGTTTTTCGGTTTCAAAAAAAATAGCCAAAAAGGCGGTTGACAGAAACAAGGCTCGTCGCTCGGGTTACCGCTCTATCGGCAAAATTTTAAATCAAATCAAACCGGAATTTATGGCGATTTTTTCTTTTCTTAGACTTCCGAAAAACGACCACGAAGTCGACTTGAAACTTAGAGAAATTTTAGAAGAATCACTTTTGATAAAATGATTTCCTTTTTTAAAACAATAGTATACGTCCCGCTCTATAACCTCTTTGTCCTGATTCTTAACGTGGACTGGATAGACGCCGGAGTGGCGGCGGTGCTCCTCACTGTGTTGGTAAAGACTCTGCTCTACCCGCTTTCAAAAAAAGCTACCGTTACTCAAGTAAAGATGAAAGAAAAAGAGGGGGAACTTTCAAAAATAAAAGAAAAATACAAAGATCGGCAAGAACAAGCCGTCAAGCTGATGGAATTTTACAAAACAAACGGTATAAACCCGTTTTCCGGAATTTTGGGCGTTTTCATACAGATACCAGTCGTCTTTTCTCTTTATTATATTTTTTTCAAATCGGGCTTGCCACTTATAGATCAGAGCTTGCTCTACTCCTTTGTTAAGGGCCCTGAAAGTGTATCAATGATGTTTTTGGGGTTTTTTGACGTATCTCAAAAGAGTCTGGTTTTGGCTTTCCTTGCCGCCGTCACAACATTTTTCCAAATGCATTTCTCAACCGCTACCTCCAAGTCCTCTGTTAATACTGAAGACTTCGCCAAAATGATGGCCAAACAAATGAAATACACTATGCCCATAGTTGTTTTCTTTATCTCTTGGCAAATTTCCGGAGTTGTCGCTCTTTATTGGTTTGTGAGCAACCTTCTCTCGCTTGCGCAAGATTGGTATGTGAGGAGGGGTCTGAAACCTAACTCCCTAAATCCCTCTTAAGTTAAGAGGGAGTTCAAGGAGCGCTTCGCACACTTATTTTTATGGAAGAAAAGTTTCGGTTCAATACAAAATCTCTTAAAGAACGCAGAAGAGAGTTGAGGAGAAACCAAACCAATACAGAAAAAATACTCTGGGAATTACTAAGAGGTAGGCGTCTTGATGGATTCAAATTTTACCGGCAATACAGCATAGGGCCTTACGTGGTTGATTTTTATTGCCCCCAATTAAGATTGGCTATTGAGATTGACGGTTCTCAACATACAGAGAGAGAAATCGTTATTTACGACAAAGAAAGGTCCAATTATTTTAATTCTGTAAACATACAAATACTTAGATTTTGGAACGAAGAGATAGAAAAAAATGTAGAAGTGGTATTGGAAAAAATTAAAAAGCATGCGAAGCATTCCATAAATCCCCGCTTAAATTAAGCGGGGATTGGGGAGTTAGGTTTTAAGAGGCTAGTACGCCTCCACTTCCACAATACGACTAAACCCAATGAAGATTCCGTTGTTGACAACCACTCGTATTTTGTTGGTGGTTATGGGATCAAAGGTGAATTTTCTTAGCACCTTGTAATTGCTTTGCACTGAACCCCCCGGTACTGTCACCCAACTACTGCCATTCCAATACTGGACATCAAAAGCGGTAATGCCATAAGCGGAAAAAGTTTCGTCAGAATTTGGAACTTGCCAATTTCCGGCGTAATTATCTCTCAAGGTATAAACATCGATTTCATCGATCGTTTTATTTCCAGCAAACTGGACTTCAAGCCAATCGGGGAAACTGTATTGAGTGCCGTCGTTCCAACCTCCGCTATTGCCCCAGTTGGCGCCACTTTTATCACCATCTATGGCGGTATATGCCGGATATTTACCATCCGAATAATCAGAAGAAGAAATGGCGTTTGCCCCATTTGCCGATGCCGCAACGTTTATTTTGTTGGTGGGAATAGTTGTCGCTACTGCTTTTATTGTAAATATACCACTTAGGGCGTTATTGCATTCCCCAGAACTGCTACTTAGGCAAAAATTACCATTTACGCCTTGAGATACTGCAAGGATACGGTATTCTCCCGGAAGAACTGGTTGAAAAAAAGGATTGCCACTTAAATCAGTAACTGTAGTAGCAGTCCAATTTATTGTTCCTGTCTCTGTGGCTTCTAGGGATATCCAACCAACCGGAAACCTGTCTTTCAGAAGATCCGAGTTAATGTTGAAGTTTGGCGTAACTAAGGCTAACTTAACATAACCCTTTCCACCATACCAAGAAATGCTGTTGTCTTGTCCTTGCACAAATTGGGCTCCGAGATATGGTGAACTAATTTTAACGGTCGATATTGCTGGCGCGACATTACCAATGCTTATCGTCATGCTGTGCGAGTTATTATTCTCGTTGCTTTCATCAACTGAATTCCAAATATCAATTGGGAAATGAAGAGTATGATTGCCTGCCACAGAAAAACCAAAGCCCAAAGGATTTTTTACAGTTTTTCTTTCTTGAGCTTTTAAGCCGTTTATGGTGACAGCAGATCCTTGAATATTGACATCAAATGATTTGGTAACATCTACCGAACTATTGTTCCAGACTGTCACTTGGCAGAAAATCTTATTTTCATTTATGTTTATATTTAGCGGTTCGCAAGCCACAGCGCCTACAATAAGATCCGGCTTCTCAGATGTGTTTGTTGTGGTTGGGCAAGTGGCGAATTCGCAACTTGGGCCGGTGCGGCCGACGTAAGAGCCATCAGGGCAGAGCTTGGCGTCCATGGTGCAGGCGATTGGTTGCTGTGGGTTTGTGGAGCAACTCAAGATTTTTCCGCATTGGGTGGTCGGATTAAAATTGGGGCCATTTACATATTGGCAATTGGCAGGAGCTGGAGCGTAATCACACATGGCTATAGGTTGTGAACATCTATAAAGCTGGTTGAGTTTTGCTCTGGTGCGGGCACCTACATATCCAGACGGATAAGAGAGTCCGGCTGGAGTCAAAATTTCACCCCTGTATTTTTCTTGGAAAGCGCTGACTCTTGAAGCTGTCACTTCTCCAAAGACGGTGTCACTCATGGTCTCCCCGTCTTTTTGTGGTTTTTCGCTGTCTGGTATAGAAAAGCCCTCATTCTCCAAGGCTGTTTGAAGTTTGGCTACTGCCACTCCCCTATCTCCAACTTTTAGGTCGGCATTAAAGGTGTAACAACTTTGAATTACAAAACTCTCTCCTTGCATAATTTTTCACTCATCATAAAATTCCACAGCTCTCTGTGAGTTTCTCAAAAATTAAGTTTTTTCTTTTTAAACAATTAATCTAGCCGAGCACGAAAGCTAGAAGTGAGTGGACGTAGTTTCCAAAGTATCCGTCGATAGATCTTGGAAGTGAAGTTTCTAAGTTGTAGAACATTTTAAGATTGCGGAAGTTCAGTTCGATTAACATTCTAGTATCATAAAGTTTTTTCTGAAATTCTGTGATTAGTTTTTTCATATTGGCTCTGGGTTTGGCAAACAAGATTCGTTTGTTTTCGATGAAGAATTCTTTTTCTAAATCTTTGGAAATGAAGCCAGAATCTGCTACAAAGATCCCCATAATATCTTTGTTCAGTTTCTTGAACAATTCTCGATCGGAAGCGTTGCCACTTCCAAACCTGACCGCTAACAGATTTCGATTAAGGTCGGTGGTGATTTCCATTTTAAGCCCATAATACCAACCTTTTCCAGAATGTCCCCAACTAGCTAGCCCTCTTAATGTTTTATGATGTGTGGCATTTTTGTTGAGACAAACTGGGATGTCGGTGGAGTCGGTATGCTTCACTACATGAGCATTTTTTTGATTCCATTTGAATATTGAGTTTAGGATGACTAGAGCG